>RCMY010004894.1_pt1 | contig 11446 bp, 8 predicted proteins | sample 2041341 | NCBI WGS metagenome assembly RCMY01 (sample SAMN09708234, study PRJNA481090) | Marine sediment metagenome, whole genome shotgun sequencing project.
AACGCAGATGCCGTACCGCAGCTGCCGGGGCGGTGCTTAAGCCGTCAGGCGGGAATTGTGCGGTGTTGCCTTTATAAAATCAGGTATAGTATTGAATATTAATATATAAATGGTGCGGGAACATACAGGATACTCTGCTGCCGGGTGGAATATATGAAATGCGGGTACAGCACTGTGACATGGCGTTGCAGGGAAAAATGCAGCCGGAATGGGCATAACATACAAAAACAGAACACAAAGATGTTGCAATATGCCAAATGCGTACAAAATTCTGCAACTATTTTAGTCAAAATGCGCCTTGCTTTTCCTCCGGTTTTGCTATACCATAAAAACAATGAGCGGGAGCGAAAGAAGCATCCCGACCTATAAAGAAGGAGAACCATTATGAAAAAAACATTAGCGTTGACCTTGGCAGCTGCAATGACCTTGAGCCTGGCTGCCTGCGGCAGTAGTGCATCCAGTGCCTCCAGTGCCGCAACATCCACGGAAAGCACATCTACCGATACTTCGGCAGCTACCTCTACGGCTGCTGAAAGCGGTACCGTTGAAAATAAGGATAAGCCGCTGGTGTGGTTTAACCGTCAGCCTTCCAACAGCACCACAGGCGAGCTGGATACGGAAGCGCTGAACTTTAACGGCAATACTTATTATGTCGGTTTCGATGCCAACCAGGGTGCTGAACTGCAGGGCAAGATGATCGCAGATTACATTAAAGCACATGCTGACACCATCGACCGCAACGGCGACGGCGTTATCGGCTATGTTCTGGCAATCGGCGATATCGGCCATAATGACTCGATTGCCCGTACCCGTGGCGTTCGTAGCGCTTTGGGCACCGCAGTGGAAGGCAGCAACGGCATTGTTTCTGATCCTGTCGGTACCAATGCGGATGGTTCCGCTACCCAGGTTCAGGACGGCACCATTGATGTGAATGGCACGACTTTCTCCGTTCGTGAGCTTGCTTCTCAGGAAATGAAGAATTCCGCCGGCGCTACCTGGGATGCCGGCACCGCCAGCAACGCCATCAGCGCCTGGGCTTCTTCTCTGGGAGATTCCATCGATATCGTTATTTCCAACAATGACGGCATGGGCATGGCAATGTTTAACTCCTGGTCGCAGGAAAATGGCGTTCCCACCTTTGGCTACGATGCAAACGCTGACGCAGTTGCTGCCATTGCCGACGGTTACGGCGGAACGATCAGCCAGCACGCTGACGTGCAGGCCTACCTGACCCTGCGCCTGCTGCGTAATGCGCTGGACGGCGTGGACATCAACACCGGTATTGCCACTCCGGATGCTGCAGGCAATGTCCTGAGCAGCGATGTTTACTATTACAATGAGGACGAGCGTTCCTACTATGCTTTGAACGTGGCAGTCACGGCAGACAACTACACGGACTTCACCGACTCTACCAAGCCGTATGGGCCTGTTTCCAACCAGCTGGATGCCACTACCAGCCCGGAAAAGAGCGTTTGGCTGGATATCTACAACTCCGCGGATAACTTCCTGAGCGCTACTTACCAGCCCCTGCTGGAGAAATATGATGATCTGCTGAACCTGAAGATTGACTACATCGGCGGCGACGGCCAGACCGAGGCCAACATCACCAACCGCCTGGGCAATCCCAGCGCATACGATGCCTTTGCCATCAATATGGTTAAGACCGATAACGCTGCTTCGTACACTTCTCTGCTGAACCAGTGATCCAACGGCAACAGCAATAACTGACAGTTAAGTAACGGCAACGCTATTAGGGAGAATGTATTTCTCCATAGGGGAGAATGAAGTTTTCTCTAATAGCGTTTTTTTATGAAAACAGGTGAGCAGCCGTAGGGCAGTTTGCCAATTTGCAAGACGGGAGTGACGAGAATGGCAGAAGCGAAAGACGATATTGTCTTGTCAATTCGCGGTATGTGCAAGTCGTTTGGCCGCAACCGAGTACTTGATCATATCAATCTGGATGTAAAACGCGGTACAGTTATGGGGCTTATGGGCGAAAACGGCGCCGGTAAGTCTACCATGATGAAATGTCTGTTCGGTACTTATCAAAAGGATGAGGGCAAGATTTTCCTCAATGGCAAGGAGATCAGTTTTTCCGGCCCGAAAGACGCGCTGGAAAACGGAATTGCAATGGTGCATCAGGAACTGAACCAGTGCCTGGAGCGCAGTGTGATTGATAACCTGTTCCTGGGGCGGTACCCGGTCAACTCTATGGGCGTGGTTGACGAAGGGCAGATGAAGAAGAAAGCAGCCGATCTGTTCCGCAAGCTGGGCATGACTGTCAATCTGACCCAGCCCATGCGCAATATGTCGGTTTCGCAGCGGCAGATGTGTGAAATTGCCAAAGCCATCTCTTACAATGCCCAGGTCATCGTTCTGGATGAGCCGACTTCTTCGCTGACGGTGCAGGAAGTGAATAAACTCTTTGAGATGATGCGCATGCTGAAAGAACAGGGCATTGCGCTGATATACATCTCACATAAGATGGACGAAATTTTTGAAATTTGTGACCAGATTTCGGTTCTGCGTGACGGCAACCTGGTTATGACCAAGGACAGCAAGGACACCAACATGGGCGAGCTGATCACCGCCATGGTTGGCCGTTCGCTGGAAAGCCGCTTCCCGCCGGTGGACAATATCCCCGGGGATCCGATCTTGTCCATCCAGCATCTGTCCACCAAATATGCGCCTTATCTGCAGGATATCAGCTTTGATGTGCGCGAGGGCGAAATTTTTGGTCTGTATGGCCTGGTGGGCGCCGGACGTACAGAGCTGCTGGAAACCATTTTCGGCGTGCGTACCCGTGCGGCAGGGCGTGTGTATTTCCGCGACCACCTGATGAACTTCAACAATGCCCACGAAGCGATCGAGCATGGATTTGCCCTGATTACCGAGGAACGCAAAGCAAACGGCCTGTTCCTGAAGAGCGATTTGACATTCAATACTACCATTGCCAACCTGGACCAGTACAAAGGTGGCCTTGGGCTGTCAATGCCCAAAATGGTAAAAGCCACAAGCAAGGAGATCAAGGTCATGCACACCAAGTGCATGGGACCTGACGATATGATCACCAGTTTGTCTGGCGGCAACCAGCAAAAGGTCATTTTTGGCAAATGGCTGGAACGCGAACCCCAGGTCTTTATGATGGATGAACCTACGCGCGGTATAGACGTTGGCGCAAAGTACGAAATCTATGAGCTGATCATCAAGATGGCCAAACAGGGAAAGACGGTTATTGTTGTTTCCTCTGAAATGCCTGAGATTCTGGGTATCACCAACCGGATCGGCGTTATGTCCAACGGACATCTTTCCGGCATTGTGAATACCAAGGAAACAAATCAGGAAGAGCTTTTGAGACTCAGCGCAAAATACCTGTAATGGGGGATAATGATCTATGGCAACTGCAACACAAACTTCAAAAATTCTTTCGGCGGAGCAGGAAGCCAAGCTTCGCCAGCCAATCGATGAATATGTTGGGAAAATCCAGGCGCAGATCGATGAACTTCGTACTGACGGTACTGAAAAAGCTGTCAATATCCAGAATGAGCTGGATAACCTGAAGCGCGACCGCATCTATACCGCGCAGGAAAAAACGGAACGTGAGACCAAACTGAAGGCTGAATTGGCAGCGGCCAAGGCAGTTGAAGAAAAAAACAAGGGCCAGATCAACAAGCTGATCGCTGATGCCGAAGCCTATTTGAAAGCCCATTATGACAGCGACTATTACCAGGCGGTGGTGGCCAGCTGCAAGCAGGAAAAGGTACAAGCCCAGCAGAAATATCAGGCAACTGTAGAACAGCTGAAAAAGGAACACGAGACGGCGCTTTCCAAGCTGAGCAATCAGCAGGAAATCAAGGACGAAAAGTATGTCCACAAGAACCGCCTGTTCGACGCCAAAATGCAGTTGGATAAGGACTGCCAGGCAATCAAGGACCGCCGGCATGCTGCGTTTGATTACAAATATCACCTGATCGATATGCTGCGCCTGTCCAAGTTTACGGTTGGCGAGTCTCTGGCGCAAAAGTGGGAAAACTACAAGTACACATTTAATCGCCGTGACTTTTTGCTGCGCAACGGTCTGTACATTGCAATCGTTATCATCTTTATTATACTGTGCCTGATTGCCCAGTTCGGCAAGAAAGTGCCGCTGCTTACCGTCAACAATATTTTGAACATTCTGCAGCAGGCTTCGCCGCGCATGTTCCTGGCTTTGGGCGTTGCCGGGCTGATCCTGCTGGCCGGCACGGACCTGTCCATTGGCCGTATGGTTGGTATGGGCATGACTGCCGCTACCATCATTATGCACAAGGGAATCAACACCGGTGCGGTTTTTGGCCATGTGTTTGATTTTACCGGGCTGCCGGTCGTTGCACGCGTTATTTTGGCGCTGCTTGTCTGCATTGTCCTGTGCACAGTCTTTACCACCATCGCAGGTTTCTTTACAGCCAAGTTCAAAATGCACCCATTCATTTCTACGATGGCGAACATGCTGGTCATTTTTGGCTTGGTCACCTATTCAACCAAGGGTGTTTCCTTTGGCGGTATCGAAGGCAACATCCCCAGCATGATCATCCCCAAGATTGGCGGTTTCCCCACCATTATCCTGTGGGCTATCGCAGCTGTGATCATTGTGTGGTTCATCTGGAACAAGACGACCTTTGGTAAAAACCTGTTCGCAGTCGGCGGCAACGCCGAAGCTGCTGCTGTTTCCGGCATCTCGGTATTCCGCGTTACGGTAGGCGCGTTTATTCTGGCAGGCATTCTGTATGGCTTCGGCTCCTGGCTGGAATGCATCCGTATGGTGGGCTCCGGCTCCGCTGCATATGGTCAGGGCTGGGAAATGGACGCCATCGCGGCCTGCGTTGTGGGCGGCGTTTCTTTCACCGGCGGTATCGGCAAGATTTCCGGCGTGGTTGTCGGTGTGTTCATCTTCACCGCGTTGACTTACTCTCTGACCACTTTGGGTATTGATACGAACCTGCAGTTCGTGTTCTCCGGCATCATCATTCTGGTTGCTGTTATGCTGGACTGCCTCAAGTACGTTCAGAAGAAATAATCTATACCGGCTGTACGGCAAAAATTCGGCTGTGTTTATAAAAAACAGGCTGAATTTCCGGCGCTCCGGTGCCTCCCGGCATAAACCGCAGCGTATCATCAGATAACACAAAAGCATGTGCATGACAAAACAAATCGAAAATTTTGGGTTTTCGAGGAGGGCGGGTGCACATGCTTTTATTTTTGACCCGCAAAATCTTTGCCGTATCCCCAAAACCGCTGCCTGTATGCAAGGCATTTGCCTTTACCCGGCGGTATGGTATAATTTGAGAAAGAAACCGGAAGGGAGGAGAGAGATGTGATCTATCTTTCGGAATTTTATTTTCCCAGCCAAAACAGCGAGGCTAACTACCTTGCCGAGTCGCCGCGGGCCAAAATGACCTGCTATGATTCTTTCTACCCCTTTGGCCTGTTTGCGGGCCGGGGCTTGAAAGCACTGGACCTGGCGGATGTGACCATTTTGTACGGCGGCAACGGCTCCGGCAAAACCACAGCGCTCAACGTGATGGCGGACGCTTTGCGCCTGCAGCGCGGGGCACAGTATAACCGCAGTGATTTCTTCCCGGATTATGTCTCCCTGTGCCAGTTCCACACCCTGCACGCCATCCCGGCGGGCAGCCTGATTTTGACCAGCGACGATGTGTTTGACTATATGTTGGATGTGCGCGCCATCAACGATAACATTGATACCCGCCGCGGCAGCCTGTTTGATGAATACACCGAGGCCCGCACCGCCAAATTCCAGATGCACAGCATGGAGGATTATGACCGGCTCAAGCAGGTCAGCGCGGCACGGCGCTATTCCAAATCTCAGGTGGCGCGCAAAACTTTGTCTCCCAACATCCGCACCCACTCCAACGGCGAAAGCGCCTTTTTGATGTTCCAGGAAAAACTGCGCGGGGATGCCCTTTATCTGTTGGATGAACCGGAAAACAGCCTTTCCGCCGCGCGGCAGATCGCTTTGGCGGATTTTTTGGCAGATTCGGCCCGGTTTTACGGCTGCCAGTTTGTGCTGGCCACCCATTCGCCGTTTTTGCTGGCAATCCCCGGTGCCCGCATTTATGATCTGGACAGTGACCCGGTGCGCACCCGCCGCTGGACCGAGCTGGAAAGCGTGCGGGATACCTTTGAGTTTTTCCAACAGCACAAGGAGGAGTTTTGATGGCGGAACGCCGATTTTATCAAGGGGAGACCTTTGCCAATTATGACCCCGGCGAGCTGCTGGAAAACGCCGAGTTCGAGGACTGTGTGTTTGACCACTGCCGCTGGCTGGGCACGCGGGTGCAGAACTGCCGCTTCAACGCCTGTACCTTTGACCACTGCAATTTTTCCGGCGTGGTGTTCAGCTTTACCACCATGAAAGATGCCTGGCTGCTGAACAGTGCGTTCCGCTCCATGGCGTGGGGCGGGCTGCAGGGCAAAAGCGGGGTGTTCCAGCCGTTTGGCAAAATCAAAAACTGCGCGTTCCGCTACAATGATTTTTCCGGCATGGCACTGAACGGCTTTGACTGGACCGGGGCGGAACTGCAGCAATGCACCTTTGATGATACCCGCCTTGCCGGGGCCAGCTTTTACGGCGTGCGGCTGGGCGGAACCCGGTTCACCCGCTGCGATTTGCAAAAAGCCGACCTGCGCACCGCCGAAGAATACGCCATTGATTTGGAGACCAACAAGTTGAAAGGCGCAAGGTTCAGCTTTCCTGATGTGGTAAGGTTACTGGATGGAACGGGGATTGTGATCGAGTGAGGCGCTTAAAACGACCCAACGTAAGGTGCTTTGATGAAAACCCAAATAGGAAATTGGCTTCCCTCTGAGGGGCCGTTCTCTTTATAATGCACTACCACCATTTAACCTGCCTCTTACCCGTTGGAACGCCCATTGTGCGCCCGCTAACCTGACGGGATAACGATTTTTAGAAAATGATAAACCGGGTAAAAAAACCAAAAACTCGCCCTGAATTTTTACAATTCGAAAATGGTGAAAATGTTGTGGAATTTTTTGGCGTGTGGTATAATAAATGAAATCGCGGTTTATGGTTGATTTTTCGGCCCGGCCGCATTTGATTAAAAAAGCAACGCGCGGCCGAACAGGCTGCCGGGTGCAGCCGGAAAATCCCCGGGTACGCCCATTTATAAGGAGGAACGAACGGAACATGCAGAAGAAAAAAATCACCGCATTCCTGCTGGCGCTGGCAATGGTGTCCGCTATGGCACTGCCCGTTTTTGCACAGGAGCCGAACCCGCAGGCTGAAACCGCTGCAAGCATTGCAGTGGTGGAAACTGCTACCCCGGAAACCGCAGCCACCGAGGAACCGAAAGTTGACGCTGAACCGGCAGAGGACAACGTGAAAGAGGACGCCGCTACCTATGATGCACCGCCGGAGAACGGCTGGTATCAGGAATACCCCGGCGGCCCCTGGTATTGGTACGAAAACGGCGTGCGCCAGGGCACCACTGGCCGCGGCAAGGAAATCTATGACCCCAAGAGCGATGCCTGGTACTGGCTGGATGCTGTTCAGGGCGGCGCTATGACCACCAATAAGGACGTCTATCAGGACTCCAACGGCGGCAAGTGGGTGCGTTACGATGCCAACGGCCATATGGTCAAGGGCTGGAATACCAACGAGAAGGGTACTTACTACTTCGATCTCGTGACCGGTGCTATGGTAAAGGGGATGTGTACGATAGACGGCATTCCCTGCGCATTTGATACCACCACAGGCATTGGCCTGGATAAGCAGTGGGTCAACATCAACGGCGACAAGTTCTGGTACGAAGGCGGCAAGCGCCAGGGCACCACTGGCCGCGGCAAGGAAATCTATGACCCCGCTTCCGATGCCTGGTACTGGCTGGATTCCGTCAATAACGGCGCAATGGCTGTCAGCAAGGATGTCTATCAGGACTCCAACGGCGGCAAGTGGGTCCGCTATGATGCCAACGGCCATATGATCAAGGGCTGGAATACCAACTCTCAGGGTACTTATTACTTTGACCTCATCACCGGCGCTATGGCAAAGGGCACCGTTGTGATCGACGGCATTACCTGCGTGTTTGATTACAACACCGGCATTCTGCAGTCCACCAACGTGGATGTGACCAAGTACCGCGAGATCAAGCGCACCAACTACTATGCTGACGGCAGCGTGATGAATACCCTGACCACCGATTACGATGCACAGGGCCGCCTGCTGAAAGAGCAGCGCCGCGATAAGTCCGGCAACCTGCAGGTTCAGGACGACTTCTATTATGAATACAACGGCATGCTGACCAAGCATACCCACCGCGAGTACGGCAACGACAACTACTCTTACGAGTATCGCTATGAGTATGATAAAAGCAACCGCTTTGCCAAGATCTCCGTTTACCGCTACAATGGCGGCTGGTACCTGTACAGCTACTGGACTGCCAAAGAGTGGGACAGCCTGGGCAGCGTTTCCAAGTTCTGGGAATACAACGGCCAGAACAAAGTTACCTGCATCGTCAACCTGACCAGCAGCGGCAGCCGTAACCGTTACACCAAGATGACCATTGTGAACAGCAGCAACAAGACCGTGCGTACTGACACCTGGAGCTATGACAGCAACGGCCACCTGGCCGGCTGGACCAACAGTGGCAACTCCAACGGCTATTCTAACGTGCTCAGACTCTCCAGCGATAACAATATTGGCGCTGGCAACCCGCTGTTCGACCGTCATTGCGGCAAATTTGTCACCGATGACAAGATCACCAGCGCTTCCATCAAGTTCCAGAACGATGAAGTTGTCGAGATCCGCCAGAACAACCAGCGCATCTCTTACACCAACCAGGAAAGCATGGGTATGAACAGCAGCAACAATCTGACCCGTACCTTTGCTACCTACACTGATGGCGGCAACTTCCGTTACCGCACCCTGGTTGAGTACTTCAAGTACAAGAACTAAGGCAGGCACTTCCGAATTGCAAAATTTCATTTTGATCTAGAGACTGATACAACAACTTCGAAATTGAACACACAATATTTCAGCCGCCTCCGCCAACCTCAGAGGCTTACCGAATACGATCTGCGCTAATTGGAATCTGATCTGGTGGGGCATTTTCCTCACATTTTACACAGTTAAGTTCAAGCCCAATCATGGAGTCGCGGCCCACTTGTGCTTGCGTCCATTCGCGCACTGACATGGGAGGGGCGTGGCGCGCGTGCTGAAAATGACCGCACGCCAGTTGTGCAACCCAATGATCTTCATCGTCTTTGTGAAATCCGATGATTGGTTGCTTCATGTTAGTGTCGCGGTATTTGATTCGAAATCATCAGAATGTAACGGGAACGCATTGCGGCGGGGTTGATGATATCTATACCAGCAGGTGTATAATAAATCCGCGTGACATTCAGTTCAATGCCGGTTCGAAATGAGGCAATCCGCCTGTGTTCACGTCACGCCGTTTACTATTTTGCGGACAATCCTTCTGATAGGGAGCAACATAAATGCTTAAATCGCGCTACGGGTTCACCGGAATTCTGGGTAGTATTTCAACAGCCCTACTGTTGATAGGCAGCTTGATTTGCCAAGCAACCGGGACTGATTCAGGATTTGGTCCGCAAGAGAATGAAGAAAACCAGGCAACGTCGAGCCACGAGACTAAGCAAGACGGCGAAGAAGCGACGGGCGGCAAGGAAGCACTGAAGACCGCGCCGACGTCGGTAGAAGAAGCCCGAATTCGCGCGCGAATCCTGCATGAAGCTTTTGGGGGTGCCCTGCAAGTCATGCATCGCGACTATTTTCGAGAAGATCAGCGTCTCAAGCTGCCTTCGAAATCGTTGGAAGACGTGTTCAAGGAGATGGCAGCAACCCATCAGGTTCAACTGCGGTGGTTGGCCGTGAACGCCAAAGCGATGAGTGTTAATCACAAGCCCCAAAACGAGTTCGAAGAGCAAGTCGTAAAAGAGCTTTCATCCGGAAAGGACGAATTTGAATTGGCCAACGAAGATTCGTTTCAATTTGCTGGTTCCATTCCACTTTCGGCATCATGTGTAAGGTGTCATGTCCGCAGCAGAACCAGCAACGCGGAGAAAAAAGCGGCGTTGGTCATCACCATGCCACTCCGGAAAAAACAATAACTCAATTTGAATGAATGCAATAAAAATGTTGGAGTGTGTCATTCTTGTAATGCTTTTATGTCAAAACGACGACAAATGGGACAATGCAGTCGCGAAATGAGCCGAATTTTCAGTCGGCATGCGAGTTGCAAGGTAACGTTCGGCTGTGTCTCCTCGAATCAGTCATCAGTCTTGTTTCAGACCGATATTGACGAAATCCAGCCTCGAACCCATTATTATGCCGGCTTGTTAAAGTCGACTTGGACCAAAGCACAAAGCATCATGAAATCTTTACTGGTAAAAATTGCAAGTGTTGCCGTCATGTTCCACATGACGTTCGGGTGCAGTATGCACCACGGAATTGGCACGAATGCTTGTGCTCACCAGCATGAGACTGAGTGCGATCATGGCGCTGATTCAACTGGCCATGATGAAGATCACGACCACCACGAGCATCAACAACACGATCATGACCAATTGCCTGTTTCTGAACCGGCATTTGACGTCGATGACAAAAACCAGAGCCCCGGCCACGATGGTTGCTGCGATGACGGATGCACTGCAACTCAATTCGTTCAATTCAAGTTTCAGGCAATTGACTTTTCCGTGCCCTATTTAGGCGGGGTCGATACGCTGGCATTGATCGAGCGGCAAAGCTATGCCGGCGTCGACGTTGTTCCGTTTTCCGATTGTTTGCACTCGGAAACCGGTGTGCGCGCCCATCTTCTATACGGCGTGCAAATTCTTTAATAGTCCAGGGTCATTTGACTGGCGACAAGATCCGAGAGGTTCCTCGCGATTCGCGCGACGCATCTTTGTGACGGACTTTCTCAGGGGTTAATCCTCAGTGTCTTCTGTCAAGCGTTACGTCTCTCATCATGTTTCGAAGTAACAACTAGGCCGCTTGCGCATATTGGTTTTGCACATGGGCTCTAAACTCCCTGCCCTCAACTCTGGACTCTTAAGATGTCACGTACGAAATTCGATTGGTTCAAAGAGCATCTGCTGGAATTTTGGATGCTCAAGAAATTGATATGGCTCGTTGTCCTGGCTTTGCTAGGGGTTGGCGCCTGGTTGACACAAGACCAATGGAAGCCACACGCGCAGCAATTCATGGACTACGTCCAGAACAAAAAGGCTGATTCGGAAGAAGATGCCGAAGCAGCAGCTCCCAGCGAAACACCGGACACGCTGACCCTCAGTCCGACCGCGTGGAAAAACATCGGCTTGGAAACCGCAATCGTCATGCCTCGTGACTTCGAAAAAGTCGTCTCCGTTCCTGCGATGGTGGTCGAGCGTCCTGGTCGGTCGAACAACG
>RCMY010004896.1_pt1 | contig 11444 bp, 8 predicted proteins | sample 2041341 | NCBI WGS metagenome assembly RCMY01 (sample SAMN09708234, study PRJNA481090) | Marine sediment metagenome, whole genome shotgun sequencing project.
AGCTACTGTCGTAGTTTTCGCCGAGCGCCTGGGCCGAAGTGGTGTCGCCGGGAGCAGCACCGAGTGGGGTGGCGGTTTGCGCCGAGCCTGCCATCAGTGCGGCAATGGTCAGCATCACTGCCACAAACACGATCACTGCCACCACCGCCAACTGGTTGAGGCTGATCACCCACTGGCCGTTCTGGCGGAAGCCGCTTTGGTGCTTGCCCTGCCGGGGCTGACTCGTCGTCGTCGACATGACGACCAGTCTGGCAGCGATGAGACCGGTTGCTGCACCAACCCGCCAGAAGATGCCACTGTTTGGGGCGGCTGTTTGGGGGGCTGTTGGGGGCGGCTGCGATCAGTGAGCGTCGATGGTGCCGCTGGTGCCGGCGTTGGCGGCGCCTCCGGTGACGCTGGCGCGAGCAACTTTGAGCGCCGTGCGAACGGTGCCTTCCGATGCCCACCACTCGATCTGGTCGGTGGCCACTCGCAAGGCAACCGGATCGGCGTCAGAGTCGAAGAACGCCTTGACTGCCCGGTTCATCAGTTCATCGATGCGAGTCTTGTCACGATCGACCGACGCCCGTCCGGCGAAAGAGACCCAGAGGTCGTCATCGGCAGCCGCGACGTTGATTGGAGCGTGGTCGATCGGCATGACCCACGATGCTTTGGCATCGACGAGGAACCAGACGTCTCCGTTGATGTCGATATCGAGCATCGTGACCGGACGCGAAGACAGCGTTCCTACTTCGTCGATGCTGGTCACCATGACGGTTCGCACGTTCGACAATCGCTCTCGCACATCGTTGATCGTGAATTCGTTGTTGCTCATGGTCGTGGGGGTACCCGGTCGGTGTTTGGGACAAACCGATGATCAGGAGCCGATGATCAGGAGCACGCCCGGATCAGCAGGCTCTTGAACTTGGCTTCGTCGGCGATGCTCACGACTCGGGCGTTCGGTCGGTCGGCAACGAGGCGGTGGTCGACGAGCGTGCCGCCTCGCCCCGCGATGTCGAGCCCGATGTCGATGTGCACATCGACGCACTCGATGGCGATCGAGGGGTCGATGGCGACGGCCAGGGCGATCGGGTCGGGCAGGTCGTACCCGTCGAGTCCGTTGTGCTCGCGCGCGAACGTATCGACACAGCGGTTGATGGCAACCGCGAATTCGCCGAAACGACCGAGTTGGCGGAGCTCTTCCTGCTCTGCCGGCCTGATCACCGCGAATCGGCGAGAGATGTCCCAGCCAACGAACGTGATGATGCCTTCGGCATCGACCACGACCTTTGCCGCCTCGGGATCCGCCCACATGTTGAACTCGCCAACTCGGTGCACGTTGCCAACGCCGTCGAAGGCGCCCCCCATGACGTGCACCGAGGCGAACTTGGTCAGGAACGCCGGGTCGATGAAGAGCGCAATCGCGATGTTCGTCAGCGGACCGAGCGTCACCAAATGATGGCGACCGGGTTCGTCACGTGCGATGGCAAGAAGTGCTTCGACTGCGTGAACCGGCTGGAGGGTCAAGGTTGGCTCGGGAAACTCGACGCCGCTCATGCCGTCGACGCCGTGCACGTGTTGAGCAGTTTGGAGGGTGCGATGCAACGGCGTCGCTGCACCCTCGAAGACCGGAACATCGGTGACCCCCGCGAGTTCGAGGGTCACCATGGCGTTTCGGGTCGCCTGGACGAGTGGAACGTTGCCGGCAACGGTGGTGACGGCCCGGAGCGACACCTCAGACAACCGCGCCGCCATGAGCAGCGCCACTGCATCGTCTGACCCGGTATCGGTGTCGATCACGAAGGATCGAGTGGACGTCAATTCTTCTTGGCCGACTTCTTCTTGGAGGCGGTCGTGGTCTTTCGTGCGGTCGAGCGCGTGCTGCTGCCGGATGTCTTGCGGGGTTGCTTGGAAGATCCCACCGGTTCGACACCGTCGCCGCCGTGACGCATGGCAGGAGGAGGCTGGGGATCAGCCCACTCGGCGCCGGTCGCTTCGAAGAGCCGTGCCACCTCGTCGATATGGAGGTCGACGAGATGCCAAAGGTCGGGGATGAGATCGCGGTCGGAGATCAGCCCGAAGTCCATGCGGTTGGCGTAGCTATGAACCGTGATGTTCAAGCCGACACCGTCGCTGATCGTCGACACCGGAATGTAGGCATCGAGTTTGGCACCCGCGAAGTACAGCTCGGTGCGGGGCCCGGGAACGTTCGAGATGACGACGTTGATCGGCGAATTGACCCGGTCGGCAATCTTGAGCCGCGAGATGAGACGGACCGCGGAGGCGGCAACGAGGGGGGAGGCGTAGTCGGCTGACTGACCCAGTGCATCGGCAGGCATCAGCTCGAACTGTTCTTTGCCGACGTTCATGGCTGCCCGACAAAGCGCGACCCGCTCGATGGGGTCATCACAGTTGGTTGGGAGATCGGCGACGAGAGCGGACACTCGGTTGGTCCAAGGGTTCTCCTCGTCACCGGTGCGAATCGAGACGGGCACCATGGCCCGCAGCGGCTCGTCGGGAAGGGCGTCGTGTTCGATCAGGTACTGGCGAAGCGCCCCGGCGCAGATGGCCATGACGACATCGTTGAGCGTGCCACCGGTCGCGTCCTTGAGCACCTTGAGGTTGGCCAGCGATGTGGATCGCATGGCGAACCGTCGGTGCGGCGTGACCGATTTGTTCCATGGTGTCGGCGGAGCCGGCGTCATCGGAAGACTGACTCGGGACGACTCGTCACTCGACGAGCTCTTTCGTCGGGTGAGGGAACCGACCGCGTCTCGGGTCTGGTTCGCGATGCCGCTGATCGTGGTGAGACCGGCCGACTCGGCGAGATCTCGCATGATTCCCAACGAGAGACGAGCTCCTCGAACGGGGTTCATCGCGATGTTCAGCGCCGCCGATTGCAGCAATGCTGCCGGTGAAGGTGGTTGCTCACCAACCCAGTCGACCGGTTCCATGTCGTAGACGGAGTCTCGGGCATCATCGGTCATCATCTTCAGCATGATCACGCCGGATGCGCCGTCGATGGTGGCGTGATGCGTCTTTTGCAGCAGTGCCCATCGGCCGTCGGCGAGGCCTTCGATGACATAGGCCTCCCAGAGAGGGCGGGACCGGTCCATCTGGCGGCCGACGATACGCGCCACCTGCTCCGCCAGCTGATCGGCAGCCCCCGGTGGAGCAAGACCGATGTGGCGAACGTGGAAATCGAGATCGAAGTCGGCGTCTTCGATCCAGTACGGCCGGTCGAGGTCGAACGGAACGGTGACGAGCTTACGTCGGAGCGGTTCGAGGTGCCCGACCATGATCCCCAAGCGTTCGCGAACGACGGCAAACGGATCGAAGTCGTCTGAAGGACGGTCATAGATGCTGAGACCGTTGACGTGTCCGTAAGTGTTGTCGGTCTCCATCAGCAAGAAGCTGAGGTCGACGCCGGTGAGTTGCTTCATGTATGTCCCCTTCTGATGATGACGATCATGGCCCAAAAACCTGCTGCGTGTTCAGCTGACGACAGGTTTCTTTCGTTTTGGCGACATCGGAGTCGCAGCGAACATCTGATTGCACCAGACTGCGAAGGCGGCCGGTTTGGCCGTGGTGAACGGGAGCCACGACACCATGGTCGACATCAGCCACGACGCGGCAACGGCCGCGTCACCAGTTCGGGAGGTCATGGCTGACGCGAACTTTCGACGCTATTTCATTGCCCAGGTGCTCTACTCTGCGGTGAACGGCACCCTGCGGTTCACCTTCTTCTGGTTGATCGTCACCCTGACGGAATGGGAAGCTGCCGAGGGTCTGATTGCCATCGCACTCGGTCTGCCGGCGATGCTGCTGTCGGTACCCGCCGGTGCCTGGTCGGATCGAGTCGACCGCCGTCGGCTGTTCATCTCATGGACGTTGGGTGTCACCGCTGCACTTGCCGGCTTCGCGGTCGTGATTTCCGCTGATCTGGCATCGCCTGCCGTCGCCGGCATTGCCGCGGTCGTGATCGGCATCCTCGTTTCTGTCAATATGCCGAACATCTCGGCCATCGTCCCCCTCCTCGTGCCCCCTCGGTTGTTGATGAATGCCGTTGCGGTGCAGAACGGAGCGTCGCAGGCAGCCAGCTTCCTTGGTCTCGCCTTTGCCGGGGTCGCCATCTCGGTCCTCGGCGATGGCGGAGGCTTCGCCCTGCTTGCACTGATGGCCGCGTGCTCGGTGATCAGCATGTGGAAGGTGGAGCTCCCGGCACCACCGCCGTCGGACGATGAGCGTCTGTCGATGATGAAATCGATCATCGAGGGAGCCAGGTTCGGCTATGGCTCCGAACCGCTGCGCAGCCTGCTCGTCGTCTCGATCATTCTCGGCGGCTCGTTCAGCGTGATGCAGATCTCGATGCCACGAGTGGTCGAGAGTGTCTACGGCGGAACGTCGAGCCAAGCCGGGCTCGTACTGGCGACGTTCGGCGCGGGAATGCTCGTTGGTTCGTTGGTCGTGTCGGGCCGGGCCAACCTGCCGCACGGTCGCATGGTGCTGATCCACATTGGTATCGGGCTCGGGCTGGGACAGTTCCTCCTCAGCCTTGCGCCATCGATCCCCATCGCCATGGCGGTCATGTTCGGCTGGGGCGTGAACGCCGGTCTGGCCATGGTGAGCCATCGCACGCTCATCCAGACCACGACACCCAGGGCGATGATGGGCCGCATCATGGGTCTGATGACACTGGGGTTTGCCGGCTCGCTTCCGATCGGTGCGGTGATCCAAGCGTCGCTCGCGCCTGCCGTTGGCCCCCAGCGCACCATGTCGATCGTGGGACTCGCGACGATCGCCATCTCGTTCTCTCTGCTCGTGCGGCCGTCGATTCGCAAGATCTGACCAATCGACCGGGCAGGGCTAGGTTGCCGCAATGCATCTGAATGAGCTGTTCTCAATCGAAGGCAAGGTTGCCGTTGTCACCGGAGGTTCGCGGGGTATCGGCGAGATGATTGCCGCCGGTTTCCTGGCAAACGGGGCCAAGGTCTACATCAGTTCCCGCAAGGCCGAGGCCTGCGAAGCGACGGCGCAGCGCCTCCAGGCCGAGTACGGCGGCGAATGCATCGCCATTCCCGCCGACCTCTCCGGCCTCGAGGGAATCGAGTCACTCGTTGCCGCAATCGCCGAGCGAGAAGATCACGTCGACATCCTCGTCAACAATGCCGGGGTGTCGTGGGGCGCTCCACTCGATGAGTTCCCCGAGATGGGCTGGGACAAGGTCATGGACACCAACGTCAAGGGGGTTTTCTTCCTCACCCAGAAGCTGCTCCCGCTGCTCGAGGCAGGCGCCAGCGCCGATGATCCGTCGCGAGTGATCAACATCGGCTCGATCGACGGTCTCAAGACGGCGGCATTCTCGACGTTCTCCTACGGACCATCGAAGGCAGCAGTGCACGCGCTGACGAAGTTGCTGGCGTCGCATCTCGCGAAGCGGAACATCATCGTCAACGCCATCGCTCCCGGTCCGTTTCCAACGTGGATGCTGAGCACCGGTGTTGGTGGCGGCGGCGACGTCGACAACACCGACTGGGACGCCGTTGCTCGGGGCAATCCCCGAGGTCGAGTCGGAACACCAGAAGACATCGCCGGACTGGCGATCTTCCTGTCATCTCGGGCCGGAGCATTCACCGTCGGCGAAGTGATCAGCTGCGACGGCGGCATCTTGGTGCAGTAGCAGATACTGCAAGGTTTCTGAAGCTCAGTGTTTCTGAAGCTCAGTGTTCTTGAAGCTCCAGTGTCGCCTGCTTCCACACCTTGACGAAGCGCTGGACGGCCGTGACGAGGGTCAATGTCAGCATGATCCACAGCATCGGAAGGAACAGCGGAGGAATCGCCAGCCCGATGCCGAGTGCGATCAGGCGCTCGGCGCGTTCCATCAGACCGCCCTTGGCGTCGAATCCCAACGATTCGGCCTTGGCCCGCTGATATGAGATCAACCACGAAGCCGCCATGATCGCAACGCCGAGCATGCCGAGCTGTCCGCCGTCTCGTTGCAGGTACCAGATCACCCCGGCAATGAGGAGCGAGTCGGTGACCCGGTCGGCGGTCGAGTCGAAGAACGCACCTCGCAACGATGGTGGGCCGGCAGCCTTGGCCACCGGACCATCGAGAAGATCCGGTACCGCAGCCACGATCAAGAGACCGAACCCCAGTTGCAGCCGCCCCGAACCAATGACGACCCCCGCAATCCCGGCGGTCACCACGCCGATGACCGTGAGGACGTTCGCGGTGACCCCCCAGCGATGCAGCCGGGCCCCGACGGGGTCGACCACGCGCTCCACCGGGCCACGCCAGTATCCGTCGAACACGCAGTGCCTCCAGCGTCAGTGTCGATGCGAAGGGCCAAACGGTACCGTCAATCGACCGATGACGTGAGTGCGAGCTCGGCATGGGCGCAGGCAAGACGAGCCACCGGGATCCGATAGGGCGAGCAACTGACATAGGTGACGCCAAGTGAACGAGCGAGCGCGATCGATTCGGGGTCGCCTCCGTGTTCGCCGCAGATCCCGGCCTGGAGGTCGGGTTTGACCGAGCGGCCTGCCTCGAGGGTGATCTCGATCAGGCGACCGACTCCCTTCGCGTCGAGGGTGGCGAACGGGTTTCGGGTGAAGATTCCTGACGCGACGTAGTCGACCAGGAAGCCGGCCTCGGCGTCGTCTCGACTCATACCAAAGGTGGTCTGGGTGAGGTCGTTGGTCCCGAAGGAGAAGAAGTCGGCGTACTCGGCAATGTCGTGAGCGGTGAGGGCCGCCCGCGGAACTTCGATCATGGTGCCAACCACCGTCGGGAGGTCGACGCCTCGCCTGTCGTTGACCTCCTTCGCAACGGCCTGGATGATCACCCGCTGCCGAATGAACTCCTCGACATCGCTGACGAGGGGAACCATGACTTCGGGCCGAACCTCGACGCCCTCGCCCATCACATCGGCGGCTGCTTCGAAGATGGCGCGAACCTGCATTGCGGTGATCTCGGGGATCGTGAGTCCGAGACGAACACCACGGGTGCCCAACATCGGGTTCGACTCGCGGTGTGAGTTGACCTGATCGAGGAGTGTGTTTGCCGCCGCCAGGTCCGTCAGCAGGTGCTCGACCTCGTCGAGCCCCGATGCCCGGAGGAGGCGGATCTGAAGGTCGGAGATCGTGCGCAAGAGTTCGTCACGATCGGGCAGGAACTCGTGCAGCGGCGGATCGAGTAGCCGGATGATCACCGGTAGGCCGTCCATCGCCCGGAACAGTTCGGCGAAGTCGGCTCGCTGGAACGGCAGCAGCGAGGCAATGGCCTGGTCGCGTTCGGTGACGTTCGACGCCGTGATCATGCGTTGCACGATCGGCAGGCGATCGCTCTGGAAGAACATGTGCTCGGTACGGCACAGCCCGATGCCGGTTGCGCCGAACCGGGCAGCCTGCTCGGCATCGCTGCCGTTGTCGGCATTGGCGCGCACGGTCATCTCGCTGATCGAATCGGCCCACGAAAGCAGTTCGGTCAGGTGTGGATCGTCGAGGTCGGCTTCGATGCGCTCGATCTGCCCGGGATAGACCTCACCCGAGGTCCCGTCGATCGAGATCCACTCGCCCTCGGTGATCGACCAGTTGCCACACGACACCGTGCGGCTGGCAACATCGATGTCGAGATCGGTGGCGCCGACGACCGCCGGTCGACCGAATTGGCGAGCGACCAGCGCCGCATGGCTGGTCCGGCCTCCGCTCGAGGTGAGGATGCCCTGCGCCGCCAACATGCCGTGCACATCGTCGGGCTTGGTTTCGGGCCGAACGAGAATGACGTCTCGGCCCTCGTTCGCCCAGCGTTCGGCCAGATCGGGATCGAGGGCAGCAACACCGGTTGCGGCACCGGGTGAGACGTTGAGACCGGTCGTGATCGGCGACGCCGACGCGATCACCGCCGGGTTGAATCGGGGGTGCAGGAACAGCTCGACCTGTTCGGGCGAGATCCTTCGCACGGCCTCCTCTTGCGAGATCAGTCCCTCGTTGGCCAGGTCGACGGCGATGCGGACCGCGGCCTGGGCCGTTCGTTTGCCGTTTCGTGTTTGGAGCAGCCACAGTGTCCCGTCTTCGATGGTGAACTCCATGTCTTGCATGTCGCGGTAATGAAGCTCGAGCTGCTGAGCAGTTTCGGCGAACTGGCGATGCAGTTCGGGCATCTCGTCGGCGAGTTCCTGGATCGGGCGAGTCGGCCTGATACCGGCGACGACGTCTTCCCCCTGGGCATTGATCAGGAAGTCACCTTCGAGATGAGGTTCGCCTGTGGTCGCGTTCCGGGACATGGCGACACCGGTTGCCGACGTCTCGCCGGTGTTGCCGAACACCATCGTGACGATGTTGACTGCGGTGCCGAGATCTTCGGGGATGTCCGCTGCTCGGCGGTAGTCACGGGCACGCTTTCCGTCCCAGCTATCGAAAACCGCAGCAACCGACATGCGAAGCTGCTCGATGGGGTCGGTGGGGAACGGGACCGATGCTCGACGGGCGACCACCTGCTTGAAGCTCTCGATGATCGAACCGAGCGCGTCGACGTCGAGGTCGGCATCGCTTTCGACACCCGCAGCTTCACGGGCGTCGCTCAGCACAGCTTCGAAGTAGTGGTCGGCGACGCCGAGCACGACCGAACCGAACATCTGGATCAGTCGGCGGTAGGAATCAAGCACGAACGGTGCGTTGCCCGTCGAGGCGATCATTTCCTCGACGACCTTGTCGTTCAGGCCGATGTCGAGGACGGTGTCCATCATTCCCGGCATCGAGAACTTGGCTCCCGATCGGCAGGCGAGCAACAGCGGACGGTCGGGGTCGCCGAGGGTCTTGCCGGTCTGAGCCTCGATGCTGCGTAGCGCGTCGATTGCCTGGTCCCATAGGCCATCAGGAAAGGTGCCGTGACGGTGCAGGTATTCGTTGCAGGCAGCAGCGGTGATCGTGAAGCCCGGCGGGACCGGGATCCCCAGTCGGGTCATCTCCGCGAGATTGGCGCCCTTGCCTCCGAGCAGGCCGCGCACGGCGTCCCAATCGCCGCCCATTGCCTGCTTCGCCTCAGCGATCTGGTCGAAGCCGTATACCCAGCGATTCGTCATGTTTCTTGCCTCCTCCGACGAGCATCCTCCTCACCACCCATTTCGTGGAGGGCCTTCGGTCACTCGTCTCGCCTTCTGTCTCATCAGCAGCGTCCTCATCAACAGCGTTCTCACCGAGCAGGGACGGCGCGGTTGCTATCATGACATCCGCCTCTGCTTCTCAACCGAGACGACGTCAGTATGCGAAGGCGAACGACGACAGAAAAGCTGGTAGACGAGATGCTGCGACCACGAGAAGATGCGAAGATTCGACGGCTGCGGTCGATTCCGTTCTTCGCCAATGCCGATGCTCAGGCCATGGCTCATCTTGCGAGTGCAGCCGACGAGATCGCACTGTCGGCGGGGCAAGAGCTCGTGACCGAAGGCAGCCGCTACGGCGAGGGCTACGTTGTGCTGAGCGGCACCACCAGTGTCTTGGTGAATGGTGAGGAAGTCGCCGAACTCGGTCCCGGGGAACTGATTGGTGAGTTGGCCCTCCTCACCCGCGAGTTCGTTTCCAGCGCGACCGTGATCGCCAAGACCGATCTCGAGTTGTTGGTCATTCCCTACAACCGATTCGACCAGATTCTGCAAGACAACCCGTCACTGGTGCGAGCAATCGCAACCCAGTTGGCTCATCGTCTGCGAGCCATGGACGTGTTGTATCGAGACGCCTGACACCGTGGAACCCCACCGAGGGAGCCCGGGAGCAGACCCCTGGGCAGCGGCGCGTGCCGATCTCGACGGTCTGCCGAACAACCGGGGCCTGAACATCGCGTATGAGGCAGTCGACCGCCACGTCACCGGTGTTGGTGAAAACAGTGTTGGTGAAAACAGCGCAGGTGATCGGGTCGCGATCCGTTGGCTTCCCCGCCACGGCCCGAGCACCGACATGACCTACGCCGACCTGATGGTCGAGACCAATCGTTTCGCCAATGCGTTGGTGGCGCTGGGTCACGGCCGCGGGGGAGTGGTCGCTACTCTGCTCGGCCGAGTGCCTGAGCTCTACATCTCGGCTCTCGGCACCCTCAAGCTCGGTGGTGTCTTCACACCTTTGTTCTCGTCGTTCGGCCCGGAGCCGATCGTGGCGCGGGTCGAGGTCGGCCAGGTCACGGTTCTGATCACGTCCGCACTTCTGTATCGGCGGAAGGTGCGGGCGATTCGTCATCGCCTGCCCGGGTTGCGCCATGTGCTGATCGTTGGCGGTGGGGCCTCGACGTTCGACGATCCGAGCGTGATCGATCTCGCCGGTTTGATGTCGGCGGCCGGCACGGAGTTCGAGATTCCGACCACCAGTCCCGACGACGCGGCGCTACTGCACTTCACCAGCGGTACCACTGGTCAGCCAAAGGCGGCGATCCACGTGCACGAAGCGGTGGTCGCACATGGATACACCGGACGGCTCGTTCTCGGTCTCGAGCAGGGCACGACGTTCTGGTGCACGGCCGACCCCGGCTGGGTGACGGGCACCTCGTATGGGATCATTGCCCCGTTGGTGAATGGCGTGACGAGCATCGTCGACGAGGCCGATTTCGATGCCGAGCGTTGGTATCGGATCATCCAAGATGAACAGGTCGACGTCTTCTATACGGCGCCGACGGCGCTGCGGATGCTGCAGCGGGCCGGTTCGGAGCTCGCGGCGTCGTTCGATTTCGGCTCGCTCAGAATGGTCGCCAGCGTCGGTGAGCCGCTGGACGCCGAACTCATCTCGTGGGCCGTCGACGTGTTCGGCGTCCCGGTGCTCGACACGTGGTGGCAGACCGAAACGGGGGGAATCATGATCGCCAACCTCGTGAGTGAGCACGTCAAGCCGGGATCGATGGGTCGGTCGATTCCGGGAGTGACCGCAGGTTTGCTTCGCATCGACTCGAGCGGTGACCTGGTGCTCGACGCCGATGGTCAGCCAGTCGAGGTCGATGACCCCGATGAGATCGGCGAGTTGGCCCTCGAGGCCGGTTGGCCCTCGATGTTTCGTGGCTATCTCGGTGAGAGCGAACGCTACCGACGCACGTTCGCCGGCCGCTGGTACCGCTCGGGTGATCTGGCGCGTCGTGACGGCGACGGCTCGTACTGGTTCGTTGGTCGCAACGACGATCTCATCAAATCGGCCGGGCATCTCATCGGTCCCTTCGAGGTCGAGTCGGCACTCAATGAGCACCCGGCGGTGCTCGAGACCGGCGTCATCGGCACACCCGATCCGACCGTCGGTGAGATCGTCAAGGCGTTCGTCGTCCTCGTCGAGGGAGTAGAGGCCGGTGAGGAGTTACGCACCGAACTCAACGGTCACGCTCGTCAGCGTCTGGGCGCGGCGGTTGCTCCCCGCGAGATCGAGTTCGTCGATGATCTGCCGCACACTCGCACCGGGAAGATCATGCGACGCCACCTCAAAGCCCGCGAGATC
>RCMY010004897.1_pt1 | contig 11442 bp, 6 predicted proteins | sample 2041341 | NCBI WGS metagenome assembly RCMY01 (sample SAMN09708234, study PRJNA481090) | Marine sediment metagenome, whole genome shotgun sequencing project.
GCCGCCACCGGGTCCGCGCGCAGCCGTGCAAGGGCGGCTGCGACCTCGGCCGGGGTGCAATAGTCGAACACCTCGCCGAAGGTCGCGCGCAGCCGCGGGTCCAGCAGGCAGTAGCGCCCGGTAAGAGCCGCCTCGGCGACGGTCCGCCCGAACGCTTCGACCAGATCGGGGTGGTAGTGGTAGACAAAAACGTCAAGGCTGTGCAGGAAGGCCAGCGGCGTTTCGGCCCCGAAGGCCAGCACCTCCCATTGCGACAGGTCGGCCCCTCGGCGCTTCAGGTCATCGCACGGGCAACCCAGCACGCGCACGCGAACATCGGGGCCGGCGGGCAACGCCTCCATGACCTCGGGGCCGGTGGCGGGCCATTTCAACCCATCGACGCGGCCGTGACGCCCGATGGTGATGGCGGCGGCGTTGAAAATTTCGGGCCCGCGTGGCCAGGCTTCGGTATCAAAGACGTTCGGCCAATCCTCGCCGGTTAGGCGTACCAAGGGCGCAAAGGCCTGCAATTGCTGCCGCACCGTCCCTGATACCGGCGCGATCCGCGCCCTCAGCCCCAGGCGCGTCCGAATCCGGCGCAGGGTGGCAATGGGGTCATATTCCAGCGATCCATCCGGCCGGAACGGCGCGTGGTGGGCAACCAGCATCGCGCACTCGGCCTCAAGGGGCGAACGCTCTTCAATGCCGCGAAAGAACACCAGCGGGTGGTGCAGGAACGCAATTCGCGCGCGCGCCGCAGTCCCGGGCGCCAGCTGCGTCACACCCGGAAGATCGGCCAGCGCCAGCGCGGCGGGATTGGGTGGATCGCGGCTGTCGTCCAGATAGGCAGAGCGCACGAACAGCAGCCCGATCTTCAGTCCCAGCGCCGAAAATCCTGCCACATCCGCCGCCATGGCCGCCGTAGTGCCGCCCTGAAACCGGGCATCGCCCACCACAAGCACATCGAATGTATCCATCATCGCTCAGTTACTCCGGAACCGGCGGCCCAGCCGCCGCAGGCCTTCGGCGCCAAGGTTGCGCGACAGGTCGAGCGCCACAGGCACCGGCGCGAGAAAGCATCCCAGCGCCGCGATCAGGCGGCGTTCGCGGACTGCATCGATCATGCGCCGCCACACCCATTTCTTGTGATGTTCCAGCCGGTGATCACGCAGCGCATGGCGCGTCCCTGTGGTCAGGCCTGCCATGGCCAGCATCCGGTCATCTGCCGCCATCAGATCGGCATGGACCCACGTCGGATGCGACCCCGACAGCGAATCGTCGCGCACGACAGCAAGATACCCGCACGGATCGCACAGCCCGAAACGCGCGCCCAGGATCAGCGCCCGTGCATAGAGATCGTAATCCTCGCCCAGCCGCAGCGGCCCATAGCGCAGGGCGTGCCGATCCAGAAAGGCCCGGCACATCACCGGCTTCAAAAAGCCCATCTCGCGCCGCTCGCCGCGCCCGGTGGCAAGGTTGCCACGAACAAAGCCGGCGGCGTCGATGGGCACCAGACCGATTGGCGTGTCGGACCACAGGCGCGTGCGACTGCCCGGATCGTCATCCGGATGGCCCTTTTCGATGTCGTCGGCCAGGAAATCCAGATTTTCGGCTGTGGCCCGCGCGATCAGCTGCGCGATCCGGCCCGGCGCCATGATGTCATCGGCATCAAGCACCGCGATCCACGGTGCGGTGCTGCTATCAATGGCGCGGTTGCGCGCTGCCGCCGGTCCGGCGTTGAGGTCTTGTCGCAACAGCCGCAGGTTCGGGGCCTGCTTGGCGATGGCTTCGACCATGCCTGCGGTTGCGTCCTGTGACGCGTCGTCAACCACGACGATCTCGACCGGTACTGTCTGCGCCAATGCGCTGGCGAGGGCCGCGCCGATGGTCTCTTCGGCGTTGAAGGCGGCGATGACTATGGTGGCGACGGGGGAGTGGTCAGTCACCGGGGTGGGTGTCCGAACATTGCGGTGCGTCCACGCCTGCGGGCCTGAACGAGACGCAGTAATACCGCGCCTCGGCTTGCGTATCGGCGGGCGCGGCCCCCGACCAGTCGCGCTGTCCCGGTCCGCCGGCCCAGATGTTCATGTAGATCTTGCCGGGGGTGCGCGGCACCGGCGGCGTTTGCGATTGCACCCGGAACACTTCGGTCCCATCCACAAACCATGCGATGTCGCTGGGCGTCCATTCAAAGGCATAAAGATGCGGCGCATCGGCGGCATCAAACCCCAGTTCGAGAAATTTCCCCGGCAGTTTCGCTCCGCCGGAAAAGGCCAGCACCCACATCCGGGTGGTGTCCCGGCCCAGAAACTCGATGTCGATCTCGTCATGGGGGGCATCAAAGTGCGGCCCGGTATAGGTGAAAAACGATGAAATGACGCCATGGGCGCGCGCCGGGCGCATCACTACCTCATAACGGCCAAAGCTGTGGGTGCCGGGGCTCTGGACCTCGGCGCCAAAGAAATTCTTGTCGGTGCTGGCGTCAGTGACTGGGGCTAGGCGCAGCGCAAGATGATCGTCTGCAAAGACCGCGCCATCACGGCGCCATGCCGTGCCGATCCAGTTGCGCCGAATTTCGAAATCCGAGCGAAACCAATCGGCGTCCTGATGGACAGCAGGGCCGGTTTCTTCTGCCGCAGCGGGCACTACCCCGTCGGGACGCCAAAAAAACGCGCTCGGCTCTGATATCGCCGCCGCATCGGCGCCGACTGCTCCGATACAGCCAGCACAGACCAGCAAAAGTTTCGCGGCGAATTTCATGTCACGAATCCCGGTGTCACGCACACAGGCATTTGCACGCTAATACCAGGTCAGTGTATGGCTGGACCATGATTCAGGCAACCGTCATCATCGCCGCGTGGAACAGCGAAAACTGTCTGCGCGCCAGCGTCGAAAGCGCGCTGGCCCAGTTGGGCGTGCGACTCGAGATTATCGTGGTCGATGATTGCTCGACCGATGACACGCGCGCGGTGGCCGGCGCGCTGGCCGCCGCACATCCGCAGGTCCGCGTGCTGGCACAACCGTGCAACGGCGGCCCAGCGGCCGCGCGCAACGCGGCGCTGGCAGTGGCCACCGGCACATGGGTCGCGGTGCTGGACGCCGACGACACGTTCCGTGCCGGGCGGCTTGCCGCGCTGATCGATTTGGGAAATCGCGCCGGGGCCGACATCGTTTGTGATGGGCTGATCATGCGCGATGCGGCGCGCAAAATGCACCAGACCGCCGCGCTGCCATTCGACGGCGACCCCGAAGCGCGCGACTGGACGCTTGGGGATTATATTGCAGGCAATATGCACGGCACAAAAGGACTGAGCCTGGGATACCTCAAGCCGGTTTTTCGCCGCGCTTTTATCTTGGCGCACGAGCTGCGCTATGATTGCGACCTGCGCAACGGCGAGGATTTTCACTTCGTTCTCGAAGCGCTGGCGCGGGGCGCTGTGATGCGGTTCCGGGCCGAGCCGGGATATGTCTATTCCGTCGGGCAAGTGTCGGTCTCGCACCGTTTGAACCCCGATCACGCCGTTCGGCTGGCCACGGCCGATCTGGCGTTCGTGGCGCGGCACGGCGCGGTATTGGGGGCCGAGAATACGGCGATGATGCGGCACCGTGCGCGCAGTGTTCGTGACCTCGCCAGTGCCGAAATGGCGCTGGCGGCGCTGCGGCAGGGCGATCCGTTTGCCGCTGTGGATGCGCTATGGCGGCGGCCGCGGGCCAGCGGGCGGTTTGTTCGCCAGCTTGGCCAAGCGGTGGCAAACCGTCTGCGACGACGCTGAGCGGGGGATTCCCCGCGCACGGATCGTTGGTGGAATTGCGGCGGAAGGCCCAGCACCTTTGATTTAGGACTTGATGCAGGCACATCCGGCATCCAGTCCATATCGATCAACATCGCGGCGATGAGCAACAATATGCCTGATGCAAGATGTGGTTCGGCGGCATTTCACCCATAACCCGACGTAAGCCGACGTAACGGCCATTGGCCGTTGTCTGGCTTTGGACGCTGGGATAGCTAGGCCTCCGAATCTCCTTGAGGTTTGAAAACGCCAGTAAGCAAGATCTTAATGATTTCACTCTAAACGGCTTGATGCATGACGGTGTTGTGTATTTTCCGAACGGCATGGTTGGCCCGCGAACAGTGATGGCCAGGCTGTGGGTATGTTTCTTAGATCCGTTCAAAAGACCTGAAAACGCTCCTTTCGGAGCGCTTGAATAGCTTTGTTTTCAGACAATTGCCTACACCGCCACGGATCCGTCCGGGCGATATGAATTCAGCAGCTGCCGGGCTGCACCACAGCGCGGCAGCTCGATAGGAGAATGATAAGATGAATATGAATCACCAGCCAGAAGCGACGCACGGGATGCACGCAATGCAGGCCAATGGTCTGCTCGCGCCGGGAAATGCCACCCATACCGCCATTCGTTCCGGCGACTGGACGGATCCCGGCACCTGGAGCGGCGGCCGCGTGCCCGGAGCAGAGGCGCGCGTACATGTCCCCGAGGACGTGAGTGTCACCTACGATGCCCGTTCCGATGTCCCGCTGGAAATCGTGCGTGTGGATGGCACGCTGTCATGGGCGCAGACGCAGGACACCAAGATGGTGGTCGAGACCATCGTCACCACTCAAGGCTCGCACCTTGAAATCGGCACGGCGGACAATCCGGTTCGCCCCGGCAGCGATGCCGAGATCGTGTTTCGCGACACAGCTTTGAACACCGCCGTCGATCCCGGCCAGCTGGGTCATGGGCTTGTCGCGTTCGGCGAAGTCGATATTCACGGCGCCAGCAAAGAGAGCTTTCTGACCATGGACGGTGTTTCGGCCGGCGCGACCGAGGTTGCGGTCTCGGGCGATACGACCAACTGGACGGTGGGCGACACGCTGCTGTTCGTAGGCACCACTTACGAGGGCCTGACAAGCTGGGAAGAGCAAGTCCTGAAGACCCAGGACGAAGAGCGCGTGATAACCGCGATCAACGGCGACACCATCACCTTCGACCGCGCCCTTGCCCATGACCACACGCCGCCCGACGGGTATTCCGAACTTGATACCTATGTGGCCAACCTGTCGCGCAACGTCCTGTTCGTGTCCGAGAACGCGAACGGCACCCGCGGCCATGTAATGATGCATAACGGCGAATCCGGCGGTGCGGACGATCCTGCCAACCTGGTCGCCTATGCCGAGTTCCGCGATCTGGGCCGTACCGATTTCACCCGCGACAATGACGACGGCAATCCGCTTGGGCGTTATTCGATTCACCTGCACCAAACCGGCGCAGGCGCGGGCAAGCCCGGCTCGGAGATCATTGGCAATTCGGTCAATGGCGGCAAGGGCTGGGGCATCACCCAGCACGAAAGCAACGCGATCATCAGCGACAACGTGGTCTACGACCTGGTCGGCGCCGGTATCGTGTCCGAGACCGGCAATGAGCAGGGCGTATGGGCCAACAACCTTGTGACCAAGGTCGTGGGCTTCACCGCCCGCGGCAAGGCTCAACAAGACGGGCTGGGCTATGAGAACAATTCGCGCGTCATCGAGCAACACGACAACATTGCCGCGAACGTGAAGGTCGGCTGGAACTACATCGGCCGCGAGATTTTTGAGTTTCCCACAAGTTCCGGTGACGGCATCCACCGCAAGATGCTGGAACGCAACGAGGTGCAGTTCGACCCCTCGCCCTTTGATGTCGCCCTCGACCACCAGGAACCGGCACTGACGAGTTTCAAGGGCAATACCGTCCTCGCCTCGGAAACAGGGATGCGCATTTTCCACCGCGCCTTCTCTGAGGACAGCGACCTGCAAAGCGTTATCGAGGATTATACGGCCTGGGGAATGGCGGGCACCGCGTTCGACATGATGAACTATTCATCAAACTATCTGGTGAAAGATTCGCTGCTGATCGGCAACGAGAATGCCAAAACCGCCTTTATGACCGGCGTAAAAACCTCGTCGGGTATTCTTAACAATGTTGAGGTGGCCAATTATGGCGCCGTCTACGGTGTGCAGGGCCTCGCGCATGAAGGCGTGATGATCGACGTGACGACCAACAACGTCAACAGCCTCGTGTCAGCCAGCAGGAAAAGTGGGCTTGGCAGCGAGTATCTGAAGCCCAAGATTATCGACAGCACAGGCATCACGCCGGTCGATCACGTGACTTTCACCCCCGATGCGAACGCCGATCTGACCGTGACGCCGGACGACCTCAGGCTGCGGATCTCGGGCACCACGCTCGACAGTATCGGCATCCGGGTCTTCAACGAATATTTCGAGACGCCGAACCACAAGCAAGTGTCCGGCCTCAGCGTGAAGCTCGACGGTGGCAATAAAAAGTACCATTCAGAGTTCACGATGGACGAGTTTCTGGATCTGCACGGCGCAGTCCAGCGGGCAGACGGCACGTGGTATTCCCCAGTTGTCAACTGGATCACCGACAGGTTGACCGCCGAGCATCATCCCGTCGTCATCGAAATCGAGCTTCGTGAATTCGATGAAAGCTTGCTCAAAAAATACGAAGTGAGCGATTTTGTCCCGCCGAAGATCGGTAACCCCGACTATGACATTGGGTTTGGAAGCGGAGCAGGAAGCGCCGACCACGACGACGGATCGCACGGCGGCAGCGCTGCTGGCGGCGACGAGAACGCAAATGGTGATGGCCAGACGGGCGGCGGTAGCGATGGCGAAGCCGGCGGCGATGGCGATGGCAATACGAACGGCGACGGCGACACCGGTGGCGATGGTAGTGCCGGTGGCGATAGCAACTCGGGCGGCGTCGGCAATACCAGCGGCGTCGATACCGACGGCAGCGGCAACGCGAATAATAACGGCGTCACGGGCGATAACAACGTGTCGCCACCAGTGCCGCAGAACGCGATCACCGGCACGCCGGGCAATGACTGGCTGACCGGCACATCTGGCGACAATCTGATCCTGGGCGGCGCGGGGCGTGACCGGCTGCGCGGCGAGGGTGGCGACGACACGCTGGAAGGGGGCGCAGGCCAAGACAACATGGGCGGCGGCGCCGGGGCTGATACCTTTGTCTGGGGGCCAGATTCGCTTGCGGGCGGACGCGACCGGGTTGAGGATTTTGCACCCGGCGAGGGCGACGTGCTGGACCTGTCGGCGATCTCCGCAGCCTATGGCTGGGACGCGGCTACGGCTGCGGCTGCGGTTTCGGTAAAGGGCAGCTATTTGGGCGTCATTATTTCGGTCGACGTGCCGGGAACCGGGCAAGTGGCCCTAACCGAGCTGCGCGGCATGACGCCGGAGCAGATCTCGGTCGCGGCGGGGACGCTGCGGCTGGTGGCTGGCGAGGCACCGGCTGGCGAGGCACCGACTGGCGGCGACACCGGTAACCCGGATCCCGTAGAAGGCGGCGGCGCGGCGGGAGGCGAGCCCACCGGTGACACTTCAACCGAACCGGACACGGACGCCATGAACGGAACCGACCTGAACGAAACGCTGCGTGGAACGCAGGACGTCGATCGCATCTTTGGTCACGCCGGCCGTGACGTGATCCGGGGCGAGGGCGGCGATGATTGGCTCGTTGGTGGGGAGGGGGCGGATACCCTGTACGGTGGCAGTGGCGCCGACAGCTTCGTATTCCTTTCGGATGACATCGGCACGGGGCGCGATGACATCAAGGACTTCTCTATTAGCGGCGGCGATATGCTCGACCTGTCGGACGTTCTGCCCGATGATGCATTGGATGCACCCGAAGATTATGTGCGCCTCACGTCCAGTGGCTCGTCCACAAGGCTTTGGGTGGATGCGGATGGCGGCGGCGACAGCTTCACCGAGATCGCCCTTCTTCGAAAAAGCGATGGATTGACGCTTGATGACCTTGTCGAGGCTGAAGCAATAATGTTCTAGAGCCCACGCTTTTTATTGCGCCGGTCCCCTTCAAGGGGGATCGGCGCAATCATCACGACCCGCCTGGACGTTTTAGTTTGCCCGGTCCGCCGCAATGCGGCAGGCTGGCAACGATATGCATATCTGTGAAATTGACGCCCGTACCGGCCGAAACCACCGGTCCCCTGAAACCGCCGCCTGTCCCGCAGGGGCGGCTGTGGGGTGCGTTGCTGCCGAAGATGTGTTGGTGGCAATTCCCGCGCTGAACGAAAGCGCCCATATCCGGGACTGCCTGATCTCCCTTTTCGCCGATCCCTGGCTGGCTGGGGCGCGGGTGGTCGTGGCGGATGGCGGCAGTACCGACGATACATGCGCGATCGTCAGGGCGATGATCGCGGATCATCCCGCGCTGTGCCTTGTGCACAATCCTGGACGGCTGCAATCGGCCGCCATCAACACCGTCGTGCGTGATTGCGCCAGTGATTGCACGCGATTCCTGGTGCGCTGCGATGCCCACGCGACCTATCCACCGCGCTTTGTTGCCCGCGTGGCAGAAGCCCTCGCCGCCTGGCCCGATGCGGCGTCTATCGTCACGCCGATGGATGCGGTGGGCGACAAATGCTTTCAACGCGCGGCGGCCTGGGTTGCCGACACGCCGCTCGGGTCGGGCGGGTCGGCCCATCGCGGCGGGCGCCGCAGCGGTTGGGTCGATCATGGGCATCACGCGGGATTTTGTATCGAGTGGTTTCGCAGGATCGGCGGCTATGACGAAAGTTTCACCCACAATGAGGATGCCGAGCTGGACCGCCGTTTGACACAAGCCGGGGGCCGGATCAGGCTGGATGCCGATATTCGGCTGGATTATCGAATGCGTCCGACGCTTGGCGGGCTTGCCCGGCAATATTGGCTTTATGGGCGGGGTCGCGCGCGGACCATATCCAAGCATCGGATGCGTCCACGGCTCAGGCAGATCATTCCGGCACTGAACCTGGCCGGTCTGGTGTTGGCCGTGGCAATGGCACCGGTCTGGCCGCCGCTTCTGGCGCTGCCTGCCGCCTATGCGGCGGTCCTTGCCGGGGTGTCGGGCGTCGCCGTAGTGCGGTTGAGGTCGCTTTGCGGGCTTTGGGCCGGGGTTGCGCTTGCCGCCATGCATAATTTCTGGGGGGCTGGATTTTTGTGGCAAATGATCGCAGGAAAGCCCGCTAAATGACCGCGCAGCGTGTCGATATCCTGATCTGCACCTTCCGCCGGCCCGAAGTCGTGCGCACGCTGGACTCGCTCGCCGCGATGGATGTGCCCGCGGATATCGCAATTCGTGTCGTGATCGCCGACAACGACGACACCCCGAGTGCAAGGGAATTGGTGCAGGGCGCGGCGGCAGACCTTCCCTGGCCGGTCCATTATGTCCATGCCCCGGCGCGCAATATCTCTGTCGCGCGCAATGCCTGCCTCGATGCCGCCGATGCGGATTTCATCGCTTTTTTGGATGATGACGAATGGGTCGCGGCGGATTGGTTGTCGCAGCTTCTTGCCATGGCCCGCAGGACGGGCGCCGATGCCGTCTTTGGACCGGTCATTGCGGCCTATGACGATAACGCGCCGAGCTGGGTTCGCGCGGGCGATTATCACTCCAGCTATCCGGTGCGGCGAAACGGGCAGGTCGAAACCGGGATCAGTGGCAATGCGTTTTTGCGGTGGGGCGATGATCTGGCCTGGACGGGGGAACGGTTTGATTTGGCGCGGGGGCGGTCGGGTGGCGAGGATACCGAGTTCTTTTTTCGGCTGCGCCGCGCCGGGGCGCGGTTTGAGATTTGTGACGCGGCCCGCGCGTGGGAAAGCGTGCCGCAGCCCCGGCTAACTCTGAGATGGTTGGCGCGGCGCCGGTATCGCATGGGCCAGAGCTATGCCGCCTCAGCCACGAACAACGCGCAGCGGATCAAGCTGGGCTGTACCGCGATCGGCAAGGCGGGCTATTGCGCTGCGGCGGCCCTGCTGTGCGCGCCCGCGCGCGCGCGGCGAAACCGCTGGATGCTGCGCGGTCTGTTGCATGTCGGGGTCTGTGCCGGATGCCTGTCACTGCGCCAAGGCGATCATTACGGCGCCCAGCCTTAGCCCAAGGTGTAGTCCGAGGCCCAGTAGGCGCCGGACTCGCGCCGGCCGACCATGGTTAACACGGCGCAGCTGGGCGTGATGCCGATGTTGCGCAACTTCCGCATGCAGTCGGACAGGGAATCAACCGAGCTTTTCTTCCATCGCACGGCAAGCACGATCTCATCGCATTGGCGCAGGATCGGAAGAGCGTCTGAGAAGGACAGGATCGGTGGCGTATCGAATATGATGATGTCGAATTTGGCCTCTAGCTGTCGAATCAGTGCGGACATCTGATCCGACAAAAGCAGTCCACCGGCATCGTCGAGCCCCCGCTTTGCGGGCAGGATATAGGCGCCGGTCACGTCGTCCTTGTGCAACGTTTCAACGTCGATGCCGGACATCAGATCGTTCAGGCACGGCTGTTGCGGCACACCAAGCAGACGCGCGGTGGACGCGCCCCGAAAATCGGTTTCCACCACAACCACGCTTTTGCCCGCCTGCGTCGCGGCATGGGCCAGAAGCAGGCTGGTCGTGGTCTTGCCCTCGTTAGACAGGGCCGACATGACCGCGATCTTCAACCCGGTGGACGCCCGTCCGATCATCAACATGTTGCGCAGGGTGCGCATCGATTCGGTCAGACCCGCGTTGCGGGGATGGTCGATGGCCCTGATCGGGTCCATGCGGCGCAGGAACTTGCGCGCGATCGGGATCGTGGCGTAGATCGGCACGCCGCCCAGCAGGCTGCGCAGCTTGGCGGTGCCGTCCACCGATGTGTTTAGAAAGGCGCGAAGGAATGCGAGGCCCAGACCGGCGCAAAGACCGGCGATCAGACCCAGCGCAACGCTGATCTTCTTGCGCGGGGCGGCGGGGCTGTGCGGGGGTTCGGCATAGTTAATGACCCGCGCATCCGCGGCCTGCAACGCCACCGTCTCGGTGCTTTGGGTAAAGGTCGTCAGGAAGGTCTCATAGACCAGCCGGTTGGCGTCCCGCTCGCGTTCAAGTTCGGACAGTTCGATCTGTTCGCGTGCCCAGGCCAGATAGGTCTGTTTCAGCTCTTTGAACTGAAGGCGCACCGACACTTCGCGCGCGGCCGCGACGGCGACCCTGTTTTCCTTCTCTGCCAGAATACGACGAACCTCGTTTTCCAGAGCCTGATCGGTCGCTGCAATCTGTTCGGTCACATCGGCAAGCCGGCCGCTAGTGTCGCCGAACCGGTCGCGCAGACGCACCTCAAGCAGTCGGAACTCTGCGCGTTCCTGTTGCAGACCGCGGATCAGGTCCGAGTCCAGAACACCGGCGGCAGCCATGGCACCCTGCTGCTCGACAAGGGTCGCGATCTGCCCCCTCTCGGCCTCCAGCTCGTACCGTTGCGAGGTCGCGTTAACCAGACGGGTCGACAATTCGCCCAGTTGCTGGTCCATCCAATCCGTGCCGCCGCTGTCACCGTCAAGGCTCTGGCTGCGGAAGGCGATCACGCTGCGTTCCGAGGCTTCGAGGCGGCTACGCATGTCCGATATGCGTTTGTCCAACC
>RCMY010004991.1_pt1 | contig 11442 bp, 9 predicted proteins | sample 2041341 | NCBI WGS metagenome assembly RCMY01 (sample SAMN09708234, study PRJNA481090) | Marine sediment metagenome, whole genome shotgun sequencing project.
CAGCCACCACCAGATTTACCACCATTGGCACCTGCAGCAGCTTCCCGATATATTTGAAAGTTAGTCTCAAAACGTTCAGAACCTTTCGCACTCAATAACATTTCTTCATCATTCAGATATATTTTATCGTACTCTTTGACCACAACACAAGAAGTTGATAAAACTCCAAACACCAAAAGTAAGACTACCTTTTTCATAAAATAAAGTTACGGATTATCGAATTCCACTGCTCTTGTGTATTTTATTATTACTGTCAACCAAGATTACTTCTGTACCAGGAAGTTGATTAATCTTAAACAGGCCTGCATCTTTTCCCATAATAAAAACCGCGGTTGCCAAAGCATCGCATAGTTCTGCACTTTTATTAAATATAGTAACACTGTTTACACCTCGTGAAGGATAACCCGTCCTTGGATCAATGATATGCGAATATTTTTTTCCATCTAAAACCACAAACTTCTCATAATTACCAGAAGTAGCAACCGAGGATTCAATAATAGGCAACCAAGAGAATATTTTTTCTTTGCTCAGTGGGTTCGCTATACCTATCAACCATTTTTCGCCACTTGCTTTTGTTCCCCATGTGGTTAAATCACCAGAAGCATTAATAATACCAGCAACTACTTGTTTTGAAACCAGTAGCTCTTTCGCCCTGTCTGCCGCATATCCTTTGCCGATGGCTCCAAATGATATTTTCATTCCTTTATCTCTTAGGAATACCGTTTGATTCTTAGTATCCAATATGATTTTTTCGTGCCCAACCTTTGCTATGGATTTCTTAATTTCTTCATCATTTGGCATATATTTCATACTACCATCAAATTTCCAAATCCTGTCCATTGAGGCATATGAAATATCGAAGGCGCCATCGGTTATCTCGGAAATCTGTTTGGCCCTTTTGATCAGATTAAAAAGTTCTATACTAACTTTCACAGGTTTTATTCCTGCGTTCTTGTTGATCAATGAAGTTTCAGACTCAGAGTCCCAGGATGAAATCATCTTTTCAATTCTAGTAATCTCTGAAATAGCCTCATCAACACGTATGTAACCAATCTCCTCATTTATGGCAACTACTTTAATTTCGAAACGGCTACCCATTAATTTCTGGGTTCTCTGAACCGTCACGTATTTTCGTTCCTGTCCATACCCTGCTATAACAAAAAAGACAATAAACAGGGGAACAAGTATTTTCACTTGACAAAAGAATTAAGAAGTGAAATGTATTGGTCTGGGGAAAGTTTTTTATAGCCGGTATTGCCCAATACCTCTACATTGGAATTTAAAACCACGACCAAAGGAAAATGTCCCTTGGGATTATACGTTTCGGCCAATTTGTTGTTTTGCTCTTTTATATCTGCTGTAAGTTGATTGGCTTTCTTTCTGGGAAAATCCGCTTTATAAAGAATATAATGCTCGTTGGAATATGAAACGAACGCCTCAGATTGCCAAATATCCCTTTCCAATTTTATACAGGGAGCACACCAATCTGAACCTGCAAACACAAGGACAATAGGTTTATTTTCCTCTTTGGAAATTAACAAAGCCTCTTCAAAAGAAGATTTCCAATTCTGGGCTGAGGCCAAAACCGTACATAACATTGCTATTAGGAAAGTTAATTTTTTCATTATAAGTATTGAGGCCTTTAAATTTATTCAAAAACGCGGAGAATATCCCCATTAAGTTCAGTATTATATATTTTCAAGGGTTTGGCTGCATTACTGTCAACTTGGTTTAATGGCGAACCATCTAAGGCAAATCGTGAACCATGCACATCACAATAAAAAATTCCGCCTTCATTGGTTACAAATCGAACCTGGTCATACGCCTGATGACTGCAAACTTGGCTTGCAGCAACAAAGTCACCTTCCAAGTTCTTGACTACTACGACCAAATTCTTTAATATGAAACTACCATTGTTTGCCAATTTAGCGCCTTCTGTAGAATTTAAATCAATTGTAAAGTCGGTACCAGTAGGAATCTCAACGATTTCACCATTATCATCATCTTTTGAACATCCTTGTAAACAAGGAAAAGTCAATGCAAAGGCCGCACCGGCCCCTAAACTTCTGAGAAAATCTTTTCTTTCCATAGCAACATATTTACTATAAACAACGTAGTAATCGAGCTAATCGTATGCCTTAATAAACAAAGGTGCCAAACGCGCTACTTATCGTGAGCTTTTTCGTCGAATTGCCTTCTACCCTACCTACAATTCTGGCATCCACTCCAAAACTCTTTGAGATAGTAATCAAATCTTGTGCCACAGCCTCATTGGTATAAATTTCCAAACGATGTCCGCAATTGAAGACCTGGTACATTTCTCGCCAATCAGTACCGGATTGTTCCTGTATTAATTTGAACAATGGAGGAATAGGAAATAGGTTGTCTTTTATAATATGAAGATCATCAATAAAATGAAGTATTTTGGTTTGGGCACCGCCACTGCAATGTACCATTCCGTGAATATCCGAGGCGTTATATTTTGACAATATTTTCTTTACAATCGGCGCATAGGTTCGTGTAGGAGAAAGTACCAATTTACCGGCATCAATAGGGGATTCCGGGACATCATCAGTTAACTTCATATTACCTGAATACACTAAGTCCTCGGGTACAGCGGCATCATAACTTTCCGGATATTTTTCAGCCAAATATTTTGAGAAAACATCATGACGGGCAGAAGTCAAGCCGTTACTTCCCATTCCGCCATTATATTCCTTTTCGTACGAGGCCTGACCAAAAGATTCCAAACCTACAATGACATCACCTGCTTTTATATTGGCATTGTCAATAACATCCTTGCGCTTTAATCTTGCTGTAACCGTAGAATCAACAATGATCGTCCGCACCAAATCACCCACATCGGCAGTTTCCCCACCTGTGGAATGGATGACCATACCATGGTCGGCCAAATCGGAAATCAATTCTTCGGTACCATTGATGATAGCAGATATAACCTCCCCAGGAATTAAATTCTTATTACGGCCAATGGTCGAGGACAACATAATATTGTCAGTTGCACCTACACAAATCAAATCATCAATATTCATGATTAATGCATCCTGGGCAATGCCCTTCCAAACTGAAATATCACCGGTTTCTTTCCAATACATATAGGCCAATGAAGATTTTGTGCCTGCACCGTCTGCATGCATTACCAGACAATAGTCTTTATCGTTGGTTAAATAATCGGGAACAATCTTACAGAAAGCTTTGGGAAAGAGTCCTTTATCAATATTTTTTATAGCATTGTGCACATCTTCCTTAGAAGCAGAAACCCCTCTTTGACTGTATCTTTCACTGTTTGATGAACCCATTTCTTGTTGTTTGTGGCAAAAATAGTGGAATAGTTAAAAAAAGCCCACAAAATGCGAGCTTTTAAATTCGTCCTAACATCGAAGGGGCTTACTTCACAAACAATAACTCCCTGTACTTAGTCAGTGGCCAAAGTTGATCATCTACCAAACGTTCTAACTTATCACAGTGGTACCGTATCTCTTCAAAATAGGGCTTCACCTTTTCACAATACGCATAGGCCTTTTTATGACTATCGGTCATTACATTGGCTTTCTTTCGTTCTTCCACCATTGCATCGGTCTTGCTCTTTAACACTTCAATGTGCTCTGAGATTTGTTCTATAAGTAGCAATTGGCTTTTTGCCTGTTTCTTATAAGCCGCTCCATAAATATCCTTCAACCCCCTAACATTATTGATTAGCCGGTTTTGGTATTCTATTGCCGAGGGAATAATATAACTATAAATGAGTTCATTAAACACCCTGCCCTCAATTTGAACGTGAAGAATATAGGCTTCTAATTCCACCTCTTGGCGCGCCTTGACCTCAACACCACTCATCACATTCATTGATTCAAAAAGAGCCAAGCTTTCTTTTGACGTCAATACTTGTAAGGCATCAGGGGTATTTTTGTTGTTACTAAGTTTTCTCTTTTTTGCTTCTTTTTGCCATTCTGCACTATATCCGTCACCATCAAAACGAATTCGCTTTGAAGTTTTAATATATTCCCTTAAGACATTGAAAATGGCCTCATCTTTTTTAAGGTTCTTCTTATCAACCAATGCATCGACTTCTCCTTTAAAATCGATTAACTGCTTCGCCACGATGGTATTCAAGACCGTCATAGGTTTCGCGCAATTGGTTTTGGAACCAACGCCGCGCATTTCAAATTTATTTCCGGTAAAGGCAAAAGGGGAAGTACGATTCCTGTCCGTATTATCAAGCATTATTTCTGGGATTTTACCAACGACATTCAATTTTAGTTCGGTCTTTTCCTCTGGAGATAATTTACCTTTGGAAACGCCTTCCAATTCATCCAGAACCCTACTCAATTGGGTGCCAATGAATATGGAAATTATTGCTGGTGGAGCTTCATTTGCACCCAATCTATGGTCATTACTTGCTGATGCAATTGACGAACGCAACAATTCTTCATATTCGTTAACCGCTTTTATGGTATTCACAAAGAACGTAAGAAACTGAAGGTTCTTCATTGGTGTTGAACCTGGACTCAAAAGATTAACCCCTGTGTCTGTAGCCAAGGACCAGTTGTTATGCTTGCCTGAACCGTTTATACCTGCAAAGGGTTTTTCGTGAAAAAGTACTTTAAAGTTATGGTTTTCAGCCACTTTTTCCATGACATCCATAAGTAGTAGGTTATGGTCAACCGCCAAGTTAGCCTCTTCAAAAACCGGTGCCAATTCAAATTGATTTGGAGCTACCTCATTATGTCTGGTTTTTACCGGTATGCCCAACTTGGTACATTCTTTTTCAAAATCGCGCATAAAAGTCAAGACCCTACCGGGAATTACGCCAAAATAATGATCGTCCAATTGTTGGCCCTTTGCTGCCGTTTGCCCAACAAGTGTGCGGCCTGCCATAACAATATCGGGCCTGGATTGTGCCAGTGCTTTATCAATTAAAAAGTATTCTTGTTCCCATCCAAGTGTTGCATTGACCTTTGTCACATTTTTATCAAAATATTTTGCAACAGCTGTTGCAGCTTGATCCACTGCATACAGTGCCCTTAATAAGGGTGCTTTATTGTCCAATGCCTCTCCCGTATAGGCAACAAAAATGGTTGGTATGCACAGGGTTGTACCATATATAAACGCAGGTGAAGTCGGGTCCCAAGCCGTATACCCTCTGGCCTCAAAGGTATTTCTGATTCCCCCGTGAGGAAAACTGGAAGCATCTGGTTCTTGCTGTACCAATTGGCCTCCACCAAATTTTTCCAATGCTGTACCATCGGGTAGAAGGTCGAAAAAAGCATCATGTTTTTCTGCTGTTGAACCAGTTAGTGGCTGAAACCAATGGGTATAATGGGTAGCTCCCATATTAATGGCCCATCCTTTCATTGCCTCTGCCACTTGATCCGCAATCTTACGATCAATCTTTGAACCGGAAACTATTGCCCCTTTTACACTTGCTAAAGCATCTTTGGTCAAATGCTGTAACATTTTATCCTCATTAAAGACATTCGAACCAAATTGCTCGGAACGTCTTCCCTTCTCCTCCACAAGAATGCGCGACCTTTTTTGACTATCAAGAATAGCGTTAAACCTTAATTTTGTCATAATTGAAATATAATTTCAGCAAAAATAATAATTAACGATTTAATAATTTAAGTTGCCTTATAATATATTTTATTTAAAATACCCCCTAAAAAATAGGGGTGTTGAGAATTATTAACTACTTGTTGATAATTTACCCCTAAAAAAATAAATATATTTCACAATTACCCTATTTTTGTGCGTCTTTAAAATTATAACAATAATATTCAAGTATTATGAGCAAATCAAAATTAGAATACATCTGGTTAGATGGTCACGAACCAACTCAAAACATGAGAAGTAAAACAAAAGTCGAAAACGACTTTAGTGGAAAATTAGAGGACTGCCCAATTTGGTCTTTTGACGGCTCATCAACTGAACAAGCATCAGGAGGTTCTTCCGATTGCTTATTAAAACCTGTAGCTATTTTTCCTGACCCAGTTAGAAAAAATGGTTTTTTGGTAATGGCAGAAGTTTTAAGTGCTGATGGAAAACCACATTCTTCTAACGCAAGAGCTAAAATTGATGATGATGATTCGGATTTCTGGTTTGGATTTGAACAAGAGTACTTCTTAATGGATGCGAAAACAGATTTACCACTAGGATTTCCACGTGGTGGGTTCCCTGGACCACAAGGTAAATACTATTGCTCAGTTGGAGGAAGATATACTTGGGGTAGAGATGTTGTTGAAGAACATGCAGATTTATGTATAGGAGCTGGATTAAATTTTGAAGGTATCAACCAAGAAGTTGCGCCAGGTCAATGGGAATTCCAATTATTTGCTAAGGGAGCCAAAAAAGCAGGAGATGAAATTTGGATTGCTCGTTACTTATTAGACAGATTGACTGAACAACATGGTTATTATATTGAATACCATCCCAAACCAGTAAAAGGAGATTGGAATGGATCTGGAATGCATGCCAACTTCTCGAATACAACTTTAAGAACTTGTGGTTCTCAAGAAATATATGAAAAAATATGTGAAGCATTTAGACCAGTTACTGATGAACATATGGATGTATATGGAGAATTTAACGATGAGCGTTTAACGGGATTGCATGAAACTGCCCACGTATCTGATTTCTCTTATGGCATTTCAGACAGGGGGGCCTCAATTAGAATCCCTATCATTACTGTAGAAAAAGGTTGGAAAGGATGGTTAGAGGACAGAAGACCTGCTTCTAACGGTGATCCATACAAAATCGCAGGTAGAATCATCAAAACTGTTAAGTCTGCGAATATTAAAGCGGTTGCAAATTAAATAATTGTTTAAATACTTTTTATAGAGCCCTGTCAGTCAAGTCAGGGCTTTTTTTATTCCTCAACATTTGGTAATGGTGTATTCATCCAATAATCAGAAAAATTCCCAGGTCTTGAGATAGGTTGATCCTTAAAAAGTGGTAAATTCTTATTCATATATAAACTATCATTTGGCATAGCTCTTGGCTTGGTCATAATCTGTTGAACAAAAAATTCTCGATATTGTTTCACTTCCTTATATGACGGTTCATAGATAAGATTATCATTAATATCCCGAAGGTTTTTAATTTCAATATTGAAATTAGTATTACCTTTTATCTCATTTCTTTCTACTTTGGAGATTTCCTCGAACATAGATTTTGCAACTTTTGGATTGGGGTACAAAAGCACTTGATCTTCAATATGCACTATCTTATCTATGTTTATTTTCTTGCCTTTGAATTTTAACTTATAATTGGACCTTTTTAAGGCATCACTTTCATTGGCTTTATTGTTCAAGGATATTACAAAATACCTTTTTGCTAAGTTATAATGCGCCCGATTCACTTTAAACTTTGGCGGCTCCTTGATAATAAAAGTATTTTGCATGGAATGATAATTTGGATACATCAATCCCTCAATGGGATTATAGCCAACTATTATTTCGTATAGAAATTCTTTTGAGCCAGGAGTATTGGTCCTTTTTCTGTTTTTAAACTTTTCTTTGTAACTACTGTACAATGTATATTCCAACCTATAAATGGCAAAATTATCTTGTGACACATACAGATTGCCCGTAGTTTCTATAAAACCACTATTACTTGTGAATGAGACTCTAAACAAATTCCTGTTGTTTAAAATGACATCAGCTTCCTTTTTAAAAACATGATTCTTTTTAAAGTCCTTAACAAATACATTAATATAATCATAAGCATCTATTGTATTATTTCTTAAGGCATCATGAATACGTAAAATTGTGAACTCATTACCCCCATAATTCTCCAGATAAGCTCCAGATATGGTTTTGCCCCTACTTTTGTAGTCATAGGGTTTTTCGGCAATGGTGTCAATCGGGAAATCAAGATTCCTTTTATATTTAAATATTCTGATTTTTGTGGTTTCATGGTCTAATGCCCCGAAACCTTGGTCCCAAACTTCAAATAATGCCTCATTAAGGTTTGTATATTTTTTATTGTTCATTTGAAAGTCACGATAATATCCTACAGTTGCAAAGGGAGCAACTGGGTAATTCAGAGGAATATTTTTTATCGCCTTATCGACTATTTGAACTGCTGACATTTTTTTTTCTACTGCCAATGATTTCCGAGTATACCTGACCCCTTCTACAACCACTTCATCTAAAAGCTCTAAGGCAGGATCAAGTCTAATTATGTTTGTTTTACTTTTTGAAAGCTCAAAAAGTAGGATATCCTTGGAAACATAGCCCATTGAAGATATTTCCAGAACACTCCCAAAATCCTTGAATCTTTCAGGAATCCTAAAGCTCCCGTCCAAATTTGAAATAACTCCAATAGCCTTATCCTTAACCCTAATTGTAGCAAAAACAATAGGTTCACCGTTCTCATTACTCAAGAGCTGTCCTGTTATAAATTCTTCCTGGGAAAAAATAGAAGTCGTTGCGAAAAGACAAAAAATCAATAAGCTTTTCAGAATATTGGTGGGCATAATTGACACCGTTTTTTAAGTAATTGTAAAGTACAGAAAGGTCACATAAACGGCCACAAGAACTATGCCATCCCGCCATCCTAAGCGTAGGCCTTTTGGAAAGAACACCAATGGAAAAATCAAGAATGAAATACCCAACATCCAAAAAATATCACTACTCAACAATCCTTGGTCCATTACAGTAATTGGAGTTATAATTGAGGTTACTCCCAAAACTGCCATAAGGTTGAATATATTTGAGCCTATTAAATTACCTAACGAAATAGCCTTCTCTTTCTTTATTATTGCGATAATCGAAGCGGCCAATTCGGGAATACTTGTACCTATCGAAACGATGGTAATTCCTATAATCCTTTCGCTTACGCCATAATTATTCGCCATTCCGACAGCGCCACTAACAAGAAGTTCTGAACCGCCCCAAAGAGCAGCGCCACCAAGTCCCAAAAACAGTACTGCTTTGTACAGCGGTAATGGAATATCATCTTCATGGGCTTCTTCGACAACTGCTGTTTTTTGGTATTTCAATAAATAGATAAGAAAAAGAAATAGTAAAACAACCATAATAATACCTTCGTACCGTACCAATTTGCCATCAAAATAGATAAAGCCGAAAAATACTAGTGATGCCAGCATCATCATGGGCCAATCTGTAGTATAAAAACTCCTCCGTACTTCAATACTTCCTAAAAGCAAAATTATCGCCAAAACCAATCCCAAGTTTGCAATATTAGAGCCAACGACATTTCCCAAAGCTAAATCAGGAAAACCATCCAAAGCCGCATTTATGCTCACAATAAGTTCTGGCGCCGATGTGGCGAAAGACACTATGGTCATGCCAATAACAATTTTTGGGATATTTAATCTGAGAGACAAAGCAACTGCAGATTTTAAGAGCCAATTACCCCCAGCAATTAAAAAGGCTAAGCCAAGTACAATAAAAAGAATGTTTTGCATCAATTTGCTTTTAACCCGCTTTATGCATTAGAAAATCTATTACGGCCAGAAACTACTTCAAAATAGGATGCTTCGCTACATTTTTAAGTTTCACCGTAGCGGTGCTATGCTGATACTAGGAAAATACCCTATTTTATTTTATTATCAACCCTCATCACTATTCCCTAATGCATAATCCGGGTTTAACAAATATATGTCAAGATTTCCGTTTTCATAACCTAAGGGAAACATTTGAACAATCAAGTCAACTATATTTATAGTTAAATAACTATTAAAATAGTTGTATAAGGGTTTTTTATATAATATGTTTGAGGAAAATTAAAGGACAAATGCAAAAATTGACCAATAAAGAAGAAGAAATCATGATTATTCTTTGGCGCCTTAAAAAAGCGTTTGTAAAAGAAATACGTGCAGAACTTACGGGAGACAAACCGCATTATAATACGTTATCGACTATTGTGCGTAATCTTGAAGAAAAAAAATACGTGGCATATGAAGCCTTTGGTAATACCCATAGATATTACCCATTGGTCTCACTTGAAGACTATCGAAAGCGATTCGTAAATTCAAAAATGGTAGAGTATTTTGATAATTCCTATAAAAGCATGGTCTCATTTTTTGCCAAGGAAGAAAAAATATCTGTGGACGAGTTAAAGGAAATTATCAACCTTATTGAAAAGAAGAAGTAATGGAAACACTATTAATCTATCTTTTAAAAGTATCCGGTATTCTTTCAATTTTCTATTTAGCCTATCAGGTATTTTTGAAAAGAGAAACATTTTTCTCAGTAAATCGCCATTTCTTGATGGTCGGCATATTAACAGCCCTACTCCTCCCCTTCGTAACCATCACTAATTATATTGAAATTTCGGCTACTCCTTTAAATTTTGTTGCCAATGATAAGGCTCTGGTTATAGCAACCAATGCGGTTCAGGGGTTCAATTGGATAGCTTTGCTATTTGGGATATATAGTATGGGATTACTGATTTTCACAACAAAATTCATTATTCAAATAATATCATTGTTTAAACTGATAAAAAGCAATAAAGTAGCTAAGCAAGGAAAATTCTATCATGTAGAAACCCATAAAAATATTGCTCCATTTTCCTTCTTTAATCACATTTTCTATAATCCGACATTGTATTCGGCCAGTGAATTATCTGCTATCATAAAACACGAAAAAGCCCATAGTTCGCAATGGCACTCTATAGATGTAATTCTATCACATTTAATTGCGATATGCACCTGGATGAACCCATTTAGTTGGTTATATCAAAACAACATAAAACAAAACCTTGAATTTTTGGCAGATGATTGTGCAACCAAGGAAGTGCCTTCCATTAAAAAATATCAATACACCCTACTAAAAGTTTCGGGGAATCAATTTTGTCCCCCGATTGTCAATAATTTTTATAATTCATTAATCAAAAAGCGAATAGTTATGCTAAACAAATCAAAATCAAACAAAAGGAACGTTTTAAAAATTGCATTGATCATACCGATCTTAGCGATCTTTCTAGTCAGTTTCAATACCAAGGATGTCTATATCCCTATAGATTCAGCATTTAATGCGGTTTCAATTTACGATCAAGCTTCAAAGATTATTGAAATTACAATTGATAAGAATACCACTGACAAGGAATTAAGCGAGATAAAGAAAGACCTTGCCAAAAAAGGAGTTGACTTTTCATATACCGTAGTACATAACTCAAAAAATGAAATTACGGATATTTCAATAGATTTTGCAACCACAAAAGATGATGGTAAAAAAATGAAAAGTTCATCAAGCTTCAATAATGGTGATGACCCTATTGACCCAATTCATATTATCTATGATGAAGAATCGAATTCAATCTCTATGGGCAATGCAAAGTTGATGGAAATTCATGAAGATATAGATGTACATGTTGACGTTCATGAAGATTCGAATAAAACTATATGGGTTCATGCTGATAGCGATGGTGATGAACACAAGACCATTGAAATAATTGACA
>RCMY010004898.1_pt1 | contig 11441 bp, 8 predicted proteins | sample 2041341 | NCBI WGS metagenome assembly RCMY01 (sample SAMN09708234, study PRJNA481090) | Marine sediment metagenome, whole genome shotgun sequencing project.
TAGCACTCCTTAAACAGCGTTGGACGGAGCAGGAAACCGAAGCACCGGAGCAGACCGGCGCACCCCATAATAAGCCCGCCGAAAATCCCCACCTCGGATTGGCTGGTGATCCGGCCACGCCAAAAGCCGTGCGTGCCGTCCAGTCCCCTTACCCAAACCCTGACGTCGCAATCCTGCGCGCTGGCGCCGAGCCGCTTCCAGCGATTGACGATCCCGAATTTGCCGCTGCCTTCGACAGGTTCGGGGCGTATCGCGTCGTGCTATTGGGTGAATCGTCGCACGGGACGTCGGAATTCTACCGCGCGCGCGCTGCCATCACCCGCAGGCTGATCGAAGAGCACGGGTTTTCCATTGTCGCCGTCGAAGCTGATTGGCCAGACGCCGCAGTGATCGACCGCCACATCCGTAGCATCCCACCTGCGCCCGGTGAAACCCCGCCATTTTCACGTTTTCCCACATGGATGTGGCGCAATACCGACTTTCAGGCGTTCACGGATTTCCTGCGCGACCACAACGGTCAGCTTGCGCGCAAGGAGCAAACCCGGCTCTACGGTCTGGACCTCTACAACATGAACGCCTCAATCACTGCGGTTCTGGCCTATCTTGACCGGGTAGACTCCGCCGCGGCCGCCGAGGCGCGCCAACGCTACGCCTGCCTGTCGCCCTGGTCAGATCAGCCTGCTGCCTATGGCCGCGCGGCGTTGGCGCAAGGATTTGCGCTATGCGAGGAGCCTGTCAACAAGGTTCTGAGGGATCTGCTGAGCAATGAGTCAGAATACCGCCAGCGCGGCGGCGACGATTTCTTTGACGTTCTTCAAAACGCGCGGCTGGTATCGAGCGCAGAACGCTTTTATCGCGCGATGCATCACGGATCGCACTTGTCCTGGAACCTGCGCGACCAGCATATGTTCGACACGCTGACGCAAATCATGGATCACGCCGGTCCAGACAAGAAAGCGGTCGTCTGGGCGCACAACTCCCATATCGGGGATGCGCATTACACCGATAGGGGCCGCATGCACGGCGAGCTGAACATTGGTCAGCTCTGCCGCGAGGCATTTGGCGACGATGCTGCGCTGATCGGGCTGGGCACGGCAACCGGCACGGTTGCGGCCGCCTCTGGATGGGGCGACCCGGTGGAGATCAAGACCCTGCGCCCGCCCCACCCCGGCAGTCACGAGGCGTTGCTTCGTGATGTCGGTGAGGAGCGCCTCCTTTTCGACTTTCGCAAGACCGGCAACAACGCACTTTGCCGCCTGTTGGCCGAGCCGAGACTGGAGCGCTATATAGGGGTGATCTACAGGCCCGAAACTGAAAGAGAGAGCCATTACAGCAGCACAACCCTATCCGAACAGTATGACGCGTTCGTCTGGTTTGATCAGACAAATGCAGTAACGCCGTTGGCGACCGTGGCCGCCAAGGGCGAGGAAGAAACCTACCCGTCCGGACTATGACCCGGGACCGAAACCATCAACATTGGAGAATGACATGCTGGATATCGAGCGACACAAGCAACAGATCGAGGCCCGTCTGGAGGAACTCAACAAGCGCCTTCGCAACGTGGACGAGGCACTGGACGAAACTGCCGACCCGGATCTGGAAGACCAAGCCATCGAACTGCAGGATGACGAGGTACTGGAAGGTCTGGGACGTGCCGGGGAGCGGGAAATCCAGCTTTTGGGTCGGTCGCTGGTTCGCATTGCCAACGGCACATATGGGATATGCAAAAAGTGCGGTGAAGAAATTGCCACGGCACGTCTTGATATCGTTCCCTACGCAGTTTTGTGCCGTGATTGCGCGGGTGCGGGACCAGCGAAATCATAGCTGTTTCGCGGGGCTCTGTCGGGACCTGTGGCCCCTCCGGCAATTCCGTCGGTTTCCTATTCGTGCTGGAGGCAAAAATGATCAACTGAGCATCATCGGCAACACCTTATGCTGATTTTTTGGGCGGCGCTGCATACGCGCAACCCGCAAATGGCAATGCGGAATAAGCCACGACCAAATGCAGGATTTTTCTCATCAGCGCCGATCCAGACATGGATATGGGCGCTTGCATGGTATCCGTTAGCCGAAGCCTATGGGGCGAGCGACTGAACGGGCAGATCTTTGCCACCTTGAATGACGCTCGCCGAAAACCGGCGCTCGTGCTATCCGGCTACGACACTGAAAGGTCACGCTGATGGCTCGGGGCACATGGCGCCGATCGCAGCGCGCCGGTTGCACGGGCAATTTGGCGGCTCGGCGTCCGGCGCGTCCATTTACTGCGCCGCTGTCCAGTGTCCCGGCTCGACCTCGGTTTGCCGCCAGCGCTGCGGCGTGTCGCCGATGCGCCGGATCGGGCTTGGCATGTCCTCCGCCGGGGCCACCGTCGCGGCGCGCTGATGGGCCGGGTCGGGGACGGGAACCGCCGCCAGCAGACGTCTTGTGTATTCATGCGCGGGATTTTCCAGAACCTGCTCGCGCGTGCCATGCTCGGCAATCTGGCCCAGCCGCATGACGGCGACGCGGTCGGCCATCTGCTCGATCACCGCCATGTCGTGGCTGATGAACAGATAGGCGATGCCGTCCTCCTCCTGCAATTCGCGCATGAGATCCAGCACCTGCGCCTGCACCGACACATCCAATGCCGACACGCTCTCATCCGCGACGATGATCTTCGGCCCCAGCGCCAATGCGCGGGCGATGCACACCCTCTGGCGCTGGCCGCCGGAGAATTCATGCGGATAGCGGTCCAGCTGATCGGGCGTCAGGCCAACCCGTTTGAACAGCCATTCGACCCGGTCATTCAGCTCGGATCCAGCGGCGAGGCCATGAACCCTCAGCGGCTCGCCCACCTGATCGCGCACCGTCATGCGCGCGTCCAGCGATGCGCCGGGGTCCTGAAACACCATCTGGATATCGCGGCGCACCTCATTGAGGCCGCGCGCCGAAATCCCGGCCACTTCGCGCCCTGCCACCTCGATACTGCCGCGCCACGGCACCAGCCCCAGCAGCGCCTTTCCGATGGTAGTCTTGCCGCAGCCGGATTCCCCGACCAGCGCCAGCGTCTCGCCGCGCGCCACGTCAAAGCTGACCCCCTCGACCGCGTGAACGCGCGCAACGGGCCGGTTCAGAACGCCGCCGCGAATGTCAAAATTCACCACCAGATCGCGCACTTTCAGCACGGTCTCCTGTAGCGGCTTTTGCACCCGTGCGGGCGCATGGCCCAGACGCGGCACGGCGGCCAGCAACTCCTGCGCATAAGCCGTCTGCGGCGCGGCAAAAAGATCGCGCACCGGCGCGCTTTCCTGCTCCAGCCCATGACGCAGCACGATGACATGATCTGCCATTTCGGCGACAACACCCATATCGTGCGTGATCATCAGAACGGCGGTGCCATGTTCGACCTGCAAGGCGCGGATCAGGTCCAGAATTTCGGCCTGAACGGTGACATCCAGCGCGGTTGTCGGCTCGTCCGCGATCAGGATTTCCGGATCGCAAGCCAGCGCCATTGCGATCATCACGCGCTGGCGCATGCCGCCGGAAATCTCGTGCGGGTATTGGCGCAGTCGGCGCTCGGGCTCGGTCAGGCGCACATCGCGCAAGAGTTGCAGCGCGCGTTTCGGCGCCTCGCGGCGAGTGCATTGGCCATGCTCCAGCAGCACCTCCTGCAACTGGGTGCCGATGCGCAGCACGGGGTTTAGCGATGTCATCGGCTCCTGAAAGATCATGGCGATGCGCGCCGCGCGGATCTTGCGATAGCCGTGATCGTCCAGCCCGGTCAGGTCCAGATCGCCCAAGCTGATCTGGCCTTGGGTGATGCGGCACATCGGCTTGGGCAAAAGACCCATGATCGACAGCGCGGTCATGGATTTGCCCGACCCGCTTTCGCCCGCAAGGCACAGCGTCTCGCCCGCCATCAGATCAAAGCTGAGGCTGTCCAACACGGTTTTCGCGCCATCCGGTGTGGCGACCTGGACCGTCAGATCGCGCACCGACAAGACAGGGCGCCGCGCGCCCTGCCCGTTTTCTGCCGCAACAATCATTCCAGCACCACGCGCGGGAAATAGAACGACACGACCCAGTTGGGCTGATCGACAATCTCGGAAATCCGCAGATCGCCGCAGACTGAACACAGCATATAGGCATCCATTGCCGACAGACCATGCTCGCGGCCCAGCAGGTCGATCATGCCCGACAGCGCATCGCGCGCACCTGACATAAGGTCCGGGCCGATTCCCGTGGTCGCCTCATAACCCTTGGCATCCAGATGGCGCGTCACCGGCCCCGGCGTCGTGAAACGCGGGAACGGCAGATGCTGCTGCTTGATCAGGTCCAGCTTCAGCTCGACATTCATCGGGCTCTCGATGGCGGTGCCACAAACCTCGCCATCGCCCTGCGCCGCGTGCGTGTCTCCGATGGAAAACAGCGCCCCCGCCACCTCGACCGGCAGGTAAAGCGTGGTGCCTGCTGCCAGATCGCGGATATCCAGATTGCCGCCCATCCGCCGGGGCGGAACGACCGAATGCAATCCCGGCTCCGCCGGAGCCAGCCCGATTGTGCCCGCAAAGGGTTTCAGCGGGACATTTGCCAGATTGGAAAACAGCGCCGGTGCCATTGTGGCGGTGTCGTATTTCCAGATCTTCAGCGCCGGATCGGTGAACTGATCGGCCAAAAGGCCAAAGCCGGGGATATTCGCCGTCCAGCCCCAGCCAGACGGGTGGAACGCGCCGATTTCGACCTTCAGCACATCGCCCGGCTCGGCCCCGTCAACATAGACGGGGCCGGTGACAGGATTGATCTTGTCAAAGGAGAGGTTGGCGATATCGCCAACCTCGCTGTCAGGGCTCAGCTGCCCGCCCGAGCTGTCGAGGCACTCGAAAAACAGGCTGGAGCCGGGCGCGACCGTCGCGACGGGTGGGATCGAATGATCCCAGCCGCTGTGATGGTGGACGCCGTGAATTGTATAGTCGCAGTTATTGCACATTTTTCGAATACACATAATCATAGTGGACAGGGATATGCACCGGATCGGCAAAGATCGCGTCCGGGCCACCAAGCTGGTCGGATTTGATCGTGAACCGCTGCTCGTGAAATACCGGTGCCCAAGGCGCGTCTTCCATTATTTGCAGATAGATGTCGCGCCACATCTGCTCGCGCTCCTCTGCGCGCGCAGGATCGACGATGGAGTCGGCCTCGGCCGCCTTTGCGTCCAGTTCCTCATTGCAATACCAAGCCCAGTTCCAGCCGCCGGTGACAGCGCCGCTGCAGCCGAGGATCGGACCGTAGAAGTTGGACGGATCGGGGAAATCCGCGATCCAGCCCATGCCGCCCGACCAGATCATCGGCGCCTGATCCTTCTCGCCTCCGGCCGCGATGACGTTGGCCTGCGCGAGGCTGCGGATCTCGGCGTTGATGCCGATGGCCTTCAGATCCTGCTGGATCGCCTGGGCGATACGCGGGTTTGGATCGGTGTTATAGACATAAAGCTCGGTGTCGAACCCATCGCCCATGCCTGCCTCGGTCAGCAGCGCCTTGGCCTTTTCGGGGTCGAACGCATAGCCCTCGTAGTCATCTGCATAGCCGGGCATCGACGGCGGCAGCGGCTGGTTCGCGGGAACAGCGCGGCCATTGATAACCTTGATGATCCGCTCCTTGTTGATCGCCATGTTGACGGCCCGGCGCACCAGCTTGTTATCAAACGGCGGCATTTGCGTGTTCATGGTGACGTAACCAGTGTGAAGCTGGCCGCCCTCAATCACGCGCTTGGCCTGTTCGGGATCGCCCATGACTTCAAGGAACTGCGCCGGCGGGATGCCGTCACCGGGGATGTCGGCCTGACCCTGTTGCAGGCGCAGCAACGCCACCACAGGCTCCTGCCCGATCTCGAAGGTGATCTGGTCCATCTTCGGCAGGCCCTCGTTCCAGTAACCGTCGAACGCCTCGAACACCAGGCGCTGGCCCAGCGTCCATTCCGCCAGTTTAAACGCGCCGGATCCGACCGGGTTCTTGCCGAAATCGTCACCGAATTCCTCGACCGCTTCTTGCGGCACCACCATGGAGAAGTTCAGCGCCATGACATGCAGGAAGGTGGCATCTGGGCGCGTCAGGGTGATTTCCACCGTGCGATCATCCAGAACCTTGACACCCGACAGCCCCTCAGCCTCGCCTGCTGATTGCGCGTCAAAGCCTTCGATCATGGCGAAGAAGCCGGCGCCGGGGCTTTTGGTTTCGGGGTTTGTCACCCGGTCGAGCGTGTATTTTACGTCGCTTGCCACGATCTTGCGCCCGTTGTGGAAGGTCGGGCCGTCACGCAGGGTAAAGGTAAACACCTTGCCGTCTTCGCTGATCTCGTGGCTTTCGGCCAGCTCATTGCGCAGCGTGGTCGTGCCGGGTTCGTAATCCATCAGACCATCAAACAGCGACTTGATCATCGACCAGTTCTGCCAGTCATAGCCAATCGCCGGGTCCAGCGTCGAGACGTCATCCTTGTAGGTGACGATCATGGTGCCGCCCTGCTTGGCCTCATCCAGCGTTTGGGCCAACGCGCCATTGGCGCCCAGCGCAAGGGTCGCGGCCCCTGCAAGCAATAGTTTTTTCATCGTTTTCTCCTCCTCTGGTTTTTATTTCAGCTTGATGCGCGGGTCGATCAGCGGCGCGGTCAGGTCGGCCAGCAGATTGCCCAGAACGATGGCGGTGGCCGAAACCAACGTCACACCCATGATGATGGGGATGTCGACGCGCTGAATGGCCTGCCATGCCAGTTGCCCGATGCCCGGCCAGCCAAACACGCTTTCGACAACGACGATACCGGACATGAACAGGCCGATGTCGATCCCGATCATGGCGATGATCGGCAGGATCGCGTTGGGCAGCACATGACGCATGACGATGCGCCAGCGCGCCAGTCCCTTGGCCCGCGCGGTGCGGACAAAATCCTGCCCCAGCACGTCGATCATGGAGGATCGCATCATCCGGCTGTACCAGCCGCCACCCAAAAACCCGAGCGTGATGGCCGGCAGCACCAGATGCGCAAATGTGCCGTAGCCGCCGATGGGAAACCATCCCAGCTTGACCGCAAAGACATAGAGCAAGAGGATGCCCACCACGAATTGCGGCGCCGAGATCGACACGAAGGAAAACACCATCAGCCCATTATCCAGCCGCGAATTACGCCGCAGCGCCGCAATGATGCCGATGGTCAGTCCCAGCGCCAGCTCGCAGGTGATGGCGCCGGCCATCAGCAGTAATGTTGCCGGCAGGCGCGAGGCGACCAGTTCGGCCACCTCGGTGCGTTGCAGATAGGACCGGCCCATGTCGCCCTGCAATAGATCGGTCAGATAGCGCCAGTATTGCACATAGAACGGCTGATCCAGCCCCAACTGCGCGCGGATATTGGCGACCGTTTCGGCGGTGGCCGACCGCCCGGCGATCTGGCGCGCGGGATCGGCGGGGACAAGGTAGAGCAGCACGAAGGTCACCAGCGTGATCCCCAGCAGGATCAGCGCGGATTGCAACAGCCGCCTGAGGATATAACTGGCCATCAGTGGCGCCCCTTCAGTGTCGGGTCCAGAATGTCGCGCAGCGCGTCGCCCACCAGATTGAACGCCAGCGCCAGCAGCACAATCGCCGCGCCGGGAATGAACACCAGCCAGGGCGCGGTGCTGAAATAGGTCTGGTTCTCAAAGATGATATTGCCCCAGGACGGCGTTGGCGGCTGCACGCCGACGCCAAGATAGCTGAGCGTCGCCTCCAGCAGGACAGTGGTGGAAATCCCCAAAGTGCCGAACACCACGATCGAGCTGAGCAGATGCGGCAGCAAGTGGCGCACGATGATGCGCAGATGCCCGGCCCCGATGGAGCGCTGCGCCTGAATAAAGTCGCGCTCGGCCAGCGACCGGGTTTCGGTGTAGATCACCCGGCTCATCTGCACCCAGTTGACCATGGCAATGACCAGCGCCACGATCATCAGACTAGGCTGGAAAATCGCCGCCAGCACGATGGCCAGCAACAGCGCAGGAAACGCCATCATCAGATCGGTAAAGCGCATCAGGATCGACCCGATCCAGCCGCCGAAATACCCGGCGGTGATGCCCACACCCGCGCCCGCGACCACGGCGATGCCGTTGGCGACGACGCCAATGATCAGCGACGTGCGCGTCCCCAGGATCAGCCGCGAGAACAGATCCCGGCCCAGCAGATCCGTGCCGAACCAGAATTGCCCGTTCGGCTGCAAAGGGGCGCCTGATAGCGTCAATCCGTCAAAGCTCTGCTCAAACGGATCATGCGGCATGATCCACCCGGCAAAGAGTGCAGCGAACACCATCACGGCGATGATAATCATCCCGAAGGCCGCACGCGGGCGTCGCATGAGGGCGCGGAACACCTCGGATGTGCGGCTGCCAAAGCTGGCGGGGCCGACGCTGGCTTGCGAGCCGCTCATGACCGTGCCCCCGTGTGGCGCCGCTCGCTGGAGCGCCCCAGCAGCATCAGGGCGGCGTCCTCCAACGGCACACGCTCGACCATGGCCAGCGCGCGCAGTTTCTTGAGCGCGCGGGAGGCTTCCAGCCCGTCCTGTTGCATGATCGCCTGAACGGCCTGAATGACCTCAAGGCGCAGCGCGCCGCGACGCGCGATTTCGGCGGCGTTCCGGACCAGCGATTGCCGTTCATGGTGGCGGGCGCTGGCAATGACAAGCGCCGAATAGACGCTGGCCAGCGCGCCCTGCGGCAGGAACGCGTCTATATTTTGCTCCAATGCCCAGCTCAAACGGCTGGGGCTTTCGGAACCGATCAGCCCGATCACCGGTATCGGCGCGGCGCCGCGCGCCCATGGCAACTGTTCATCATGGCCCATGTCGATGTCGACAAACAGAAGATCAAAGCGCGGTGCCTCCAGCACCGGCCAGCACATTTCGGATTCGATTCCCAGTGCCGTCAGCCTGCGCGTCAGCTGCTCGGCCACGCTGGGGGCCGGATGCAATATCCCGGCACGGCATTCGGCGAAATGGGTGTCGGCTGTTTTGCTCATGTCACCACCTTCAGATTGGGCCGCCGCATTCTGTGCATATCAGAGCATCCTGCGCCCGATAAATCATCCGTTTTCAGATTCGCATGGGTCAAATAGGGGTCCGGCCAGACCGGCGCGGAGAAGGTCTCGACCACGTCAAACCGCCCATCCTGCGCTACCGCCAATCGGGGCGTCAATTGCGTGTGTCGCGTGACCGGGTCAATGCTGATCGGGCCCAGAACCGTCTGCTGCGAGTGACCGGCCACGGCATCAAACACGCGGAGCGGCGTGTCGCTCTGCGCACTCAGAACACCGCGCGCCAGCAATTGGATCGCCGCGTAGCTGGTGGCGAAGAAACACGACACCCTCAGCCCATCCTTGTGGCGTTCAGCAGCGCGCCCCATGAAGCTGCGATTGCCTTCTGTAACATCGGACGCAAACCAGGGTGCGATGGACAGCATGCCATCCGCCGCCGGGCCAAGCTCGTCCAGATCGGCCTCGGTCTGGTTGGCGCTGATCAACTGCGGGATTTGATCCAAATGCGCCAGCGACTGCACGAAGGAATGGTTGGTCGGTCCGATCAGCGAGTTCACCACCAGATCACAGCCCTTACCCGCGATCTCGGCAACCAGCCTGCTGCAATCACGCTCGCCCAGAGGAACGTAGCGTTCGCCCACGATTTCCATACCTGCCGCGCTCAGCCGTTCGCGGGCTACCCGCAACGTCTCCCAGCCCCAGACATAATTCGATCCCGCCAGAAACACGCGGCGATATCCGGCAGCGATCATACGCTCCAGAAGCGGCAACAAATGCTGGTTCGGACACCCGCCCAGATAGACGACATGATCATTGGCCTCGAATCCTTCATAGGGGCAAGGATACCACAGCAGCGCCCGATGGCGTTCGAGAACAGGGATCATGTCCTTGCGGCTCCAGGATGTGATCCCGCCGACCAGATGGCGGATCCCGCCTTGGGCCAGCAGATCCGCAGTCATGCTCTGGTATAGTTCCGGCCTACCTGCAGGATCGACATGTCGCGCATTGATGCGCAGCGCGCCATTCTGAGCAAGCTCGTCCACCGCCATGCGCGCACCCGCCAGCGCGTTGCGGCCCAGGGCTCCGTATGGACCGGTGGTCGAGAATACCAGACCGATATCAATCTCATGCATCGCGTTCCCCCAGAACAAAAAAACCCGTCAACCTGTAACCAGGTCGGCGGGCGCGCTTGCCATGACATTTCGTAATTCAGGCTAGCCTAGCAGATGCGGATTGCCGAAATCAAGTATGCGTGATCGCTCCCTGCATTGGTGACCGGCAACTGATTTGCCATTTTCCATCTCTCGGCTTTGTCGCTCAGATAGGGAGTAAGGCAACACCCTCCTGAAAACTCGGCAATAGCTTTTAGATTGAAGAGGCGACTGGAAATGCCCACATTGGGTGCTCCAGTGTGCGGGCTTCTCTTACTTGCCAGCCATCTCGTCGTCCTTCTGAAAACGGGATAAACATATCCTAGGGCTCGACCACCTCAGAGAGGTTATGCTACCGGCTCGCGGCGTTCCTTTCATGGAACTGGTTGGGCTCAGGTATCCGTCTCCTGAATAAAGTCTGGTGGAAACAGGTGCCCCCTGAGGGGATCGCGTCGCATATCGGGCACCTTCGACTGCTGTGAGTGAGGCCAGTACACTCTCAAGGCAGTCACCAAGACGACGGTCCCATCTTGGGCAATGCTACCCGCATTCCGAGAGATATGACTGCAATCACGTTAGCTTAGGTCCGATTCAGCCCTTCGCCAAGCGGCGAAGAAACTAGAAGTTGAAATGTTCCAGGAAATTTAAACTGTAGGGAGAAAAATGATGTGTCCGAATTCCCCCATGACGCAACATTTGGGCATTCCAGCAACCGTTTTGGCAATTTTAAGACGAAAAAGCGGTGAAAAATTGACAAAAAGTTACAAAAGATCAATAATGGCCGCGTTAGGTTGGCCACTTCTGGACAGCCCAGAAGTTGCTTTTCAACGCTAACATTTTAAGCGGGGTGCAGCGATGAAGACCGTTTCGTTTCTCAAAACAACAGTGGCAGTTGCTAGTTTAGTTATTGTTTCCAGCACCATTCCTTCTGCGTCTCAGGCGCAGCAACCGTACAATTTATGTGCACTGAACAAGATACCCGCAGACGTTATCACGCGGGTGACCAAGCGGCCTGACTTCCAAGATCTTCTGGCCAGTATGTTCCAGATATGTCCAGCTGCGGCGCTGGCTTTGACTGACGCCGCAACGGCAACGATCGGCTCAGGGCCTGACGATGGCAGCGGGGGCGGCGGCAATGGCGGCGGCGGCATTGAAGACGGTGGCGACGGCGAAGATGGCGGCGACGGCAATGGCGGCGACGGCGAAGGCAATGGCGGCGAAGGCAATGGCGGCGACGGCGAAGGCAATGGCGGCGACGGCGAAGGC
>RCMY010004899.1_pt1 | contig 11441 bp, 9 predicted proteins | sample 2041341 | NCBI WGS metagenome assembly RCMY01 (sample SAMN09708234, study PRJNA481090) | Marine sediment metagenome, whole genome shotgun sequencing project.
GCATGAACAAGGCCAATGCCCAGAAATGCGGCGGCGTCCACATAAAGATCACCGCGAACATCAAAACGGCTTCAACCGAAACCGACCCTGTCGCCGCGACCCAGCCAATCAGCGGCGGAAAAGCACCCGCCGCGCCGCCAATCACAATGTTCTGAGGCGTCGAGCGCTTCAGCCACATCGTGTAAATCACCGCATAGAAAAAGATCGTAAACGCCAGCAAAAACGCCGCAAACAGGTTCGTCGCCAAGCCCAGCATCACGACCGAAATGCCCGACAGACCAACGCCAATGGCCAATGCCTCCCCCGGAGCGACCCGCCCCGACGGCACCGGACGCTTCGCGGTCCGCCGCATAACTGCATCAATGTCGGCGTCGTACCACATGTTCAAAGCGCCCGACGCGCCTGCGCCGATGGCAATGAACAGGATCGCGGCGAACGCCTCGATAGGGTGCAAACTCACCGGAGCGACCAACAATCCCACAAACGCCGTGAATACCACGAGTGACATCACCCGTGGCTTCATCAGCGCGACGTAATCCCCGAATGTCGGTTCATAGTCGTGCGGAACGCTGGCAGACAGATCGGCCATACCCAGTCCTTACTCGGCTGCTGCAACCTGAACGGACCCGTCCACGATGCCTTGTGCAACCTTGGTCTCGGCCAGCCAGGTGTTGTAATCGGCCTGGCTCACAGCTTTGACGGTGATCGGCATATACGCATGGCTCAGGCCACACAGCTCGGAACACTGACCAAAGTAAATGCCCTCCATGCCTTCGTCGACTTCAAACCACAACTCGGCCAATCGACCGGGCACCGCGTCCTGCTTTACGCCGAACGCCGGGACGGTCCACGAGTGGATCACATCCGCGCCCGTGACCTGCACGACCACGACTTGACCCGTTGGGATCACAATCGAAGTGTCAGTCGCCAAGAGGAACTGCTGGTCCGAATACCCGGCATCTGCAAGCTGCTGAGACACCTCAGGCGTCATCATGTTGCCCTCAGCCGAGCCGATCATATAGCTCTCGAACTCGACACCTTCGTCGACGTACTCATAGCCCCAGTACCACTGGTACCCGGTTGCCTTGATGACCACATCGCCTTCGGGAATGGTCTGTTCCTTGAACAAGACCGGCAACGAGAACGCGCCGATGAAGATCAGAATCACAATCGGCACCACGGTCCACGCAACCTCAATCGGAGAGTTGTGCGTAAAGGTCTTCGGCTCTGGATGAATCTTCCGGTTGAAGCGTACAATCACGTACAGCAACAAACCCACCACAAATACCGTGATCAACGAAATGATCACCAAAAGGAAATTATCAAGCCAGACCACATCCTGCATGATTCCAGTGGCTTGCGGCTGAAAGCCTGTCAGCCCGTTGACGGGCTGGCCAATGATCGGAAGGTCCTGAGCGAACGCCGTGCCTGCTGCGCCGAAAGTGGCGCCCAGTCCGGTAAGAAAGGTCGAAAGACGCATGTCGAAGATCGTCCTGTTTTTGTTGGTGTTCCCTGACCGCGCAAGACACCTCACACGGCACTGTTGTTCTTGGCGCCCTAGAAACCATATTAAGCCCAAGGGAACAAGACACAGCGATGCGGCATTCAGCCGCTCGGCGCGCCCTTCAAAAGGATAAACCATGGCCGACACGACCTCTTTCCGCCCCTTCGAGACACTGCTCGACGAATCCCGCGCGCTGGCATTGCTGCGCGAAGCGGTCGCCGGGGCCGATGACGGTGAATTGTTCATCGAACGCCGCCGCTCGGAAATGCTGTCCTTCGATGACGGTCGGGTCAAAAACGCAAGCTATGATGCCGCTCAGGGCTTTGGATTGCGCGCTGTCAAAGGCGAAACAGCCGGTTACGCCCACTCAACCGAGATTACCGAACACAGCTTGAAACGCGCTGTCGACACCGCGCGACTGGCCGTCGGAGATGGCGGCGGCACTCTTGCCGATGCCCCGCGTGCCACCAATCAAAAGCTATACGGCGACACCGATCCGATGGCCGACGCAGCCTTTCCCGTCAAAATCGACACGCTTTGCGAGATCGACGCCTACGCCCGATCCTTGGACAAACGCGTCATTCAGGTTTCTGCCGGCATTGCGGCCTCGATCCAGGAAGTGGTGATTCTGCGCCCCGAAGGCCACTCAGTCACCGACACGCGCCCCATGACCCGCCTCAACGTCTCGGTGATCGTCGAAGACAATGGCCGCCGCGAAGGCGGTAGCGCAGGCGGCGGCGGGCGCTTTGCCCTCACCGGCCTCCTCGACCCCGAACACTGGAAAGCCTCGGCCCGCGAAGCCCTGCGCATCGCCCTCGTCAATCTCGAAGCCGTCCCCGCCCGCGCTGGCGTGATGGACGTCGCCCTCGGCCCCGGTTGGCCCGGCATTCTGCTCCACGAAGCCATCGGCCACGGACTTGAAGGCGATTTCAACCGCAAAGGCTCATCCGCGTTTTCCGATCTCATGGGCAAACAAATCGCCTCAAAGGGCGTCACCGTCCTCGACGACGGCACCATTCCGGATCGGCGTGGCTCGCTCACCGTCGACGACGAAGGCACGCCCAGCGCAAAAAACACGCTCATCGAAGACGGCGTCCTCGTCGGCTACATGCAGGACCGTCAAAACGCCCGCCTCATGGGCGTCGCTGCCACCGGCAACGGGCGACGCGAAAGCTACGCCCACGCGCCCATGCCCCGCATGACAAACACCTACATGCTCTCCGGCGACGCCAACCCCGAAGAAATCGTCGCGGACGTCAAGGACGGCATCTACGCCGTCGGTTTCGGCGGCGGCCAGGTCGACATTACGTCTGGAAAATTCGTCTTCTCCTGCACCGAAGCCTATCAAGTCAAAGGCGGAAAAGTCGGCGCGCCCGTCAAGGGAGCCACCCTCATCGGCGATGGTGCCACGGCCCTGAAACAAATCCGCGCCATCGGCAACGACATGAAACTCGACCCCGGTGTCGGCAACTGCGGCAAGAACGGCCAATGGGTCCCGGTCGGCGTCGGCCAACCCACCCTGCTCATCGGAGGCCTTACCGTCGGCGGATCAGCCGCCTAAAACCACAAGCTCCTCGAAATGCGTCATATCCGCAAACTGACAGAACGCCGGGGGCCTAAGCGGGATCACAGGCGCGGCCTCGGCTAGAAACTCTAATATCGAGCGAAACTCTGCCTCCCAAACCGGAAGCACCTCATCCGAAAGCCACGCAACCGGATAGGCTATTGTCATGTGAAACCCGTAATCATCGTGATTGCGGTTACGAAAGCCGAACGGCGCGGTCAACGCAGCGCGCCAAGCGGTCATGCAGGCCACATCTTCCGGCGTCGCCCCTTGAAGAACGAAACCGGTCGGCCGCAAATCCGCGACACGCACGGAAAAGGCGGGAGGCGCGCGAAAGTCTGCAAATCGCGCCATAAGCGCCTGCGTCACGCTATCGACGGACGCCGCCCTGTCCAGATCACGCGGCCAAGCATCCTGCGCACGACGCGTCTCAATGATACCCTCAAACACCGTCATATGAAGGCTCTGAACCGGCGTCGCCAAAAAACGGTCGGCCTCCGGCAATGCCCGCATCCGCGCCCGCGCTTCAATCACCGCGCCGTGCGCCGGGTCGGTTACATCAAGGTGACAAACAACCGTGTTTCCTGCCTCTGGCAAGAATTGCGTCGCACTATATCGCTGACCAAGACGCGCAGGAGGCTCGGCATGACTGCTGGCGGCAAATGGCAACAACGCATCGGCAAAAAACATCGCCAAACTCCCAAATAAACCTGACTTTCCACCTAACCTTAGGCGTTAATTGCCAACTGCGCGCCACTTTATTGTCAGCCAACCTCTACGCCAACGCAGCAAAGTGGCCAGCGAAATCTACCTCGATCAGGGTCAAGAAGCTTACGCGCACTCCTCGGCACTCCCAACCGAACGATCATCCCGCTCGATCCGGTCTCAGGTGGTCTGCACATACCGACGACGTCAAATGTATCCATAAGTGCGTTACCGGCGCGCGTTGCGTTAACCAATGGTTTCGGCGCACGCATGCACCGACGCAATACCGACGTAATACCGACGTTGCACCGACGTTGAATTCCGCCCCCTTTTCCCTATTTCTTAACTCCGACTCACCACATCCATTTAAATCACCGCCACGGCATGTCTCGCGTCCGCAGCAATGCGTCGGATGCAACAGCGCCCGACCAAGACAGACGTCGTGTCGGGTCGTTAAGGTCGTGCATAGGACAAGGGGTCCAACCGCATTTACACTGAACCCCGCCGCTTTCGGATGCGATCTTCAAGCGGTGTCACAGGCCAAGCCACCTCAGGCGTTTCGGCTTTTCCGCGACACTCCCCATAAATAGCGAGGATGTTTTTTTTCGCCGTTAAGACCGCATTAACCGTCATGCCAGATAACCAAATACAGCAAGCAGACGGAGACAGGATGGCCAAGGATTTAATCCCTTCCACCTACCCTCTCACCCCACCCCTCACAGAGGAAGAGTGGCTATCGTGGCTCCGTCTCTTGCGATCTTACCGCGTCGGTATTTCCACATTTTACAGGCTTCTCAATGAGTTCGGCAGTGCTGAAGCGGGCATCGCCGCCTTGCCTGAAATTGCAACCAAAGCAGGCATCTCCGAGTACCGCGCCGCCAATCCGGACGCGATTAAACGCGAATGGGACAGCGCCCACCGCGCCGGAACAAAAGCCATCGCCATCGGCTCGCCCGCCTATCCGGCACGCCTCGCAGACATCCCGGACCCGCCTCCGATCCTATGGACAATGGGCGATTCTGCGCACCTAAACCGCCCCACCATCGCCATCGTCGGCGCTCGCAATGCCTCGTCCTTAGGCACCCGCACCGCGCGCCGCCTTGCGGCAGACCTCGGCGCTGCGGGCTTTACGATTTCCTCGGGCCTCGCACGCGGTGTCGACACGGCAGCGCATCTGGCCTCTCTCGACACTGGAACCATTGCCGTGATGGCAGGTGGCGTCGATATCATCTATCCAAAAGAGAACGCCGTCCTCGCCCAAGAGATCGAGGAAAAAGGCATACGAATCAGCGAGATGCCCATCCACCAAACGCCCCACGCCCGCCATTTCCCGCGCCGTAACCGGATTGTTTCAGGTCTCGCGCAAGCCGTCGTTGTCGTCGAAGCCGCCGCCAAATCTGGCAGCCTCATCACGGCGCGCGCGGCACTTGATCAAGGCCGCGACGTCCTCGCTGTACCGGGCCACCCATTCGATGCGCGTGCATCGGGCTGCAACATGCTGATCCGTGACGGCGCGACGCTTGTGCGCGGCGCGCAGGACGTGATCGACGCCATCGCGCGTCCAGAAGTCACTACCACAAAAGACAAAACCCAAGTTCCCAGCGCGCCACCGCCGTCCCGCACACCACAAGAGATCCAAACGCTTCACCGCCAAATCCTTGACCGGCTCGGCCCCTCGCCAATCCCCGAAGACCAGATCATCCGCGACATGAACGTCTCCCCTGACGACCTGCTGCCTGAGATTGCGACCTTAGAAATCCAAGGCGCGCTGCATCGCGACGCCGGAGGGTTCCTACGACGCCTTAAGTGACCGCAAGGAGGCGCATCCAAGCACCACATTTAACCCCGGGTCGAGATGCGCCGTTGACAAGTTCAGATCTGCCCCCACATGTTCCGGCGCGCAGACCCCTGGTACCTTTGAAAGGTTTTTTATGCCCGTCGTCGTTGTCGAATCTCCGGCTAAAGCCAAGACAATCAACAGTTATCTCGGATCCAATTACACCGTTTTAGCCAGCTACGGTCACGTCCGTGACTTGCCGGCCAAGGATGGATCAGTCGATCCCGACAACCAGTTCGAGATGAAATGGGAGATCGCGTCCGATTCGAAAAAGCACATCAAGGCTATCGTAGACGCCTTGAAAGATGACCCCGAACTGATCCTCGCGACGGACCCCGACCGCGAAGGCGAAGCGATCAGCTGGCACTTAGAAGAGGCCCTGCGCGCCCGTAAAGCGATCAATAAAGACACTCCAGTAAGCCGCGTCGTCTTCAACGCGATCACCAAATCCGCCGTTACCGAGGCGATGAAAAACCCGCGCGAAGTCGACATAGACCTCGTCGAGGCTTACTTAGCGCGCCGCGCGCTCGACTATTTAGTCGGTTTTAACCTTTCACCTGTATTGTGGCGCAAATTGCCCGGCGCGAAATCCGCCGGTCGCGTGCAATCGGTCTGCCTTCGCCTCATCGTCGAGCGTGAAATGGAGATCGAAAAATTCCGCGCGCAGGAATACTGGACCGTCAAATCCATGCTCGCCACACCGCGCGGACAGGAATTTGAAGCCCGTCTCACCGTCCTTGGCGGCAAAAAGCTCGATAAATTCGACATCCCGAACACCACGGCCGCCGAATTGGCCGTACAAGCCATTGAAAGTCGTGACCTTTCCGTCAAATCGGTCGAAGCCAAGCCTGCCACGCGCAATCCGTCACCGCCCTTTATGACCTCAACTCTGCAACAAGAGGCCAGCCGCAAATTCGGCTTTGGCGCACGTCAAACCATGCAGGTCGCACAGCGACTCTACGAGGCCGGTCATATCACTTACATGCGGACCGACGGTATCGACATGGCGCCCGAAGCCGTAGCCGCTGCGCGCGATGCGATCAAAGACCGTTTTAACGCCGACTATGTGCCCGACAGCCCGCGCATCTATAAAAACAAGGCGAAAAACGCCCAAGAAGCCCACGAATGTATCCGCCCAACCGAAATGACGGCCGACGCCGACAGCCTGAGCTTGCGCGACGCCGACCAGAAAAAGCTCTATGATCTTGTCTGGAAACGCACCCTCGCCAGCCAGATGGCCGCCGCTCGCATGGAGCGCACCACGGTCGATATTACCAGCCGAGATGGCCAAATCGAATTGCGTGCAACCGGCCAGGTGATGTTGTTCGACGGCTTTATCCGGGTCTACGAAGAAGGCCGCGATGACGTGGTCGACGACGACGACAAGCGCCTGCCGCAGATCAGTGAAGGCGACAAGACTGACAAGAAATCCGTTACGCCCGAGCAACATTTCACCCAACCGCCGCCCCGTTACACCGAGGCCACGCTGGTCAAACGCATGGAAGAGCTTGGCATCGGCCGCCCATCGACCTACGCCTCGATTGTTACAACAATTCAGGACCGCGGCTACGTCCGCAAAGACAAAAATCGTCTGTTCCCTGAGGACAAAGGCCGTCTCGTCATTGCCTTCCTCGAGAACTATTTCCGCCGTTACGTTGGCTATGAATTCACTGCAAACCTCGAAGAAGAGCTTGACGATATCACCGCCGGAAGCCGTGAATGGCAGGACGTTCTGGCCCGTTTCTGGCGAGATTTCAAAGCCGCTATCGAAGAAACCGCTGATCTTCGGATCACTGAAGTCCTTGAAAAGATTAATGAGGTTCTCGAACCGCACCTCTTTCCGCCAACCGAAGAAGGTGGCGACCCGCGCCTTTGCCCGAACTGTGGCCTCGGGCGCCTTTCGATGCGCACCGCGCGCTCTGGCGGCGCCTTCATCGGCTGCTCGAACTACCCCGAATGCCGCTATACCCGCGCCTTTGGCCCACCCGGCACCGAACCCGAAAGCTCAATCCCGCCCGAAGGCAAAATGCTCGGCGAGGACGAAGGCGACAACATCTGGGTCCACAAGGGTCGCTTTGGCCCCTACGTGCAGCGCGGCGAATTGACCGAAGAGAACAAGAAGCCCCCGCGTCAGTCCATTCCAAAGGATTGGCCACCGGAAGACGTCGAGTTGGAAGCAGCGCTTAAGCTATTGTCTTTACCGCGTAAAGTTGGCCCCCACCCAGAGGATGGCGTGCCAATCTGGGCCAACATCGGGCGGTATGGCCCCTACCTCAAATACGCCGAAAGCACCTCGGATCGCGGTGGCGTCAACGCCAACCTCGAAAATATCGAGGAAGTCTGGACCGTCGGCATGAACCACGCCGTAGAGCTTATCGCCGCCAAAGTTGCATCGCGCGGCCAACGTGGTGTGGCCAAAACATTAAGGGACTTGGGCGATCACCCCGAAAGCGGCGGCAATATCTCGATCATGGACGGCAAATACGGGCCTTACGTCAAATGGGAAAAGGTCAACGCGACGCTTCCCAAGGAAATCAACCCGGATGACCTGACAATTGCGCAAGCCGTTGACCTGATCGACGCGAAAGCCGCTACTAAAGGCAAAAAGAAAGCGCCCGCTAAAAAGAAGGCTCCTGCCAAGAAGAAAGCGCCCGCGAAGAAAAAGAAAGCCACCTAATCGCGCTGCGCTGCGGCGATTGACTTTGAGCGGGTCAAGCGTCAAACCTCGGGCGACAATTGCCCGAGGAGATCGCCGCCATGAAAAAAGTCTTTGCCAACGCCACCGAGGCACTGGAGGACGTTTTGCGCGATGACATGCTTATCGCATCAGGCGGTTTCGGTTTGTGTGGCATTCCCGAGCTTTTGTTGCAGGCGATCCGCGAAAGCGGCGTGAAAAACCTCACTTTTGCCTCTAATAATGCTGGCGTTGATGACTTCGGCATCGGCATTTTGTTGCAGTCCAAGCAGGTCAAGAAAATGATCTCATCCTACGTCGGTGAGAATGCAGAATTTATGCGCCAGTATCTATCGGGCGAACTTGAATTGGAGTTCAACCCGCAAGGCACTTTGGCTGAACGGATGCGCTCGGCCGGTTGCGGCATCCCCGGGTTTTACACGAAAACCGGCGTTGGCACCGTCATCGCTGAAGGCAAGGAACATAAAGATTTCAACGGGGAGACTTATATCCTCGAAGAAGGCATCTTTGCTGATCTGTCGATCGTCAAAGCATGGAAAGCAGATGAGACGGGCAACCTTGTGTTCCGCAAGACGGCGCGCAATTTCAACCCACCGGCGGCGATGTGCGGTAAAATTTGCGTGGCCGAAGTCGAAGAAATCGTCCCCACCGGCAGCCTTGATCCGGACTGCATCCACCTGCCCGGCATCTACGTCACCCGCCTGATCCAAGGCGACCACGAAAAACGCATCGAACAGCGCACCGTGCGCAAGCGGGAGGACGCGTAATGCCCAATGACGTAAAAGGCTGGGATCGCAACCAGATGGCCGCGCGCGCAGCGGATGAACTTGAAGACGGCATGTATGTGAACCTCGGCATTGGCATCCCGACGCTGGTAGCCAACTTTGTCGGCGACAAGGATATCACTCTGCAATCTGAGAACGGCATGCTCGGCATGGGGCCGTTCCCGTTTGAAGGCGAAGAAGACGCCGATCTGATTAACGCAGGCAAGCAAACGATAACCGAATTGCGCCGGACCGCGTATTTCGACAGCGCGCTTAGCTTTGGCATGATCCGAGGCGGTAAAATCGCAGCTGCCATACTAGGAGCGATGGAAGTCGCCGAGAATGGTGATCTCGCTAACTGGATGATCCCCGGCAAGCTGGTCAAAGGCATGGGCGGCGCGATGGACCTTGTGGCTGGCGTTGGCCGTGTGATCGTTGTGATGGATCACACCAGCAAACATGGCGATTCCAAAGTGCTGAAAGAATGCACGTTGCCGCTTACCGGCAAGGGCGTGGTCGACATTATCATTACAAACCTCGGAGTTCTCAAGGTTGTCGAGGGCGGTCTGAAGATCGTTGAGTTGGCCGATGGCATCACGGAAGACGAAATGCGGGCCGCGACTGAGGCCACAATTGTCTGATGACCGACGAGATCCGCAAAGAGATTAACGGATCAAAAGGGCGCTATGTCCTGACACTTGGCGATGTAGAGGCGGAGCTGACGTTTTCGATCCTTTCCTCTTCTTCTCTGGTGATTGCTGACCATACAGACGTACCCGACGCCTTTCGCGGCACTGGCGCAGGACTGAAGTTGGTGGAACAACTGGTATCCGACGCAAAAACCGAGAGCTTCAAAATCGTGCCCCTTTGTCCATTCGTGAACGCGCAAAGGGCCAAACATCCCGGCTGGGCCGCCGCCTTTAGCATCTAAATTGTGCACACGACGTCGATTACCGTGAAACTTGGAACTAACTGTTCACTGTTTCGAAACAGCATCATATTATTGCCCTAATCTGTTGCTTAAAGTCGTCTAATGGCTATGAGCAATTCTATGCATTCCCCTCGTGCACCCGGCGCTGCGACTTTGTCGCGGCGTCGGCGTGATATTTTGCTGCTTGCAGGCCTTATTGCTTTGGTCATTGCGGGCCTTGTCGGCCTTGCCTTTGCAACCGGTTGGGAAGAGACGCTCACCGCAATGCGCAGTCTCTCATTTCTTGAAATCGGTGCGCTTTTGGCGCTGAGCCTCGTCAACTACGTCCTGCGTGGCCTCAGATGGCATATTTTTGCAAGTCGTCTCGGCATTCCGACGGGATTGGCACAGAATTTGCGGCACTTCCTCGGCGGCTTTGCCATGTCCGTCACTCCCGGTCGAATTGGTGAATTGGTCCGTATGAGATGGATCCAACGCGAAACGGGCTGGCCCGTTGACCGCACCGCACCGCTGGTTCTTGTCGACCGCGCCTCAGACCTTGCCGCAATGGCAATCTTGCTGGCACTGGCACTCGCGCTTTCGACTACTGGCGTCGCAGGTGGCGCACCCGTTGCCGTCCTCGCACTGATTGCCGCTTATATCGCAACCCGCCCAATCCTTTTGCGTGCGGCCGGCGACACCGGTCATATCCTCAGCGCGAAACGTTTTCCCCGCCTCTTTGCCCGCGTGCGTCGTGCCGCGACCTCGCTGTCTGCCTTTCACGGTCCGTCGTTGTTGCTTACCGCAGGTGCTTTGGGCGTCATTGGGTGGCTCGCCGAAGGTTGGGCACTGCATCTTTTGCTGGTTTGGATGGGCGCCGACATCGGCTTTTGGAGCGCCGTCGGCATCTTTATCTTCGCCACCCTTGCAGGCGGCCTCACAGGCGCGCCGGGGGGGCTCGGCGGCGCCGAAGCCGTTATGATCGGGCTTTTGGTTGGTTATGGTGTGCCGCTTGAGATCGCGCTTCCCGCCACCCTAATCATCCGCCTCACAACACTATGGTTTGCCATCGCCATCGGACTTTTCGTATTTCCGCTGGCCGAACGACATTCGAAAACGAGTATGACATGACTTGGAAAACAACAGATTACACTGGCTGGGGCCGCGTTCACACGGCGAGCGGCCCCCTTGCCCGCCCAGAGCGAACATCGGTGCTTGCACAACTTGTCAAAGACACCCCCGGCCCAGCAATGGGGATGCGCCGCAGCTATGGCGATGCGGGTCTGAACGACGGTGGACGGATGATCGACATGACGCGGATGGACCGCGTTCTCGATTTCGATGCGAATACCGGCATGCTGCATGTCGAGGCTGGCGCGCAGATCGGCCAACTTTTGAATATCTTCGCCCCCTTGGGTTGGCTCCCGCCGGTGATGCCCGGTACGGGCTTTGCGACCGTCGG
>RCMY010004900.1_pt1 | contig 11439 bp, 12 predicted proteins | sample 2041341 | NCBI WGS metagenome assembly RCMY01 (sample SAMN09708234, study PRJNA481090) | Marine sediment metagenome, whole genome shotgun sequencing project.
GATGAAGGCCGCCACCGATAATGCCGAAGACCTCATCGTCAAGCTGAGTCGAATCATGAACCGGGCTCGTCAAGAGTCCATCACCACCGAAATCATGGAAATCGTCAGCGGCGCCGAGTCACTCGCCTCTGGCAAATCCAAAGATGACGAATCCCTCCCGTCCAGCTTTCAGCTGGCCGAGGCCAACTAGGAGCACTGCAGATGACTGCTACCGAACCCCAGCTCAAGACCGGACGCATCGTCGGCATCGCCGGACCTGTTGTCGACATCGAATTCCCGCCGAACGCTCTGCCTGAAATCAACAACGCTGTGCGCTTCGACGTGACCATCGGCGACGTGACCACTGTGGTCATGGCCGAGGTTGCCCAGCAGCTCGGTAACGGCCGAGTGCGAGCAATCGCACTCAAGCCCACCGACGGCCTGAAGCGTGGAACCGTGGTCGAGAACCTCGGACACGGCATCCGGGTGCCCGTTGGTGACGTCACCCTCGGCCACATCTGGAACGTCATCGGCGAGCCGATCGACGTCCCGATCGAAGACCTCGACATCACTGAGCGGTGGGAAATCCACCGTCCTGCTCCTGCGTTCGACACGCTGGAGCCCAAGAAGCAGGTCCTCGAGACCGGCATCAAGGTGCTCGATCTGCTCACTCCTTACCTTCAGGGCGGAAAGATCGGCCTGTTCGGCGGTGCTGGTGTGGGTAAGACCGTGCTCATCACCGAGATGATCACCCGTGTGGCCTCAAACCACGGTGGTGTGTCGGTGTTCGCCGGCGTCGGCGAGCGCACCCGTGAAGGAACCGATCTCTTCATCGAGATGGGCGAGACCATGATGGGCGACGGCAAGACTTCCGTCCTCGACAAGGCTGCCCTCACCTTCGGCCAGATGGATGAGCCGCCCGGAGTGCGTCTCCGTGTTGCCCTGTCGGCCCTCACCATGGCCGAGTACTTCCGTGACGTTCAGGGCCAAGACGTGCTGCTGTTCGTTGACAACATCTTCCGCTTCGTGCAGGCCGGCTCCGAGGTGTCGACCCTTCTCGGTCGTATGCCTTCCGCCGTGGGTTACCAGCCCACCCTGGCTGACGAGATGGGTGTCCTCCAGGAGCGCATCACCTCGACCGGTGGCAAGTCGATCACCTCGCTGCAGGCCGTGTACGTGCCCGCCGACGATTACACCGACCCCGCTCCGTTCACCACCTTCACCCACCTCGACGCCACGACCGAGCTCAGCCGTGACATTGCGGCTCTCGGTATCTACCCAGCGGTGGATCCCCTGGCCTCGACGTCTTCGATTCTCGCTCCCGAGGTCGTTGGCCAACGCCACTACAACGTGGCTCGCCGGGTGCAGGAAGTGCTCCAGCGCTACAAGGAGCTTCAGGACATCATTGCCATTCTCGGCCTTGATGAGCTCTCCGAGGAAGACCGCATCACGGTCGATCGTGCTCGCAAGGTGCAGCGCTTCTTGTCGCAGCCGATGTTCGTTGCCAAGGTCTTCACCGGCCTCGACGGCAACTTCACCCCGGTCGAGGAAACTGTCGACAGCTTCGAGGCACTCCTCGACGGCGATCTCGACGATCTCCCCGAGCAGGCCTTCCTCAACGTCGGCGGAGCTGATTCCGCCCGTGAAAAGGCTGCGCAGCTGCGCAAGGCCGCTGGCGTCTGATGGCGTTCGCGGTCGAGTTCGTCTCCCCGGAGCAGTCGCTGTATTCGGGCGAGGGCACCCAAGTGGTTGCCCGTACCCGTGGCGGCGGCGAGATCGCGTTCCTGGCTGGCCACGAGCCGTTCATCGGCAGCCTTCAGGTTTCCGAGGTCAGGGTGACCGAGATCAGTGGCACGGTCCAGTCGTTTGCGGTTCGCAGCGGCTTTGTGTCGGTGACTGGTGAAAAAGTCACTGTGCTGAGCGACGAAGCGGTTCCCAGCGCTGACATCGATGTTGCGGCTGCCCGTAGCGATCTCGATGCCGCATCGGAAGCTCTTCGGGGCGACGAGCACAACAGTTTTGCGCTCGACGACCAGAAGTGGGCCGAGCTCCGCATCCGGTTGTCCAGCGACGCCTGACACTCCCCTTGGGGTCACCAATTGGGGTCAGGTCCCATCAACACCAGCTTCTGTGAAGGGCTCCCTCAGGGGAGCCTTTCTCGTTTTCGAGCATCACCTGGGGTCAGGTCTTCACAGTTCACAGCCAGGGCCACTCCGTGGCCGGAGCCAGCCTGTGAACTGTTAAGACCTGACCCCCGTGGGCCGATGGGTTCGGAGAGACGGCGGCCGCCGCCTAGTCTCATTTCATCTACGTCCTCGACCTCCGGTGGTTTCATGTCTGATCGCATTCGTCCAGATCGCAACTTGGCGCTCGAACTCGTTCGTACGACCGAGGCTGCTGCTCTCGCTGCAGCCCGTTGGTTGGGCCGAGGCGACAAGCACGGCGCCGATCAAGCCGCCGTCGACGCCATGCGATCCGTGCTCGGTGGCGTCGAAATGGACGGCCTCGTCGTCATTGGCGAAGGCGAGAAGGACGAAGCCCCAATGCTCTACAACGGCGAACGCATCGGCAACGGCCAGCCACCGATGACGGATATTGCGGTCGATCCGGTTGATGGAACGACGCTGACCGCCAACGGTCAGGGCGGCGCCATTGCGGTCATAGCGGTGGCCGAGCGTGGCTCGATGTTCAACCCTGGCCCGGTTGTCTACATGGACAAGCTCGCTGTCGGCCCTGCTGGCGCTGGCATCGTCGACATTCGTCTGCCTGTCGATCGCAACCTCACCGCGTTGGCGAAGGCAAAAGGAGTGTCGGTCCGCGACCTGACTGCCGTCGTGCTCGATCGCCCCCGTCACGCGGAGCTCATCGCCACCATTCGTGGAGCGGGTGCTCGTATCCGCCTGATTCGTGATGGAGACGTTGCCGGCGCCATTGCTACCGCTCGCGCGGACAGCGGCGTGGACATCCTGTTTGGTGTTGGTGGGACACCCGAGGGCGTCATCACCGCGGCGGCGATGAAGTGCATGGGTGGCGACCTGCAGGGTCGCTTGTTTGCCAGGGATGCTGAAGAGAAGGCTGCAGCCGAGGCCGAGGGCTATGACTTTGACCAGATTCTCACGATGGATGACCTGGTTCGGTCCGACGATTGCTTCTTCGCTGCCACCGGCATCAGCACCGGCGATCTCCTCCGAGGCGTTACGTATTCGCAAAACCGGGTACACACACAGTCGCTGGTGATGCGAAACCGTTCTGGCACCGTTCGCATGATCGAGGCCGATCACTCCATGGCGAAGATGGACGCCATCATCTGAGCCCAACCCGTCGCCGAACACCCCGCCCCCTCTCGTTCTGTCCCGCGAAATGACCAGGACTGATCATTTCACAGTCCAGAAGTGGGCTGCGACGGTGGCGACGGCGGAGATCAGTCGGGGATGACGATGTCGGCCAGGCCCTCTTCGGCATCCGGGTAGGACATCGCGAGCCCTTCGAGCGTCTGGACGAGAATCTCGAGGACCGCAATGTTGCGGTACCACTTGCGGTTGGCGGGCACCACGTACCAGGGAGCGTGCGCGGTCGAGGTCTTTTCGAGTGCTTCCTCGAATGCCTCCATGAAGTCGTCCCACTTCTCCCGCATACCCAGGTCGCCAGTCTCGAACTTCCAATTCTTCTCCGGCACGTCCAAGCGGGCTTGCAGGCGTTCCTTCTGCTCTTCTTTGGAGATGTGCAGATAGATCTTGACGATCGTGGTGCCTTCGTCGGCCAGCATCCGCTCGAAGTCGACGATGTGTTCGTAGCGCTTGCGCCACCGTTGCTCCGGCACGATGTCCATCACGCGGACCACGAGCACATCTTCGTAGTGGCTGCGGTTGAAGATCACGATCTCGCCGTCGCCAGGGACCTCTTTGTGCACTCGCCACAGGTAGTCGTGAGCCAGTTCCTTGCTGGTCGGTCGCTTGAACGATGGCGCCCGGACCCCAGACGGATTCACCCCGTCGAACACGTGGCGGATTGTGCCGTCCTTTCCGCCAGCGTCCATGGCCTGCAGGACGACCAACAGCCGCTGCTTGCCCTCGGCGTAGAGGAGCTCTTGTAGCTCCTCGAGCCGGGAGTTCAGCTCCTCGACCCGAACCTTGCCTTGGTCTTTGTCGGTGCCATTCCACTCTGGGGTTGCCTTGGGATCGATGTCGGCGAGGTGGAGGTTCTTCCCTGGCGGGACGCGCAGGGCTTCGATGTCGAAGGTCATGGGCCAGGATCTTGGCACATTGATCCGCAGTGGGCAGGTTTGTTGAGGGCTCCCGGTGCAACTGCGGTGCATCGCCTCCGGTAGGTTTGCACGGTGATTTTGGCCGAGTTGGAGATCTATCACTCCAGACCCATTGCTCCGACTCGTCGGGTAGCTCTCGGCATGCGCAACCTCCCGGTCGACCCGGCGCCCGGTGCCGGCGGCCTGTTGCTGTCGGCCATCGTGGCGAGAACGGCGCCGTCTGTCGAGGCCGATCTCCGCGAAGGCCTCGTCCACCTCATCGACGATCTCGACCGCGGGGCACGAATCCCTCAGCCGCGGGTCCGCCATCGATTCCAGATCGACCAGGTCGGTCTCTTCCGAAGCACCCATCGACTCGTCGCCGATGGGAACAACCTTGGCTTCGAGTTCGATGATGACTACGGCCGACCAGTCCAGCAAGCCATTGGTGCGATCTATGCGGCGGGGTCGCTCCCTGTCGACGCACGGTCGCTGGTGTTCGATGCCATTCGGAACGCGCTCGTGTGGGGCCGCCCGGTGGACGGCTCGTTCATCCAGGCCACGATGGGCGGCAATCGGGTCAGCCTCGTTGACCTGCGCAGCTGGAACGACCCAGTCTCGTGGGCTCTCGAGATTTTGGACCTCGAGGGTTCATCTCGAGAACAGCCGAGCAAGCGAACCATTCAACGGCGATTCCGAACGTTGCTGCGAGACGCCCACCCAGATCACGGCGCTGAGACGTCGGGAGCGGCGGACCGCATCGCCGACCTGAACGAGGCCAGGCGAATCCTGCTCGACGCCTGATGGCACGCTCGAAGGAAGCAGGCTCGAAGAAGCGAGGTGTTGGCGGCCTCGTGCTGTTCCACGGTGCTGGCGGCGACCGCAACCACCGCCTGTTCCTTGCAATGGAGGAGCGGCTTGACATCCCGGTGGCCCGATGCGAGTTCCCGTATCGGCAGAAGGGTCCGGGTCGGCGTCCACCTGACCGCATGCCCGTCTTGTTGGCCTCGGCGACAGCACAGATCGAGGCAGCGGCTGCGGAGTGGGGGATCCCGACTGATCAAGTGGTCGTCGGTGGCCGCTCGATGGGCGGCCGGGTCTGCTCGATGGCGGTCGCCGACGGTCTTGCTGTCGCTGGCCTGCTCCTCCTGAGCTACCCCCTTCATCCCCCAGGCAAGCCAGAGAAGCTGCGGACCGATCACTTCCCAGGTATCAACGTGCCGGTGTTGTTGGCTCAGGGATCGAGCGACCCCTTCGGCAAGGAACACGAGTTCGCCGAGCACGTCCCGGCAATCGCCGGTCCGGTCGAGCAGCTCTGGCTCGAGCGAACTGGCCATGATCCTGTCGAGCGATGCGACGCCGACATCATCGACGCTGCTCAAGCCTGGATCGGCGCTCTCTGAGGATCCGGGTCGTCTGGATTGAACTCTTCGAGTTCTCGCGACGCTGTCTCGGGATAGACGAGGAAGATCAGGACGACGACGATCAAGGGAGCGGCCGCCATGACAGCGATCGCCTTCCCCAGTGAGTCCCAACGGGTGGAGAGTTCGCCGACCGTGAGGAGGCCGATGGCACTTCCCGTGACCGTGATGAGATCGATCCACCCTCCGACCCGTGCACGCGAGCGTGTGGGGAACAGTTCGGTCTGATAACCGCGAAGGGCTGGAGACATGGCGGCGAGGCTCCAGAAGCCGATCGCGCCAACCAACCAGAGTGCAGCACCGCTGGTGAAGAACACGAACGTGCTGAAGACAACCCCGACGCCGAGGCCGATACCCCCGATCGGCTTGCGGCCGATGCGGTCGGCGGCAATTCCTGCGACCAGCACGACGAGTCCAGCTGGTGTGCCGGTCAGCAGCCGGAACACGCTGATCGCTCCAGCGGACATCGACTGCTCATCGCGCAGGTACTCGTTCAGGAGCTGAGACGCCGGAGAGAGGAAGAGCGCCGAGGCGAAAGCGGAGAAGGCGATCAGGACGAACCGGCGCCGGTCGACGGGTGCCGGTGCTTGAACCTCGTCGGCGATACCGAAGCGTCGCGTCTCGGGCAGGCGTCGAGCGACCCAGAGCAGGGCCGGGACGAACAGCAGCGGAGCTACGTAGGTCCATCGCCACGCTCCGGGGCTCTGGTCAGCGATCGGGAGGACCCAGAGGACCATGCCGGCGCCCAAAGCAGCGCACATGGTCATGAGGCTGATGCCGAGCGCCCGCACTCCCGCTGGTACCTCCTCGGTGACAGCCAGCATGAGCAACGTGAACAGGCCGGTCGTGAAGCCGCGGCTGATGGCCTGGAAGAACCCGAGCTGCACCAGGCTCGACGCTGTCGCCCCGAGGACCGTGAAGACGAGGGCGGCAGACGCGAAACCGATGAGCAGCGGACGCCTCCCGATCCGGTCAGCCTTTCGTATGGCGACGACGGACACGATCACGCCAATGCGGATGGCGGCAAGCGTGCGGCCTTGTGCGGCGTCGTTCGCTCCAAACTCCTCGGCAGCAAACGTGATCGTCTGGCCGATCAAGACGCCGAGATATCCGGAAATGATCGCGAGAACGCTCAGAGCGCCGAGGAGTCGAGCACTGATCGACGAAAGCACCTCTTGCGGCCACCACCAGCGCCGTCGTGGCGTGCGGTTGGTTTCCTCGAGTGCTCGCCTCATCAGCGGGTGGAACAACGGCGCCCAGAGTGGGATGTCGAGCATGAAGCTCGTGCGTTCCTTGATTCGCTGCTCACCGTCGGTTGCTTCGGTCGAGATGCGCCGCTCATATGAACGGAATGGGCCGGCTTCCTGCCGGTAGACGCCGTCGGGGTCGAGTCGCTCGACGAGCAGGTCAGTCCTGGGCGTGAGGAGTGCTTTGGCGGTTTCGTGATCGACGGTGAGGTCGAGGCTGGCCTCTTTCACGAAAGAGGCTTGCCTTCCTCGGCCGATCGTTTGGCGAGCTTCGCGTCGACCCGCTTGTTGGCGATGTAGAGCAGGGTGCCGATGAGCACGAGCGGTAGGGCGACGATCAGGATCTCATCCCAGCCGCCCTCATGCGCAAACACCGGGAACACATCAAGCGTTCCGAACGCTGTACTCATACCTGCGGGCTTCATTCTGTGAAGGGTAGGGCGGTACCATCTCTGACACGTTGTCGGTGGTTCGGGCCGTCCGAGTGGGCACAGTTCGAGTGAGTGCGGTAGATGTGAGGTGGAGATGTCCGAAACCCTGATGGAGAAGAAGGTGGCGACCGTGATCGAGGTCATCCGGCCAGCGATCCAGGCCGACAACGGTGACATCTTTCTGCGCAACGTCGACGTCGAAACCGGCATCGTGTCCGTTGAACTGACCGGGGCGTGCATCAGCTGCCCGGTGTCGACGATCACGTTGAAAGACGGCATCGAGCGCATCCTCAAAGAGCGGATCGCTGGCGTGACGGCCGTCGAGCACGTAGGTGCGGAATTGGTCGACGGCGGCACCGCAGTCAGCATCGGCAGCACCATGGTCTCGCCTCTCGCCCCACCGGCCGTCACCTCGTGAGCGCCAGACCGACCGACGCCGCCACCATCGACGAACTCTTCAGTGCTGCCATTCAAGGCGAGCGTCGTCCGCTCGCCCGATTGCTCTCCCACATCGAACGCGGCGGTCCTGCAGCCCAACGCATTGGCAAACTGGCCTTCCCTCATGCAGGATCCGGCTACACCGTCGGCATCACTGGTGCACCAGGGGCAGGCAAGTCGACGCTCACCTCGGCACTCGTGAGCGAGCTGCGCTCGGACGATCTTCCCGCTGCTGTGTTGGCCATCGACCCATCCTCCCCATTCACCGGAGGAGCGATCCTGGGTGACCGTGTGCGGATGCAGGACCACGCACTGGATCCCGAGGTCTTCATCCGTTCGATGGCGACACGCGGCCATCTCGGTGGGCTTGCCCTCGCAGCTCCCGCCGCAGTTCGCATGCTCGAAGCCGCTGGGCGTCCGTGGGTCCTGCTCGAGACCGTTGGGGTCGGACAGGTCGAAGTCGAGATCGTTGGGGCTGCTGACACCACGGTCGTCGTTGTCAATCCGGGCTGGGGCGACGCCGTGCAGGCCAACAAGGCCGGTCTCATGGAAATCGCTGACATCTTCGTCATCAACAAGTCCGATCGAGCAGGCGCCGATGACACGAGGCGAGACCTCGAGCACATGCTCGATTTGTCTGGTCTCGGTCACGATGGGCGCTGGCGACCCCCGATCGTGTCGACGGTGGCGCACGTGCCGTCGGGCGTCGATGCGTTGTGGGCGGCGATTCAGGAGCACCGCGCTTTCATCACCGACAATGGCGATCTCGAGAAGCGCCGAATCGACCGAGCCGATGAGGAACTCGAGCGGATCGTTCGGGCCCGGATCGATGCCCAGGTGCGGGCCAAGCGAGCAACGCCCGAGTTCGCCGCCGCCCATGCCGAGGTGGTCGCTCGTCGCCTCGACCCGTGGGAAGCAGCCGAGCAGTTGCTCGGCCGCGAGCCCGCCTGAGTTCACGAGGGCCAAAACGTACGAACGCCCCGCCGAAGCGGGGCGTTCGGAGTTGATCTCAGAAGAGATCGACTAGATCACTTGGCGAGGCTGTTGCGGATCTCGGTGAGGAGATCGATCTCGGACGGACCGTCCTCTTTCACTTCCGGCTTGCTCGCTGCGTTGTATGCCTTCACGAGGAAGAAGACAACGAGCGCAACCATGACGAAGCTGATGATCGCCGTGAAGAAGTTGCCGTAACGGATCGACGCATCTCCGAGATCGAAGCTGAGGCTGCTGAAGTCGGGCTGGCCGAACACTGCAGCGATGATCTGCATGAGGATGTCGTCGACCAACGAGGCCACGACTGGAATGAAGGCCAGTGCCATGATCAGTCCTACAGCCGCCTCGAAAACGCCACCCTTGTTGATGAAGTCTTTGAATTCTTGAATCATAGTTTTCCCTTTGTTGTGTGGTGCCTCGCACCTGCAGCGACGAACACTAGCGATAAATTTGACTTAAGGTGAGAAACCTGTCTCATCGAGCGGTCGCTGTCACAAGCAGGTGGGACTTCAGCTTCGTTTGCCGCCGCTTTCCGGCGTCATCGCTACCGTGGCTCGATGGTTGATGACAATGCCCTGTGCTACCGCCACCCCGACCGCCGGGCCGCTGTGGGTTGTCAGCGATGCGACCGGCCGATCTGCTCGTCGTGTATGACCTCGGCCTCGGTCGGGTTCCACTGTCCGGAATGCACGAAGTCTGGTGCTCAGAAGGTCTTTCGCCCTGGCGACCTCGGATCGAAGCCGACGCTGGTCTACGCCATCATTGGCCTGTGTGTGGCGGCGTTCATCGGCCAGACCGTGAGCGGCAGCGGTGACTGGTTCGCTGGCCGAGTGACGCAGGAGGGAATCCTATTTGGCCCGTACGTCCAGATCCATGACGATGTGCGGCGGCCGAGCGGACAGCTGTGGCGCATCGTCACCTCTGGTTTCCTGCATGCAGGGATCATCCACTTGGCCTTCAACATGTATGCGCTCTACATCTTCGGCCCCGCGGTGCAGCGAGCCGTTGGCCTCGCCAAGACAATCCTGATCTACACCGGCGGCCTCTTCGGTGGCTCAGCGGCCGTCTTGTTGTTCAACTGGGATCAAAGCACGCTCGGTGCATCGGGTGCGGTGCTCGGCTTGGCTGGCGGACTCGCAGGGATCCTGTGGGCCCGGGGCATCAACATCACGCAGACCTCGCTCGGAGGCATCTTCTTGATCAACCTCGCTCTCCCGCTGTTCACGAACATCTCGTTCTGGGGTCACTTCGGCGGAATCGCTGGGGGGTTCGCCGTGGCGTCGATCATGGCGGCGGTGGACAAGCGGCCGCGCCCTGTTCGTGCCCCAGGGGAATCGAGCACGGGTTCGCCGGCCCTCGTCGCGGGCGGCGCGGTGGTCTTTGCTTTGCTGGGGCTGGCCGTCTTGGGTGCTCAGCTGGGCCTCAACTCGATCCTCTGAGCCTCTCGCCACGGATCGCCAGCTCAGGAGCGTCGGTAGACCGAGATGTGCTTTTCACTCTGGGGAGTGAAGGCCGAGCGGTCCCAATCGGCGAAACGCTCGGCCAGCGTCAATCCGGCGAGCGTGGCCAACTGATCAAGCTGGTCAGGGGTGGTCCAACGCAGCAGCCACGGTCGCATCTTCACCCCAGCCTCGGTGATCTCGACATGCTGGCCTTGGATGGTCTGGGCCTCGCTGTCGAGCAGCGTCGCGGAGAGCACGAGGTCAGACGCTGTCATCCTCGACACGCCAACCGACTGTGGCGGGCCATCAACCAAGGCAGCGCCCGTGATGGCTTCGACCACGAATACTCCTCCTGAGACGAGGATCGATGCGATCTGCTGAAGCAGCGACAGCTGCGCTTCGGCCGTCGGCAAATTGAAGAGTGTGTTGAACGCGCAGACAGCAGCTCCGGCGAAGGGTGTCGGTCGCAAGGGGAGCGCTGCGAGGTCGGCCTGGATCGTGGCGAGATCGTCCGGGCACTGCGTGAGCATCGATTGGCTGGCGTCGAGCCCGATCACCGTGCAGCCAGCGGCCTCGAGGGCGGGGACCAAGCGTCCGCTGCCGACACCGAGTTCGAGCACCGGCCCTTCGGCGCGGCGTGAGGCGACGAACGCAGCCGTTGCGTCGGCATCGGTGATTGTTCCGTACCAGTCGTTGTAGACGTCGGCGAACCCATCACCGTAGGTCGAAGGCCCGAATCCCTGCATCCTCACTTGCTATCACCACGACTCCGCAACTCGGCGCGCTGCCAGGTAGCGGTCTGCACAGCGGCTGTGGTCGGTAGCCTTTTCGCATGCTCCACTACCTCGATCACGCTGCCGGCACCCCCGTGCGTGACTGCGCCGTCGAGGCAATGCTGCGAATGGTCACCACAGAGTTCGGCAATCCGTCCGGCGCTCACCGACTTGCCCGCAACGCGAACCGGGCACTCGACGACGCTCGCGAGGCCATGGCCGATGCCATCGGTGTTGATCCAGGTGAGGTCGTTTTCACCAGTGGTGGCACCGAAGCGGACAACTTGGCCATCAACGGTGTGATCGGTGCTCGCGGCGGCGTGGCGGTCTGTTCTGCGGTCGAGCACCACGCTGTGCTCGAACCGGTCGAGCACCTCGGCGGGCTCGTCGCTCCCGTCGACCATCGTGGCCTGATCGACCTCGGCGCTCTGGCCGACCTTCTGCGCACCTCGCCCGAGCGGGTCTCGCTGGT
>RCMY010004901.1_pt1 | contig 11439 bp, 9 predicted proteins | sample 2041341 | NCBI WGS metagenome assembly RCMY01 (sample SAMN09708234, study PRJNA481090) | Marine sediment metagenome, whole genome shotgun sequencing project.
GCGTTCAACGCGAAGCTCGTCGAGGAAATCGGCGAGGGTCCGCACAAGGGTCAGACGGCCTGAACGTAAGCCCGCAACACGAGAACGGCCGTCCGGCTCAGCCGGACGGCCATTCTCGCCTTCTCCATCCGGTCAGGAGAACCTGACGACATGCTCCGCATCACCACGAATGGTGTGCTTCGAGTCGCCGGTTGGCGAGAGAGATCCCGTCGCTTTTGCCGGAGTTGGGTTGGTGCGTTATTCTTTTTCAGTTGCCCGCGGCGTTTGTCGCTGGGCCAAATCTGATCGAAACCTGACGCAGTGTGCGTCGGATCAAGCAACGAGGAGTTCCCAGTGGCCGCCGTATGTGATGTTTGCGCCAAGCGACCCGGCTTCGGTCACAACGTGCCCTGGTCGAAAAAGAAGACGAACCGTCGTTGGGACCCAAACATCCAGCGCGTCCGTGCGACCGTCGAGGGCACCGCGAAGCGACTCAACGTCTGTACCTCCTGCCTGAAGGCAGGCAAGGTCTCTCGCTGAGGCAGCTTTTCTACCAGACTTGAGTGACCCGTGGCTTGCCACGGGTCATTTTTGTGTCTTGGAGATCGCGCGGACAGGGAGTCGCCTGACTCGCGTGAATGACCCGCTCGCTCGACCGGCGCCACTGTCCGCGCAACCTCCTGTCCCACTTGTAGGCTGCTGGCCATGGCCACCTGGCGAACACCCATTCAGCGCGAACTGAACCTTCGATTGCGCGACGCAGTGGGGGAGAAAACCGCCGTTCAATTCGCGAAACTGGGTGTCAACACAGTGGGCGATCTCGTCCGCCACACCCCGCGTCGCTATCTCGCCGGCACCCAGATGAGCGACTTCGCATCTCTGCAGGTGGGTGATGAGGTGGCTGTGGTGGCCAAGGTGCAATCCACGCACATTCGCCAAGGCGCCCGGCAGCGCGTGGAGTCCCTGCTCACGGATGGTTCCGGGTACCTGACCGTGACGCTGTTCGCCCCCAAACCGTTCCACGCCACGTACTGGAAATCATTGTTGGAGGTGGGCTCCCGGGGCATCTTCATCGGCAAGGTGGGCGTTTTCAACAACTCCCTGCAGCTGACCCATCCGGACTTCGTCATGATCGACGGGCGGGGACGAGTGACGGGGAAGAAGGAAAAGGACAAGGAGAAGGGCGCAATGCAGCGCGCGGTCCAGCGCTCCACCCTGGTGGGGATGTATCCGGCCACGAGAGCGCTCCCCACCTGGATCATCGCCGAGACACTCGAGATGCTCCTGCCCTCCATCGTCTCCATGGGGGACACGCTGCCGCCCTGGGTGGTCGATCGGGCGGGTGTCCTGCCTCTTCCGCAGGCGCTCACCGAGGTGCATGAGCCCGTCGACATCGATCAGGCGGAGCGGGGCAGGGAGCGGCTCCGTTTCGATGAGGCCTTTGGCATGCAGTTGGCCATGGCGCAGCGACGACGCGCGCTGGCCCATCTGGTGGCCACGCCACGTCCGCGCATTGTGGGCGCTCTGCTGGACGAGTTCGACTCGCGGCTGCCCTTCGAGCTGACGAAGGGGCAGGTGGCCGTGGGGGAGACGGTGTTCAACGAGCTGGCGGAATCCCGGCCCATGCACAGGCTGCTGCAGGGAGAGGTGGGTTCCGGCAAGACCATCGTTGCGTTGCGTGCCATGCTGACGGTTGTCGACTCCGGTGGCCAGGCTGTTCTGCTGGCACCCACGGAGGTTCTGGCCAAACAACACCTCACGACCATCACGGGTCTACTGGGAGATCTGGGCGATGGGCAGCGGCTGGGGGCCCATGAGAGCGCGACCGCCGTCACGCTCCTGACAGGCAGCATGCCGGCCGCGGCGAAGCGGGAGGCCATGAACCAGATCATGAGTGGCGATGCGGGCATTGTCATCGGCACGCATGCCCTGCTCTCTGATCCCGTCGACTTCTTCGATCTGGGCCTGGTGGTCATCGATGAGCAACACCGCTTCGGTGTCGAACAGCGCGCCGCGCTTGCCGCCAAGGCGGAACGTCAGCCGCACACGCTCGTGATGACGGCAACCCCCATCCCGCGTTCCGTGGCCATGACTGTGTTCGGGGACCTCGAGGTGTCCGAGCTTCGCGAGAGACCGGCCAAGCGTGCCCCGGTCAGGACCGTGTTCGTCGACACCTCCAGCAACCCGCACTGGGTGGAGCGCGCCTGGCAACGTATCCGGGAGGAGGTGGCGAAGGGCCGGCAGGCCTTCGTCGTGTGTCCGGCCATCAGCGCCAAGCAGACCGAGGGTGACGTCGATTCAGGCTTGGGCATGACAGCCGTCACGGAGCTCCTGCCACAGTTGGCTGAAGGGCCGCTGTCCGACCTTCGCCTGGGCATGGCTCACGGCAAACAGCCGGTGGCTGAAAGGGATGCCGCCATGGCCGATTTCGCCGCCGGACGCATCGACGTGCTCGTGTCCACCACGGTGATTGAGGTGGGCGTCGATGTTCCCAACGCGTCGGTGATGGTGGTGATGGATGCTGACCGCTTCGGCATCACCCAGCTGCACCAACTCCGGGGCCGGATTGGCCGTGGCGAGCACGAAGGCTTGTGTCTTCTGCTCGCGGCACCGGGGGAGGGGCAGGAGAACGCACAACTGCGCATCCAGGCGCTTGTGCTCAGCAACGACGGATTCGAGCTGGCGGAACGGGACATGGAATTGCGACGCGAAGGCGATGTCCTCGGCGCCGCCCAGTCCGGCAACTCGTCGCTGAAGCTGCTGCGCGTGACCGAGGATGCTGATCTCATCCGTGCCACCAAGATCCTTGCGGACGAGGTGTTGGCAGACCGTCGCGCAGCCGGTGATCCGTTGCTGGATGACCTCATGACACAGGCTGAGCTCGTCGCCGCCGGCGAGTGGCTCGAGAAGGGGTGATGTGACAGATGAGCGCCCGAATCTTCCTGGACAGGATCAACGCCATGGTGGAGAAGCTGACGCCGGGGTACTTCGCGCTCGTCATGGCCAGCGGCATCATCTCCCTGGGACTCAGGCTGGTAGGGGTCGAAGCATTGTCGACCGCGCTCTTCGTGGTGTCCGGGACGGCCTATGTGGTGCTGTGCGTCCTGAATGTCTGGCGGTTCGTTGCATTTCGTCACGCCATGGCATCAGACTTCACTGACCCCAAACGGGCGTTCGGGTTCTTCACCTTCGTGGCGGGCACCAACGTCCTTGGGGCACGGGCCGCGTCGGAGGGCTGGTACGGCGTGGCGTCCGTCATGCTGGCGGTCTCCGTGGTGGTGTGGATCGTTCTTGGCTACGTCATTCCGTGGAGTGCTGTGCTGGGGCAGGAGCGGCGCCCCGTGGTGGCACTGGCGAACGGAACGTGGTTCATCTGGGTGGTGGCGAGCCAGTCCGTGGCGGTCTCTGCTGCCACGCTGGAGGTGTGGGCGGACTCCGGCCGGCAGTACCTGGCCATCCTCGCGGTCTTCTCATGGTCGGTCGGCGTCTTCCTGTACGCCGCCACCGGCATGATCGTCACCCTGCGGATCATGCTCTACGAGCTGGACCCGGTTGAGTTCGACCCGCCGTACTGGGTCTCCATGGGGGCCGTCGCGATCACGGTGGTGGCTGGTGCACGCATCGTTGAGATGGATTCGGCCCCGATGGTGGACGCCACCCGCGGACTGGTGGCGGGCACCTCCGTGGTGTTCTGGGCCTTTGCCACATGGCTCATCCCTGTACTGGTGGCGGTGGGGTTCTGGCGCCACTGGATCAGGAAGGTGCCGCTGCGCTACGAAGCGACCCTGTGGAGCATGATCTTTCCGCTGGGCATGTACGCGGTGGCCGGGATCTACCTGGGCCGGGCAGATCAGCTGCCGGTGGTGGAGTGGATCGGGTCATGGTGGTTGTGGGTGGCTGTGGGGGCGTGGCTGATCGTCGCCGTCGCCATGGTGAGCAGCATGGCACGGGGCCTGAGGGGTGTGTCTGGCGTGGGCACTAGGGTCGAAGCATGAGTCGGATCATCGCCGGACGCGCCAGGGGACGCCCGTTGAACACACCCCGGGGCTCGTCGACACGACCCACCACCGATCGGGTCAAGGAGGCACTGTTCTCCTCCCTCTCTTCGTGGTTCGACAGCGCCGCGGAGCCACCCGAACACCAACTGGACGGCGTCGCCGTACTTGATCTCTTTGCCGGAAGTGGGGCACTCGGGCTTGAGGCGGCCAGCCGCGGTGCTGCGTCCGTGACCTGCGTCGATTCGCACACGGCCGGCGTCATCCGTGACAACGTCGCGAAGTTGCTGCTGAGTACGGTCACGGTGATTTCCCGGCGCGCCGAACAGGTGGTGGCGGAGGAGGGGCCCTCGTTCGACCTGGTGTTGGTGGACCCTCCCTACGACATGTCCAAGGATCGTGTGGATGAATTGCTGGAGACGCTCGTCGCGGGTGAACGCCTGACTGATCAGGCGCTCGTCGTCGTGGAGCGCTCCTCGCGCACCGCGGCTCCGGACTGGCCAGTGGAGTTCACCACCACCTGGGATCGTCGCTACGGTGAGACCACTCTCCACTTCGGGGCCACTGACCCACAGCCATCAGAACCAGAATCAGAATCAGAACAACCATGACGAAAGCAACCATGACCACAGTGCTGTGCCCCGGTTCGTTTGACCCCATCACGGTGGGACACATTGACATCATCACGCGGGCCCGGGACCTGTTCGGCAACGTGCTCGTGGGGGTGGGGCGCAACAACCAGAAGAACTACCTGTTCGGGGACCAACGCATAGGTCTCGCACGAGAGGCGTTGAAGGGGATGGACGGGGTCCAGGTGTCTCCCATCGAGGGCCTGCTCGTGGACTTCTGCCGTGAGCAGGGGATCACCGCCGTGATCAAGGGGTTGCGCTTTGGTGCGGACTTCGATTTCGAGTTGCAGATGGCCCACATGAACAGAGGGCTGACTGGTTTGGAGACGGTGCTGCTGCCGGCCGCAGCCGAGCACGTCACCCTGTCCAGCACCATCCTGCGCGAGGTCATGAAACTTGGTGGGGACGTCTCCCGCTACGTCCCGGCCTGCGTCGCTCTGGCAATCGAGACTCGACGCAACCACCCAGGCTTCTGAGTCGATTTGGGTGGTGTCCGCCGCCACGGGTATAGTTCGACGTCGGTCACGACGTGATCGAGATGTACGGGTACGAAGGGGGATTCTCGGCATGACTCCCATGGATCGACATCCTGATCGTCACTCTCCTTACGTGTTCGATACACGTGAGTTGAGCAGGCGCGCAGGATCGATGCGTGAGGTCACGCGTAGCGTCCCTGCACCCGCTGATCTCGGCCTCGAAGTGATCGCAGTACCAGAGGGCTCCGACGTCGAGCTCGACCTCCGTCTGGAGGCCGTCGTCGAAGGTGTTCTCGTGTCGGGTACGGCCGCCGTGCAGTTGCAGGGCGAATGTGCTCGTTGTCTGACGGAGATCCACGACGAAATGTCGTTCGACCTCCAGGAACTTTTCTTCCATCCCGGCAGGGAAATGGATGAGGATGAGCGGCTCGTTGATGAAGAGTCGGTCAACCTGGAGTCTGTTCTTCGTGAGGCCGTAGTGCTTGATTTGCCGTTCACGCCCCTGTGTCGTGAGGATTGTGCCGGTTTGTGTCCCGAATGTGGGGCCAATCTCAATGACAATCCCGATCACGAACACGATCCGGACTTCGACCCCAGATGGTCGAAGCTGGTGGAGTTGGACGTCGAAGAATAAAGATTTGCACCCAATAGTCCTTGTTTGACAGGAGAAGATCGTGGCCGTTCCGAAGCGGAAGATGTCGCGCAGCAACACCCGGTCGCGTCGGGCCCAGTGGAAGACGACTGTCGTCCCCACGGTCGTCTGCGTGAACCCGGCTTGCCGCGAACCGCACCTGCAGCACACTGCGTGCTCGAGTTGTGGCCAGTACGGCCCCAAGGCGGCCCGCCGCCAGGTCCTCGAGGCCTGATTACGGGTCTGGACCCCGCACCGCGGGTGAGCAGGCTTGTGGAAAAACTTGATGAGCTGGGCGTCCCGGTTGACGCCCAGCTTTTTGAGTTGGCTTTCACTCACCGCTCATGGGCCTACGAGAATGGTCGTGTCGAGAGCAATGAGCGCCTCGAGTTCCTCGGCGACGCCGTTCTCCAGATCGTGGTGACGGAACACATCTTCCGCACGTATCCCCTCATGGCTGAGGGACACATGGCCAAGTTGCGCGCCTCCGTGGTCAGCTCGCGTGCGTTGGCAGAGGTGGCCAGAGACCTCGGGCTGGCTGAGCACATCAAGCTCGGCAAGGGCGAGGTGTCCACCCAGGGCCACGAGAAGACGTCGATTCTCGCTGACACCACGGAAGCGCTCATCGGTGCCATCCACATGTCGGGCGGCAGCGAAGCCTCTGAACTCTTCGTGCAGGGAGTCTTCAACCCCAGAATCACGACTTCCGAGATGGATGGCTCCTACACGGACTTCAAGACGTCCCTGCAAGAACTGTGTGCGCTGCACGGCTGGGCGCCCCCGCTGTACGAGATCACTGGTTCTGGCCCTGACCACGAGCGCGTCTTCACCGCCGTTGTCGTCGTGAACGGATCTCCGGTGGCTTCCGGAACGGCCCCCAGCAAGAAGACGGCAGAACAAAAGGCTGCGACCTTCGCGCACAGGGCGCTGGCCGAGCCGACCAATGCCTGAGCTGCCGGAGGTGGAGGTGGTGCGCCGCGGGCTCGCAGTGCACCTCACCGGCCGTCGCATCGATGCGGTCCACGTGTTGCACCCGCGCCCCGTCCGTTCCCACCCCGCTGGCGCGGAGGGGATGACGCAGGTCCTGGTAGGCCGCACCATTGACGCTGTGCACCGGCGGGGCAAATACATGTGGTTCGCGCTGGACACCGACGCCCTCGTGGTGCACCTCGGAATGAGCGGGCAGTTCCGGATCAATGAGCCGGATGATGAGCTTGTGCGCAACACCCGTGTGCTCTTCACCCTCGACGACGGCCGCCAGATGCGTTTCGTGGACCAACGGATGTTCGGCGGGCTCGAATGGATCCCTGACGAAGCCGAATGCCCCGTGCCCCACATCGCGCTCGACCCCTTTGACGACGCCTTTGACACAGCCGAGGTGGCGAGGCGGATGCGATCCCGACGAACCACGGTGAAGCGGGCGCTGCTTGACCAGCGCATGGTTTCCGGCATCGGCAACATCTACGCCGACGAGTCCCTCTGGCGGGCGAAACTGCACTTCGACCATCCGACGGAGCGGCTGACACAGCGTCGCGCCGTCGAAGTGCTCGGACACGCGCACGATGTCATGGCCGATGCACTGGACGCCGGTGGCACCTCGTTCGACACCCTGTACGTCAATGTCAACGGCGAATCAGGCTACTTCTCGCGCTCCTTGGACGCTTATGGCCGAGAGGGCCTACCGTGTCACCGGTGTGGCGCACCGATGGTGCGTCGCCAATTCGCGAACCGCAGCAGCTTCCTGTGCCCGAAGTGTCAGCGCATGCCAAGAAAGGTTGTCTGAGGGACATGAAGTGGCTGATGACGAAGTACTCGCGCTACGGACATTCCATTTGGCAGTTGTTCCGCTTCGGCGTGGTCGGCGGCCTTGGCGTGCTGGTCAACCTGATTGTCCTGTTCGCTGTGGCGAAGGTGTTCCCGCTCATTTGGCCAAGCGCTGGCATTCCCGAGGGCTTCGGGGTGTGGTCCGTCATTCCCGGCACTGATCTCAACATCCGCTGGTTCAATGTCATGTCGGCGGTGGCCTTCCTCGTCGCCAACGTATTCAATTTTCAGCTCAATCGGTGGTGGACGTTCAAATCGCATCAGGCTGCCAGTTGGTTCCGTGAGTACTGGCCGTTTCTTGTTGTGGGTTTGATCGCCCTGGGACTCGGACAACTGGTCCTCACCACGCTCATGGATGAGAGGTCACCTCTTGGCCTGCCGACAAGTGTTCTCGACGGTTCCAGCGGTTTCCGGAGCCGGATCTATTGGGCCAACCTCATCATGATCGTCTTCACCATTCCCGTCAGCTTCCTGCTCAACAAGTTCTGGACCTTCCGGTCCATCCGCGGGACGAGCGTCAACAAGAGGCTGGACGTGCCCGAGGACACCGTCGTGGACGACGAGGCGTGAGGTGTATCTCAAGCAGTTGACTCTGCGTGGCTTCAAGTCGTTCGCCTCCGCCACCACGCTGACGTTCGAGCCGGGCATCACTTGCGTGGTTGGTCCCAACGGTTCTGGCAAATCCAACGTCGTGGATGCCCTCAGCTGGGTCATGGGGGAGCAGGGCGCCAAATCCTTGCGTGGGGGCAAGATGGAGGACGTCATCTTTGCCGGCACCTCCAAAAGGGCGCCACTGGGACGTGCAGAGGTGGAACTGACCATCGACAACTCCGACGGGGCCCTTCCCATCGAGTACTCCGAGGTCACCATCACCCGCACCATGTTCCGCAGCGGGGGCTCCGACTACTCCATCAACGGCACCCCAGCCCGGCTGCTCGACGTTCAGGAACTGCTGAGTGATTCCGGTATCGGCCGCGAGATGCACGTCATCGTCGGGCAGGGACAGCTCGACGCCATCCTGCAGGCCACTCCCGAGAGCCGTCGCGGCTTCATCGAGGAGGCCGCCGGGGTCCTGAAGCACCGCAAGCGCAAGGAGAAGGCGCTGCGGAAGCTGGAGGGCACCAAAGCGAACCTGGAGCGACTGCAGGACCTCATCGGTGAACTGGCCCGACAGCTCAAACCGTTGGGACGACAAGCTGAAACCGCCCGCAAGGCAGCCGTGATTCAGGTGGAACTGCGCGATGCCAAGGCTCGTCTGCTGGCCGATGATTTGGGCGCAGCACGCAAGGCGCTGGCCGAGGATCTCGCCGACGAGGCAGCGGTCATCGCGGCCCGCGAGCGCGCCGAAGCCCGGGTCCGTGCCGCCACGCGGGCAGAGGATGCCACGGAAGTAGCACTGCGACTGGCCGGTACAGCTTTCGACGAGGCGCAGGAGTCCTGGTACGCCGCAGCGAGTCTGCGAGAGCGCGTCTCCACCACGCTGTCCATCTCTGCAGAGCGGATGCGTGCAGGGGCGAACCAGCCGCAGCTGGAGATCCCGGGCGGTCGTGACCCGGAGCAGTTGGAGCGCGAGGCTTCCGTGATCCGGGAGCGGGAGACGGAGCTCGGACGCAGCGTCGACGAGGCACAAGGGGTGCTGCACGATGCCACCCTGCGTCGCAACGCCGCCGAACAGCAGCATGCGGCCGCGGACACCGCGCACGCAACGGCACTGCGAGCCGTTGCTGATCGGCGCGAGGGACTGGCGCGGCTCACAGGGCAGGTGCAGGCCCTGCAATCAAGGCTGCAGGCCTCCCAGGAAGAGGTGGGCCGGCTGGAGCGACGTCGTGACGAGGCGCTGTTGCGTGCAGAGGAGGCCGCCCAGAACTTTGGTGGCATGGAATCGTCACTGACCGGTCTGGGTGACAGCGAGTCGGACCTCGACGCAGCCCATGAGGAGGCCACCGCAGGAGTGGATCGTCACGCGGCTGAGCTGGCAGAGCTGCGCTCCTCGGAGGCCACGCTGGCGAGGGACAGGGCTGCTCTCGGCGCCCGTGTGGAGGCGTTGCGCCTCATGACGGAGCGCAAGGACGCCTCGGCTGACCTCATGAAGTCCGCAGCACCGGGCATCCGCGGTCGGCTGATTGATGCCCTGCAGGTGGAGCCGGGCTGGGAGCGTGCGGTGTCCGCCGCCCTGCAGACAGCCGCGGAATCCATCGTGGTGGAGGGCCTCGGCAACGCCGTCGGTGCTGTGAAGCAGATGGCGGCCTCTGATCTGGGAAGGGCTGCTCTCGTGGTGGCCGGGTCGTTGGATGGTCATGCGGACACGGGGTCCCTGCTGGCCAAGATTGAACACCCGGAGGATCTGACGGGCGTTCTCACCGTTCTGCTCGGTCGGGTGGTGGCTGTGGATGACCTGGATGAGGCCCGGAGTCACGTGGAGCAGTCACCCGGATCGATGGCGGTCACCCGTGACGGAGACATGGTGTCTGGCTGGCTGGTGGAGGGTGGATCGGCAGATGCACCGTCGCTGCTGGAGGTTTCCGCCCAGCTTGCCGAAGCAGAGGAATCGCTGGAGAGGCTTGGGCATGACCGTGATCGGATTCGCTTCGGCGTCGAGAGGATCAGCGAGGAACTGACGGCGGCCAAGCGGGATGCAGCCGAGGCACTGTCCAGACTCCACAACTCCGATGCGGAACTTGCCGCCGCCCAGGACAGATTGGGACAGCTGCGCCAGACCCAGGCCACGGCACTGCGTGAGGCGGAGCGGCTTTGTGAGGCCATGGCTGCGGCGGCCCAGGCACGCGTGGCCGACGAGGCCAAGTTGCAGGCACTGCAGGATCGGCTGGAGGCTGCGAGTAGTGAGAAAGTGGCCGAGCCGGATCCCACTGATCGTGATGAGAAGGCCATGGAGGCGCGCAGGGCCAGGCAGTCAGAGATGGACGCGCGTTTGGCATTGCGAACCCTGGAGGAGCAGGCGAAGTCACTCGCGGGTCGCGCCGAGGGGCTCGCCCGGGCCGCACAGGCCGAGCGCTCCTCGCGGGCAAAAGCCCGGGCCAAGGCGGAGCAACTGCGTCGCGAGGCCGAGGTGGCCGCCACCGTGCACGGGGCCGCCACCCGTTTGGCCGCGTTCGTGGACGATGTGCGCGAGCGCGCCACTCGTGAGCGGGAGAGCGCGGACGCTGCGCGTCGAGAGGCGGAGGCCGGCACTGTGCGCGCCAGGCACGATTCCAGGGCGGCCACCACCAGTCTGGAGGAACTGGTTCGTGGTGCCCATCGCGATGAGATGACCCGCATCGAGCACCGGATGCGCATCGAGCAGCTTGAGGAGAAGGCGCTGGCGGAGCTGGGAATTGAGCCCGACCCGTTGGTCGCGGAATACGGGCCGGATCAGCCAGTGCCCGTCATCACCCGCCCCGACGGAACGGCACTCGGCGAGGACGACGAGGTTCCCGAACCGGTGCCCTATGACCGGGCAGAACAGACCACCCGTCTGCGACGTGCCGAGCGCAACCTCACCGTGCTGGGGCGTGTGAACCCGCTGGCGTTGGAGGAGTTCGATGCCATGAAGGCGCGGCACGGTTTCCTCGCGGAACAGTTGGATGACCTGAAGCGCACCCGCACAGATCTGCTGGACCTCATTGATGAGGTGGACAAGCGGGTCAAGGAAGTGTTCGAAGCGGCGTACAAGGACGTGGAGACCACCTTTGTGGATGTCTTCGCCCGGCTCTTTCCCGGCGGCGAGGGACGTCTGGTCCTGACGGATCCGGGCGACTGGTTGACCACCGGCGTCGACGTTGAGGCGCGCCCGGCCGGCAAGCAGGTGAAGCGGCTGTCCCTGCTCTCCGGCGGCGAACGATCGCTCGTTGCAGTGGCTTTCCTCGTGTCGTTGTTCATCGCGCGGCCCAGCCCCTTCTACATCCTCG
>RCMY010004903.1_pt1 | contig 11435 bp, 14 predicted proteins | sample 2041341 | NCBI WGS metagenome assembly RCMY01 (sample SAMN09708234, study PRJNA481090) | Marine sediment metagenome, whole genome shotgun sequencing project.
CCGTATGCCGCTCGATTTGAGCACCGCCCCTGCGGGGGGTACCCCCCGCAGGGGCGAAAAGGCGGACAGAGTTTAAATAACACTCCCTTCTCCAGTGCATTTTTCAATTCTATATTTCCCTCAAATTTCACTTTCTTAAGTATGCGCTCTTCAACGGATAGTTCAAACGATTCGTCTTGAAAAAACCAAGGTTCGATCGTTAACTTTCCCTCGTCCAGCTTTGAGATTTTGTAAGACTTATTCTCTATCGAAGTATTAATCTCCAAAGAGCGACCCGAAGTCTCTTTTCCCTTAATCAAAGTTGTAAGCAATCCACATTTTTTTATACTTCCTTGGGGCACTTCCCAAAAATTTAGTATACCCTACCTCTCGCTAAGCTTTATGAAATTTCAAAATCAATTCAATTTTGAGCCGATTTGCTGATATTTATCGCAAATGGTATATTTGCGGCCTATACGGTCAATTGTCCAATCGAACCGTCCGGGTTCGACCGGTACATCATCGTCGGTCAATTTTGGATAACGGCTCCTATAATCGCCCTCCGTTTCGTACCACCTATCTTCAAGATCCTCATAATCGATTTCCTCGTCCATCTTCTTAGCGTCCCAATCCCGACCATCAGAATCTTGATAGAAAGAGTCACGGTCCCCACGGTTACCATCATGGGGTTTTCCGCTAACACCGCTCTTTTCCTCCTTCTTGGCCTCATAATCTATATTCCTTTACATACTATTATTTTATTGAAGCTATATACCATGAAGTTACCTTTAGGGGGCTAAAAATCCTGTTCCATAATAAATTAATCTTGACCTTATCGAGTTTTTATTTTAAAGGTTTCCAAATATAACCTGGTATTGAACGAAATATTTCTATCCACTTTAGGAAAATCATAATAACAAGACCACCCCAATAAATGTTGACGTTAATTGAACACAGGAAATATTTTAAAGAATATGCGGGAAGAAATATATCTAGAAAAAAGTTTTTCGGTTAAAAATCCATCGAGATGGATTAAAGCAGATATAATTATTGAAATACATTTAAATATTATTAACATTAAATAATATTGATATATGAAAAATTTAAATGATTTGTTCGAACACCAATTAAAAGATCTCTATAGTGCGGAAAAACAACTTATAGAGGCACTTCCGAAAATGAAATTGAATGCAAACGATAGTAAATTGAAGAATGCCTTTGATAGTCATTTGAAGGAAACTAAAGAACAGAAAAAACGTTTGGAAGAGATTTGTGAGGAACTGAACATCGACCCCAATGGCGAAAAGTGCAAGGCGATGGAAGGACTAATTAAAGAGGCGGAAGGCTTTATAGACGAGGCCGAGGATGATGATGTCATGGATGCGGGACTGATAGCGGAAGCCCAACGGGTCGAACACTATGAAATATCCGGTTATGGTACTGCAGTACGTTATGCCAAGGAATTGGGCCATGATGATATCGCCGTCAAGCTTCAAGAGACATTGGACGAAGAGTATGCGGCTGACGAAAAGCTAGACGAACTTGCAGAAGGCAGGTTGAACGAGGAAGCGATGAAATAATCCTTGGTACATACGAACATCAAGATGATGATGAATGGTCTTATACTATTTGCAACGATGATGGAAGTAATAACTACTAGCATTCAACGAAAAATCGAAATAATTTCTTGGTTTTTAGATTGATAGGCATGGGGTGGCGAAAGCTGCCCCTTGCTTTTTTTTAATTGAATAAGGCTTCTTGTATTTTTATGACCATTTCCGACTGGTGAACCTATCGGCCGGATTCCCCTTTTTCAATGATTATGTTTCATCATCAGCTCCCGATACTTCTTTGCGTTTACCGATGAGCGGTCGTCGAAATCTTCGATAATGGAAAATTCAATATGGTTCCGATTAAGGAAAACGGCAATATCAACCAATTTTTCCGCAGTTCCCCGGATTTCTATTTTTGCCATGTCGTTTTATTCGATATATTTTAATCGTCCGTCTTTTCTTCGAACGCCATTCGGGCCAAGAGATAGCACACGGTCGATTCGGCCCCTTGGTTCAGGTTCACATTGTCGAATTCGAGACCGTCATGGCAACCGCCTGTACAGGAGTTGTATATGGTCTGGTTCATAGGGTTGTCCCCCATGAACCAGTTGAACGACTGCTCTATTTTCCGATTATAACCCTCCAACGGGAATATTCTATTGAAAATTTTCAGCGCCAAGATGGTATAGGCAACATCGATGGGCTGTTCGCCGCCCCTGAACCGGCCGTCGTACCTATCCTCTACTTTGAGCCAGCCCTCATTGGATATTACGCGAATAGATCCGTCCGAAAAGGTCTTCGACTGCAGAAAATCGAAGGACTCCTTCGCAATATGCCTATATGTTCCATCGAGGGTGCGGACATAAGCCATCAACAAGGCCTCGGGCAGAACGGCGTTGGCATAGGTAAGGTATTTCTCGAACCAGTGCCACTGGCCTGTGGCATTGGACCGATATGCAGACACAAGCCTATCGGCCATTGCCCGAAGTTGGGCATCGATACAGATCGGGCTGTTGGAGCGGGTATAATAATACAGTCCCTTGATGATAAAGGCCATTGCCCTTGGGGAGCTTATTCCGTCGAACCTTTCCATACAGTCAACAAAGAGTTCATGGGTCCTTTCCGTTAAATACTCGAATTCGATCGGCAGGGTATCCGCTATGGAAAGGAAATCGCCCAAGGCCCACATGGCCCGCCCGAATGCGTCCTCCAGGTTCTCGGATTCATTCTGCTCGGTGAACCGGCAATCCCTGTCCACATAATTGAAGAACTGGCCGGTGCACCTAATGCACCGGTGGAGAAAATCAAGATAGGTCCGGATGTGTCCCAGATCGGCCCGGTCCCCCGTCAGCACGAAGTGCCGGCATGTGGCGATAAGGGCGCGGGCATTGTCGTCGACCGTATATCCGCTCCCGATGTCCGGACGGTCGATCTTGGAAAACTGTATCAGGCCTACATCAGTGGTCATGTTGCGGAGATGGTCCATCTTGATGGAAGGTGGCCGATAATCGAGTTCCAATGGACTCTTCGAATGCTTTTCGAAGAAACGTGCATGCGCGATGGCGGAGTTGTCCCACGCCGAGGTGGCCGTCGATCGCAGGCCGTTCAATCGCATATTTTCCCTGGCCGCACTGTCGTCCAACAGTTCCGATATGGCCTCTTTCAACTGTACGGAATCCCCGAAACCGAAGACCCTTCCGGCACCGTTCCTCAGGAACTCCTCGGCATGGGGGATCGGCGTGGATATTACGGGGCAGCCACAGCCGATGGCATAGGCGAAGGTGCCGCTCACGGCCTGTTCGGGATCTTTTGACGTAAATAGGTAGATATCGGTCAGTTGCAGATATTCCAATAGTTCTTCCAAGGGCAAAAAGCGGTCGACTAAACGTACGTTGTCGCCAAGGCCCAGGTCCTCGACCTTCCCTTCCAAGAACCGGCGATATTCCTCCCCGTTTCGCTTGCTAAGTTCCGGATGCGTTTTACCCAATATCAAGAAGATGGTATCCGGATGCTTTACAACGACTTCCGGCAACGCGTCCAATGTTGTCTCAATGCTCTTGTTCGGCCCGAGCAGGCCGAAAGTGGATAGTACGTTCCTTCCGGAAAGGCTATACTTATCCTTTAGCGCATTCCTATCCTTGTAGGGAATCAAATGGGTCCCGTGCGGGATTATCGATATATCCGATTCCAACAGTCCATAATCGTCGTACAGGATGTCGGCCGACGAGCGGGTCATTACGATACACCCGGCGCACAATTGCAGCATCTGCCGCACCTTGTCCCGCATATCCATATCCGGCCGTGGCAGAACGGTATGCATGGCGATGACCACGGGACAGTCCAGCATTCCCAAAAAATCCATAAAGGCTTTTTCGTTCCCGGAGAACAGCCCGAACTCGTGCTGTACGACCACCAGTTGGATGTTCGGGTCGGAATCGATCAGGTTCGCCAGTGCCAGGTAGCCGACGGCATTGTCCGTATTAAGGACATGTTCGATATGGGCCGGATAGCCATGGGCGTTCCCGGTGGTCTCAAGGGGACATACCGTCAACTTGAGCGAACCCCCGAATTTCTGGTCCAGCGCCGAGATAAGGTCTTGTGAATAGGTAGCTATACCGCATTCCCTGGGGGGATACGAGGTCAAGAAAAGGATTTCAGGAAGTTCTTTGGAAACACGGATATTAGGATATTGAAAATATTCCCGCGCTGTCCCGCTGATTGTTTGACGTCCTATTGGCCGATTCTTAATTTTAGTTCTTATGGGTTCATACATAATAAGGGGAGTATAAAAATGATGACGGCATTCTATCCAAAAGAATGGATTTGTTGAAATATATTCATGCAACAAGCTATATCCCTCAAAAATACCAACACAACAAAACTGGAAATGAACCAATCAATCTAAAATTTGACCCTAATCAATATCCTGACCAATTGAGGTAAACATTGTTTCCAATGTGTTAGATCGCTCCCTATTAAGTATCGAATTTCGATATATAATTAAGATACAATTATGGGTTTTTGGAACAATCCGAAGAAGCAGAACACTCTATTTTGGACAATAATCGCCATTGTGGCCTTGATAATATATTTGCTTGCCCGATGACCTTTCCATTGTAACCCTTTTGACATGAAGTTATTTCCGGACCACTCTTCGGACAACGAGATAGGTTAGTGATAAAAAACTATACGACTAAAAATAATTTGTTTTGGATACTTATTTTCGGAAATAATTACTTCATTTTAATACCTAAAAAGTATTTGAAGGCTTCATCGAACAATTTATAAACTAAAACAGAAACTATGAATACCTTGAACTCTTTCGCCACATTACAACTATCGTTCTTAACAACGCTACAAGTACCCGTAGTGGACGACCTGATCGTAGATTCCAATTTTTTTATTACCATAGTCGCCGGGGTCGTCCTCGCCCTGGCATTTCAGTTCATCCTGACCGCCGTTTCCGTTGCGGCAGGTGTAACCGCAATCGGCGATGTCAAGAAAAAGTATGTAGAATCGAAGGTGCGGCCGGGGGATTCCGATGAGCATGACGATTCTCGTTTCGATAAGGATTCCTCTTCCGGCACGGCAGCCGGTGTAAAGATTACTACCGCTTTTGGGATCTGGAGCTTGGTAACCACAAGTATCGCGCTGTTCGGGGCGACGGCATTGGCCCTCAATATTAACATGGTGGAAACATCGGCGACCAACACGACCACGGCACTGGTTATCTGGGGACTTTTCTTTTTGATCCTGTTCTATTTGGAGACCCGGATCGTAGGGTCGCTTCTAGGCAACCTTATCACGGCCGTGACCACTGGCCTCAAGTCCTCGGCCGGGGCGATATCCTCGATGTTCACCGCTTCCCCCGACAAAAAGATCGAGAACGTGCTCGAGAGTACCATAGACAAGGTCCGTTCGGAGTTCGATTCCGGTCTTAACATGGACAAGGTATCCGACGTGCTCGACGGTTTTCTAAAACAAGTGGACAGCAAGATACCTGATTACGATGAGTTAAAGGACGACCTGGAGAATATGGCCAAGAAATCCTCAAACAAGAATTCTTCCGGAAAATGGATGGCCGTCCAACAGGTACTGACCAAGGCCATCTCCGAGAACAGCAATAGTTCCGATCCCGGGAAAAAATCCAAGGCCGAACAGCTAAAGGAAACTCTGGATACCATAACCCAAAAGTATAAAGAAGGCGGGGACGGCACGGAAGGTGCCAAGAATGTCGTGGAAGAACTGACCTCCATTGACCGTGAGGAAATCGACAAACGCACCGCACAGGTGAAAAAATTCCTTTCAGGCTCATCGGATTCGGATCTCTCCATAGAGAATATCGGCACCGCTTTCAAGGCCATCCTGGACCATCCCAAAATGGTCACCTCGATTATCGGCGATCAGGTAAAAGGTTTGGACAGGGATTCCATAATCAAAATATTGTCATCCAATACGGAACTTAAAAAGGATAATCTCGAGAAATATGCGGACCGGGCCAGCGAAACGATCCAGAAAGTAACCACGCAGTTCGACGCGGATAATCGGAAGAAGTTCGCCAAAAATATTGAAAACAGGGTGGCGGGCTTTTTTGACGGGACAGGTCGCAAGGAACTGGACTATTCGCTCCTTAAGGACGACATGACCAAAATTCTCGATAACCCCAAGGACAGTCTTGACATTATAAAGAACCGGGCCTCCACCTTCGACGCCGATACCCTACGTGCCGTGGTGACCAATAACAGATATGTCAGCGAGGACCAAATTGACAGTATAGTGAAAACCATCTCCGATTCGAAAAAAGAGGTGCTGGACAAGGTGGGGCAAATAGAGACAAAGGTCCATGAACAAATACGGATATTGGAAAGAAAGGCGGTCATCCAGGCCGAACACGCACGTCTTACAGCTGCGTCCGCGGCATGGTGGCTTGTAGTGACCGCAATATTTTCGGCGGTAGCCGCGATTGCGGGCGGTATCGTTACAATGCCCTTCTAACGAAACGAATGTGATCGAGATAGGCATCGATGCTGTTCGGTATCTGGATGCCGATACCATAAAAACAATGATATGAACGAGGATATAGGAAAAGAAAGGATGAAGGCGAGCGAGAGCGCGCCCATGCCTACCAAACAGAAGGACGACGGCAAGGTACGTAACCAGACCACCGAGGTTCCCAAGAACAGGTTCCCTTGGACGACGATCGTCGTAGTGATCGCCTTCATAATTCTTATAGCGGTAGTGGTTACCGTTCTGGAACTGGGAAGTTCATAGAACATGGGTCTTTACGAATTAATATACTAGTGGAAAAACTGTTCGCTTTGACATGGAATTCGGTCGGCCTGATAGCGTTCAGTGCCCTGGGAATCTATATATCCGTAATCGTTATGACGCGTATAAGCGGTAAACGAAGTTTTTCCAAGATGTCCAGTTTCGATTTTGCGATGACGGTGGCGGTAGGTTCGATCATTGCAACGACAGTACTGTCGCAATCGGTCAGCATGTTACAGGGTATAACCGGGTTGATAGCGGTATATCTGCTGCAGATCGGGGCCGCCCTGGCCCGTAGGAACAAAAAGGTACGCCGAATAATGGACAATTCCCCGTTGTTGCTTATGGACGGAGCGACCGTTCTGGAGGACAACCTCCGTAAGGCAAGGTTGACCCGGGGGGACCATCGTTTGAAACTGCGAGAGGCGAAGGTTGTAAGGTTGTCCCAGGTAAAAGCGGTCGTTTTCGAGACTACAGGGGATATTTCCGTCCTCCACGAAAACGGCGATGGGGATTTGGATGTTTGGTTGATGAAGGATGTTGAGAGGGATTAGGACAGATCGGTGCCGATCGCATCTTGTTCAGAAAAATCCTTGTTCCGTATCGGTATATAGATGTTGAAATCCGCCCCCCGGCCAGGCTCCCCTTGGGCCGTAACGAACCCGTTGTGGTTCTCGGCGATTTTCTTTACCACAATAAAGCAATGGAACATTCAGGTTTCCGAACATACTTTAACTTGGTCATAAAATATCGTAAAACTCAATTACGGTTATATAAATGGAAAAAAACCACTTTGGAGAGCACTTATTCGCTTATGCGATTCTGTGATCGCTGCTCCCTTATCCTCCGTCAGGATTTGGTCCCGGGAGCTGAAAGGAAACTGGAAATCAATACTTCCATCAAGGACAAGACCTATTTCATTTCGAAGACGGACAACGGCGTCCATATTGCACCTTGGCGGTTCGAGAAGGACGAATTCCGGGTGCATTTCGAACTGCGTAGACTGGAAAGGCTATCCTTCGGGTCGAACGATGAACTTGAAAGGGACCTGGAGGACACTATGCCCGAACTGGGTGAAGTCAATATAATCAAGGAAAAGTAGTGCATCCTTCGTTCGAAAATCCATTATTTACCAACAATCTGACAACGTATCTAAAAAAGACGTTATCGAAGATTACTGCTACATCCTATAGGTTTTGGTGGAGCTGTAGTGCTCATAGCCTACCTACCGAAGCTGTTGAACAAAATAGTGGTGGGAACGGTAAATTCAAGAGAGGTACTGTTTTTGCTTAGGATTTTGAAGTGTTGTTCCTAAAATTCATTTTCGCTGTAGACAAATCCCGTGCCGCGAAGTGTGAGGGTTTTCTCAAAATATTTAATGTTTTGCCGAATGCCTCTGGCACGTATCTGACTACAAATTTTTATCGTATACCATCAATTATTCATTCTTTTACGATAAGGTTAACTTGAGCATATAGGTATTTTGGTTGCGGAATGCGAGGTCTAAGAAATTAAGAAATCCTATGCCTGATGTTCCAAAAACAGAACACTAATTTAAATATGAGATTATGAAAAAATTAAAAACGATTACCGCAATACTTGCATTGGTAATGAGCTTTGGAGCATATGCGCAAAATACCGATGACCAACAGATTATGGCCGATGCCAAGGACGCAAAGCAAAAATTATTGGATAAGGATCCAGGACTTGACAAGTTCTTCGATAACTCTGCAGGTTATGTTATATTTCCCAACGTTGGCGAAGGTGGCTTTATCATAGGTGCCGCCGCCGGTAATGGTGTGGTATACAGAAATGGGGATGCCATAGGCATGGCAGATCTTAAAAAAATCGATATCGGTTTCCAGATTGGCGGGCAGGCTATTATCGAAATTATCTTTTTCGAAGATGAAGAGGCGCTAACCGAATTCAAAACGGATGAATTTACATTTTCTGGCGAAGTTTCAGCAACTGCTGTTAAGAGTGGTGTATCCGAAAATCTTAATTATAGCGATAGTGTCATTACCGTCGTTATGCCAAAGGCAGGTCTTATGGCCGATGTATCGGTTGGCGGACAGCGGTTTAAGTACACCCCGATGGAGGAAATCGAACAGTAATCCTGTTAGATTGATAAAAGTAAAAAGTCGGCAATTAAGCCGACTTTTTTCATTTATCCCAATAGAACTAGCCTTCGTTTCTTAGGTTTGATATTCAACTTCTTTTAGGCCGCATGTTTACGACACTCTTCAGCGCAGGTCCTGCAAGATGCAGCACACACCTGGCAATGTTCGTGTTCATGCTGTTCACATTGTTCGGCACACCATTCGCAGATTTCAGCGCAGAGGCGGCAATATTCTGATGTGAATTCGCTATCGGCTATCATAAACTTGATGCATGTCAAACAAGCCTCAATGCATTGCAAACAGCAATTCGGACATTCATTTTTACTTTCCTTCCCGGCCATTTGTACCAAACAGTTCTGGCATTCGATCCAGCATTGCTGGCAGGCCTTTATACAGCTCTCGTAGTTCGAAATCATTTTTAGCTTTTTAGATTTTATACATTATTAGAATAGACAGCCGGAAAAGCAATTGCTATTTCGTAACCTAGTCCTATCAAAACACCTAAATGGTATCCATAGGTCTACACATGCTGTTCATCGTGCTTACCTTCTCGTATTTCTTCGATAATCTTATCGCAGAACGCTGGCAGATCATCGGGATTCCTGCTCGTAACCAATCCTTGGTCCACAACGACCTCATTATCCGTCCAATGACCTCCAGCATTGATAACATCATCCTTAATACTCTTGTAGGAAGTTACCTGTCGACCTTCTATTACTCCTGCGCTTATCAGTAACCACGGTGCATGACAGATAGCGGCTACCGGTTTTCCGCTGCTGAAGAATGCCCGTATGAAATCAAGTGCGTCTTCGTCGGTACGAAGCGCATCAGGATTTATGACACCGCCGGGAAGAACCAACGCATTATACTCGGATTCGTTGGCTTCCGATACTAACTTATCGACCTGAATGGTCTTTCCCCAATCGGTCTTGTCCCAACTTTTTATTTCTCCCTCTTTATTAGAAATGATGTGCACGGTGGCACCTTCGTTTTTTAAAGCTTCCAAGGGTTGGAAAAGTTCTGATTTTTCAAATCCGTCCGTGGCCAAGATAGCCACTTTTTTGTTTTCTAATTCCATACTATTCTAAATTTACGTTTAACAATAAAATTTATCTAAAATTACAGGAATGAAAGAGGCACAGATTGCTTTAAAAAATCGAAAATGGATGCTATCCGATAAATTTCCTTCAAAAGATGCTTTCCCTTCTTTAGGGGCAAGATCGCTTTTTGTCCGGTTAATTTTAATCAGCTCAAGTTGCTACATTTAAGAATATTTTGCTAAAAAAAATACAGTCATGAAAAATAGTAATTACCCAATTTTTTTTTAATGATCGCTAAATCGGCTATTAAGTGTGCGTTACAATGTATTTTAATAGGTATGAATGGAACCGTATCTACTTCAGTTGGACACGAATTTATATGACGTCCATAGGAGCGTCGGCTATGGCCATAGTCATGTTTTTGTACATGAGGAATATGTATACCAATAAAGGCAAGAATATGGCCATTGTGTTAGGAAGTTTGGCAATAATGGGTTTTTCCACCTATTTAGTAAGACAACAAGAACCTATAGAAGATGGAAAATGGATGAAGGCTATGATTCCACATCGTTCCTCACAAGTAAAAGAGCCACATTAAGAGACCCCGAAGTAGCTGAAGATATTGTAAGTGTACAAGACAAGAAAAGGAAATCGCCGTAATTGAGGCAAGGATAAAACGGCTCGAAAAAGATTAAAGACGGCCCTAATTTTTAATATAATAATTGAAAAGTAAAATGAATATTAAGTTAAAACACAAAATCATGGCAACAAAAGATGACAAGAGAAAATTTAAGCGAAAAACGGAACAGAGCAATCCTACGAATCCATCGGGAAATACCGGTATCGATACCAACAAATTCGATATCGACGAGAAGACCATCAAGAAGCAGCAAAACAAAGAGTGATTCGGGCTTAAGTAATTTGTTGAATAATAGAACCCTAAAGGCTCCCGCAAGAGAGCCTTTTTTACGCTGCTAAATTTTAGGTATTATGGACAAAGCCAAAGAAATACGCTGGTTTTTTAAAAAGAGTAATACACATAGCCAAGAATGGTTCGGCGAGAACTACATAGACCTCGAACCGGACTTCATTTCAGAAATTTTAGGAGATACCGAACTCCTTTCAAAACTTTCAAAGGGGTATGCTGTTTTTTTGGCGAATCTCTATAACTTAACCTAGACTATGAGTTCAGGAAATTTATTATTTTTATAGCTAAGCTCAATGTATGCCATACTGGAAAATAGTTGTTGTTGTTTTGAATAGTATTGCTTGTCTTCCAAGCTTGGCATCTGCCACAAAATTCGACTATTGGTGGATAAGAGCTTTTGATTTTCCCCGCATTCAGATTTCTTTATTTATGGTGGTCAACATTATGATGGCCATTTTTGTGTATCCATTCGATGCGTTCTGGCACTACCTCATCTTATTAGGTATGCTATCGGCTCTTATCTATCAATGCGTGTTGATTTTTCCTT
>RCMY010004904.1_pt1 | contig 11433 bp, 13 predicted proteins | sample 2041341 | NCBI WGS metagenome assembly RCMY01 (sample SAMN09708234, study PRJNA481090) | Marine sediment metagenome, whole genome shotgun sequencing project.
GATCTTCTGCGCCTCGAGGATCGGCCGTTAACGCTGTTCGATGCGCAGAAACCAAAATCTCAGGCTCTTATGACCGCGCTCGATCAGGTAAATGATCGCTTTGGTAAGAAAACGGTGGTGCTGGCGAGTGAGGGGATGGAACGCTCATGGAAACTTCGTTCGGATCATCGAAGCCCTCGGTACACCACGCGGCTGGCTGATCTGCCGGTCGTGCGGTAAGTAAAGGTTGGCGCGGGGTCGATGTTTTCTGACCCAGAGGGATTCAGGAGAGCGGGTGATTTGCACCCACCGGCGCCACCCTTTCAGGGTTTCAAAAAAGCAGGGTGCATCCAAAGTGGAAACCAGAACGGCGCACCAATTAAAATGCAGATCGCCATGACGCCCATCGTCATCCCCTACCACAGCGGCCGCATAGCGGTTCTCGCCGACCTGCACTGGGATAGCTACGCGCGGGTCGGGACCAACCCGATAGATGCGCATGATCTGCACCACGACCTGGAGCAGGGCGTTGATGGCCTTATCGTCGCCGGTGATCTGGCGAATGGGCCGCCTGACGCCTGGCAGGCGTCGATTGCTGCGCTGAAGAAGCGCCTGACTATCGAGCATATCTACATTCTGCCCGGTAACCACGACTACTACATGCATGGGCTGGATGGCGAGGACGCGCTTGCGCGTCACGCTGACGCTGCTGGGGCAACATTGATCCAGAAACGCGAGCTGCGGCATGGGAGCGCCCGGTTCCTTTGCTGCACCCTCTGGACGGATTTCGAACTGTCCGGCTACGCAGAGCTGTCGAAGAGGGTCGCTCAAAGGTCGATGCTGGACTACCAACGCATCACGAAACCGGATCCCGATCAGGCACCCTTGTCCGCTACGGTGGTCGAGTTGCGTCGCAAGGTGCCCATCACCCCTGACGACACATTGGCGGTTCACCGCGATCACCGGCGCTGGCTTGAGGCGGCGCTCGGCGCGCCGCATTTCGCGGGGCAGGAGGGCCGGACCGTGGTCGTTACGCATCACGGCCCGCACCCAGCTGCAGCGGGCGAGATGGACGCGCTGACGGCTGCGTTTCATTCCGATCTCAGCGATGTGATCCAACGCTATCAGCCGGACGCCTGGTTCTTCGGCCATTCCCATCGCCGCCTGCGCGCTCAGGTGGGTGCGACCGACATCCGCAACGTGTCGGTGGGCTACCCGGGCGAGACGCAGGTGGCAGGGTCTTGCTACCTGCAAGATATGTGTTTCTGGGTCGCTGGCGGCTGAGCCCAGAGCGCTCGCCAAGCTATGACGCTGCGTCAAAGTAGTTCCATGAAATAGAAATAATTCGTCTGTGTTGCGTTTTCGCCGTGCCTCTGATCAAAATTATCCTTGCGAAAAAGTCAACGTTTTAGGGGAATTTCCCGTCTTATCGTCAATTGATTAAAGATCTCCGTGGGCCATACCAATGTTGCGAAAAAGCAACTGGGAGGCGGTGCTAATCGATTTGACCGGAATTATTAGCGCACCCGAGGCGCAGGCGGGCTTGCGGCGATCACCCGACAATCCGTAATCTTGAGGCACGCAAGCAAGGATCTCGGCAATGACTCGCATACGCATCATTATTAGGGGCCTCTTACAGGCCCTCTGAGACAGGCGCTGCCATGCCGGCAGCTCCGGTACATCGCTTCTGCGCAAACCCAAACCCATCCGTAATTGCGGCGCCGGCATCCTGCCGGGCGCACGCATTCCAATAGGAGTCTGATCATGACCATCCATAACCGCATGCCCGTCCGTACCCACATCTTCATCTGGGGTACCGCTCCGCCAAGCACAGGAGGATGTGGTCATGGCTGAACATCATACCATGCCCGTGCTGTCGCCGGCGCTCGCGATCGAGGACATCTGGGACATCCGGAAGCGGTTTCTGGATTTCGTCTACCGTATGCGGGAGAATTTTCTTCCGTCTGAGGAGGTTGCGTCACTGAAGCATTTTAAGACCCAGCGGATTCAGGACCTTGAAACGGCCTGTCACGAACGAAAAGTGCGTCAGGCTGGGCTGACCCGTGTTTCCGATAAAGACAAGAAGGACATCTTTGCTCTTGCCCGCAGCGGTGGCAGGCTGATCGGCCCGACAACACTGCATGAGGTCGACGTGCTGGCGGCGCGTCTGCACGGCGAGAGCCCGTGGATGGCGGAGGTCACGACCTTCCTGATGCATCACATGCGCAGTTTTGTTCGATCGGGCGGGGTCGGGCTGAATCTGCCGCCGGTCATCCTTGCGGGGCCGCCGGGCGTCGGTAAGTCGTGGTTTGCGCGCAGCATTGCTGAGGCAGCCGCTCTGCCGATGCGTCTGATCGATGTCGGGGCGGGGACGGCGGCGTTCCGGATCACCGGGACGGAGAAAGGCTGGGGCTCCGCTCAGCCGGGCCTGCCGGTAGAAACGATGCTGCAGACCCATGTGGCCAACCCTCTGATGGTCGCGGACGAAATCGACAAGGCTGGAACCATCTACAGCATGAGTGGCTCCGGCAGCAGTCTGACGACGGCTCTCCTTGGCCTGCTCGATCCGGGCACCGCACCGAAGTTCGAATGCGTCGGCACGCGCGTCCGGTTCGACATGTCGCGCGTCATCTGGGTGCTGACGGCGAACGATGCGGACTGCATCCCTGCGCCGCTTCGGGATCGCTGCCGGGTGTTTCACATGCCGAGCGTGACGCCCGAAATGGCGCTGGCATTCTTCGACCGGATGGCGCGCGATATATGCGACGCGGATGGTCTGAAGTCGGCAGCACGGGCCTTTGTCGCGCGGCAGGCGGGCCTGGGCCGGATCAGCCTGCGGCAGATCACGCGCCTCGTTGAAACGCTGCGCAGCAGCGATGACGGGGAGCCAATCCATTGACGGCAGCGCCGACTGCGATCCGCGCCGGCCGCCATTTGCCTCCCTGACTGTCCGAGGGCCGCGATCAGCTCGCGGCCCTCGGTGCCCCGGCATCGATATCGCGGATCAGGGTTTGAACCCCCTGATGCGCATGACACTGGAAAAGGACTATGAGAATGGACCCGAATGACGTCGATCTGGCATGGATCGCAGAGTTGAAGCGCCTCGATGAGACCAAGGATGGTCCCATTCCGATCGCTGCGCTGCCTGTCGATCTTCACGAGGCCTTCGAGGAAGCCTTTCCCGGGGCCGCCTGTCCTGTGATCGACGGACAGGTCTGCATCCAGCCTGTGGACTGGATGCGGTTTTGCTTTCTGCAAAAGCAAGAGGCCATGCAGCGCATGCGGATGCGCTCGCTGCAGGTCGCTGTCAGCGGACCGACCCCCGGCGATCTCGCCGGAGCGCCGGTCCTGTCGCACTGGATCGCGGTCGAGGATCTGGAGTCGGATGGCGCGACGCTCATGGGCAGCGCCCCGGAACACCCCATCTGCGTCGGCAAACTGATCATGACGTCGCGGCTCTGCGGTATTGCGGAGGATGGCAGCTGGGCGCGGACAATCTCGCGCTGGTACCGTCTTGAGCATCCCGCGACCCTTGAGGCGTTTCTGGAGCGCCACGGCAAGAAGGGCAGCGGCGCCCCCCTCGCGCCTCTCAAACTCTGGCAGGCGCTGGCAAGTGCCGCCAGGGAGCAGGAGGATCTGGAGCTATGGTGAGGCAGCACACATGACAAGGAATTCGAACGTTCTGGTCCTCGCGGATCTGCATCTCGATGAATGGCTGGACAAGGAGCGCGATCCATTCGCGTTGCTTGATCCGGCGAAGCTTGCGTCACTTGAGGCGTTGATCATCGCGGGCGACCTGTCGAACAAGCCCAAGGTGCGCTGGCCGAGGATGCTGGCGCATCTGGGCCAGTATGTTCCACTTCCCCGCATCTATGTCCTGCCGGGCAATCATGATTATTACGATCACGTGCTGGACGGGGACGACAGGTTTGCGCGCATCTGTACTGAGGTTGGCGCTCACTTTGCGCAGAAGCGCGCGATCATCATCGGGGGCACCCGGTACCTCTGCTGCACGCTCTGGACCGATTTTGCCATCGGCGGGTCGGTTGAAGAGGGCATGCATCACGCCGGTAAATGCATGCACGACTACAAATACATCCGCATGGAGAGCGGACGCTACCGCCGGATCCATCCGATCGATGTCGCCCGGGTGCATGCAGACCATCGGGCCTGGCTAGAAGCGCGCCTCTCAGAGCCATTCGAGGGGCGCACGATTGTCGTCACGCATCATGCGCCCCTTGGGGCCTGCCTGCAGGATGAGCATAGCATTGCCAGCGCCTATGCCTCCGATCTGTCGCAACTGATCGATACCTATCAGCCCGATCAATGGCTCTATGGCCATACGCATCATCCTTGCGTGCTCCAGCGCGGCAGAACGGAGATCCGGAATATCTCCATCGGCTATCCCCATGACGTCCAGCTTGGCATCCCGCCTGTGCTTGGCATGTTTGAAGGATAAGTCATGCAGATCAGCATTACCGAGGCCAAAATGAGGCTTTCAGCGCTGATCTCCGCCGCAGAGCGGGGCGAGGAAATCATCCTCACGCGCCGCGGAAAACCGGTCGCGCGGATTGTAGCGCTTTCGCCGACGCAGCTAGCATCCCGGATCGATCTTGCGGAAGACGCGGCTCGGGAGCTTCTAGAGGCCCTCGACGCTCTGCGACAGGATTTAGGGCTGAAGAGGGAGGAAGAGCGCCGCGACTGACCGTGACGACCTTACCCGCTGCAGGTGCCCTCAGAGCGTGAATAGCCCGAGACCTTCCACGACCTCGCGCTTCGTGGCCTCGGTCCGGGCGCGCGCCATTTCCGTGCCCGCGCGGATGACATCCAGAACGTAATCAGGGTGCTTCGCGAAGTCCTCCCGCCGCTGCCGGATGGGGGCGATCAGCGCCTGCAGGATGTCCTCCAGGCGGCGCTTGAGCAGTGCGTCGCCAAGACCTCCTCGGCGGTACTGCGCCTTGAGGCTCGCGACGGCCTCCTGATCCTCGTCGAACGCGTCGAGATAGGTGAAGACCACATTCCCTTCGACCTCGCCGGGATCCTCGACGCGCAGATGCCCCGGATCAGTAAACATCGCACGAACCGCGGCCGAGATGGCCGCAGGCGAAGCAGAAAGGGCAATGGCATTGCCGCCGGATTTGGACATCTTGGCTTTCCCGTCAATGCCTGGCAACCGGCCTGATTTTGGAATGATGGCCTCCGCCTTTGGCAGGATGGCTGCTCCGGCGGCCGCATTGATGCGGCGGACGATCTCATTCGTCTGCTCAATTAGGGGCGCCTGATCCGCCCCGACAGGCACGCGTGTCGCCTTGAACGCGGTAATATCTGCGGCTTGAGCAGCAGGATAGCAGAGGAACCCGGCGGGCACATTGCGCCCGAACCCACGCGCCTGGATCTCATCCTTGATCGTTGGATTGCGTTCCAGCCGGGCCACAGTGACGAAGTTCAGGTAGAGCATCGAGAGCTCCGCCAGGGCGGGCAGGTGCGACTGCAAGCAGATCGTGCTCTTGGCCGGATCAATGCCCACCGCGAGATAATCGAGGGCAACCTCTATCACGCTGCGGCGCACCTTGGCCGGATCATGCGCATGATCGGTCAGCGCCTGCGTGTCGGCCAAAAGCAGGAACTGCTCATGGCTGTCCTGAAAGCGCAAGCGGTTGCGCAAGGATCCGGCATAATGGCCGATATGCAGTGGCCCGGTGGTCCGGTCGCCGGTCAGAATGATGGGTTTGGTCATGGTCGTGCCCTCTTGGAAAAGAGGGGCACCGCGTTGGGGGATCAACAAAAGAAAAAGCCGCCATTGCGGCGGCCCCGGGATGCAATGAAACGTCCGGCCGCTCTATCAGCTGGCCGGCCACCAGGAGGTGACAATGATCGCGACGCGTTTCATGAGGATGTCGTAGGCGGGAAGCAGGAAAGGGTCAATGCAAAACAATATGGGCGACGTGGCCTTGTGGCCCGACACCGCTGCAAACGCGGAAACGAATGTCCCCCCCAATTTTTTTCCCGGGTAGGAATATTCGAGAGTAATGAGGATCTTCCAGCATATTTCGGTCAGACACGCGAGGTTGCGGAAACATGGGAGCTCCCGCGACGGAAAAGGTGGACATCGTGCCTGCGCCGTAGGCAATAACCCTACTCCCTTTGTAAGGGTGAAGCGGGCACTCTCGCGGTGGTCAAAAATGCCACGGAACATAGACAGGGAGGGCGGTCTCCGGACTTTCGCCGCGGGCGCACACTCAATGGTAAGAATCTTGAAAGCGGCCATTCTAATGCCATCAAGGATCATTTTTGGGGCGGCTGCGAATATGTGCTCAGATGATCAGAAAAAATTCGGGAAAAACTATCGGTGCCGACGTTTTCTTAGTGCGCAATGCCAACATCGCGCCAAGCCCGGCAGAGCAAAAGTTCATCGATCTGATGAAGGAACTGCTCGCTCTTTACCTGAAAATTGTCTGAGTCGGCATCTGCCCTAGGGCATCACCCCATAGCGTTGCCAGAAATGAGCCCGCCTCCCGGCGCAAATTGTTTGATAGGCCCACCCGAATTCATTTTCGCTATTCAACGATCCGCGCGACTGACAGCAGCATGTAACAGTACATTCACGGGAGCGACGAAATCTCCCAAGTCACAGCTTTCATTGTTGTTGTGGGTGATGCCGCCCCGACAAGGGGCAAAGATCATCGCGGTCGGACAGTGGGTCGCCAGAAAGTAGGCGTCATGCCCCGCCTGCGACTGAATATCCCTCCAGTTGAAATCCATCCGTTTCGCCTGTTCGCGCACACCTGCAACCATCTCTGCGTCAAAGATGTCGCCGCCCCAGGTCCATTCGTCCTCGATCATGGCGGTGCAGCCTGCTTGTGCTGCGGCGGCGAACATGGCGCGGCGCATTTTCTCGGCCATTGCGCGAGCAGTGACAGGATCGGGGTGGCGCACATCGCAGATCGCCTCAGCGCTCTCCGATAGGATGCCCGGCTTGTTCGGCCAGGCGGTAAGCTGCGCCGCAGTCGCCTTGCCGTCATACACGGCGAATTCCCAGCCGATATCGTCCACCGCTGACAACCATCGCGCCCCCGCGACCAAGGCGTTTCTGCGGAGATCCATCGGCGTTGGCCCGGTATGCGCCGTCTGCCCCGCGAAAGAGGCGCGCATCCCATGCACCGGATAGCCACCCGTCACGACACCCATCTGCCGATCTTCGGCGTCCAGAATCGGCCCCTGCTCAATATGCAGTTCGAAGTAGCTGTCGATCTCACCAGCCTTGCACGGCACATCGCCTGCATACCCGATCCGCTCCAGTTCATCTCCGAATCGCGTAGCATCGTCCGAGATCAGGTCATGCACCCAGTCCTTGTCATAGACCCCGACGAAACAGCCCGAGGCCACCATGGGGGGTGAGAATCGCGCACCCTCCTCGTTCGTCCAGTCAACGATCACGATGGGGCGTCGGGTGACATGGCCCGTATCGTTGAGGGTGCGCACCAGTTCCAGACCGGCCAGCACACCTGCAATCCCGTCAAACCGTCCGCCATTTATCTGCGTATCCAGATGGCTGCCGATCAAAACCGGCGGCAGATCTTTCTCGGACCCGTCCCGGCGGGCAAAGATGCTGCCGCATTCATCGACGCTGACCGACAGCCCTGCCTCCTTGCACCAGGCCACGAACAGATCCCGGATCTCTCGGTCGGAATCGCTCAGGCACAGGCGCGACAATCCTCCGGGGCGGCCCTTGCCTATTTCGGCCGAGGCCTCAATTGTGGACCAGAACCTGTCCAGGTCGACGCGGGTATCAGGTGAGAACGACATACGGTTTCCACTTCTTGATTTCTTCAAAAGATTAGGATGCCGGGGACAAGGATCAACAACAGCATCACTCCGATCATCACCCCCAGAAAGGGCGGCAGGTAGCGAAAGGAATCTGACAACGGGATTTTTCCGGTCCGGCAAGCCGCCATCAGGTCGATCCCAAGGGGCGGAGTGTTGGCACCGATGGCCAAATTAATCGTCAGCAGGATTCCGAAGTAGACCGGATCGATGCCAAAAATGCTCAGCACTGGTAGAAATACAGGCGCCAGGATCAGGATGATTGCGATGGATTCCATGAACGTGCCCAGCACCAAAACTACCAGCATCATCAGGACAAGCGCTACCGTGGCCGAAGATGTCACCCCTTCGATCCCGCTTACCGCGAGTTGTGGAACTTGTTCGGCCGCAAGGATCCAGCCAAAGACAGAGGCGGCGGCAATGACCAGCAGGATCGCGCCCGTCATTTCAGTCGTCTCGCGCAAGAGCTGTAAAATCACCCGCAGCTTCAATTGACGATAGACAAAAATGCCAATGACCAATGCATAGGCCACGCCGATCCCGGCCGCTTCGGTAGGGGTGAATACTCCAAAGCGGATGCCGCCAACAATGATCAAAGGCGCAAACATGGGTAAAATCGCCCCCCTCGCCGCTCTGCCAAGCGCTGGCCAACTAAACGCTTCTCCGCCCATCCAGCCGTTTCTGCGCGAAATCCACCACGCGACCAGCATGAGCCCCAAGCCCAGCAAGAGACCGGGAATGATTGCCGCCACGAACAATGCCCCGATTGAGGTATTGGTGGCCGTGCCATAGACAATCAGGACGATCGAGGGCGGGATGACCGTGCCGAGCGATCCGGCGCAACCAAGTGCTGCGGCGGTAAAGCCCGGATCATAGCCACGTTCACGCATCGCGGGCATCATCATCGTGCCGATCGCCACTACATCTGCGACGCCAGACCCCGAAAGCGAGCCGAACAGCAAACAGGTCGCAATCATCACGATCGCCATTCCACCTGTACGCTCACCCACCAATGCAGCACAGAATGCGATCAGACGAGGCGCAAGCCCTCCATGAACCATCAAGAGGCCGGCGAGTAGGAACAACGGAATGGCAAGCAGCGTAAAACTGTCGATCCCGGCGACTGCCCTTTGAGCGACGACCATCATCGGTGCCATGTCGGCTATCGCCAGATAAAACATCGACGACAGTCCCAGCGCCACCGCGATTGGCGCGTCGATCAACACCAGCACCACGAATATAACCAAAAGGAGGACGAGGGCGATGCTCATCTACGCCATCCCACCAAAACCAGTCCGAGCAGCGCAAAAGCGCACGTCACAGGAAGAGCCAGATAGAACAGACCCACCGGCATCGACAGGGCGGTGGTCTGGTTTGGCCATGTCAGCAGCGTAAGTTTCCATCCGTTCCAACCCAGCACCGCAAGAAAGATGCCGCTGCACAGAGCAGCCAAAAGGCAAAATCCCCTACGGGCAACCCCTTCCGGCACAATCAGTTGCAACAGGCCGGCGCGAAAGTGAGTGCCGCGCATAAAGGCGGAAACAGTGCCGATGAACGTAAGCCAGACAAGGCAGAGGCGCGGCAATTCTTCGGCCCATCGCGGCGTTGACGACAGCAGGTATCGCGAAGCGACGACATAGACGATCATTACCGTAAAGGCTGCCACAACGCCCGCGCCTGTCAAGAGAGCGCCACGATCAATGACCCCTGAAATCCGTTCAGCCCGGTTCATTTTTGCCCCCCACGTCAGGTCGGCACAGCATACATTCGTCGCAATAGGCCGCGACCACAGTCCATTCGTCTGACAAAACCTCGACCTCATGGACCACGCCGGGCGGCAGACGCACAGCGGTCCCCTCGCGCATATGGAATTCGCGGCCACCAGCGCGCAACACTGCCTCTCCCGAGAGGGTCAGCGTCACTTCGTCACGCGGATGGCTGTGCGGCGTGCTGCGCGCGCCTTTTTTGCCGGTGGTCACCGCCAGCTTGATATAGCCTTCGCCCCGCTCGGCCGGCGAAAATAACACCTTCTGCTGAAAGTCAAAAAGCTGCACCGGATCGACCGACGCAACCTCCTTGATTTCTGGCAAGCGGGTCACTTGCGGTACTCATTCAGGATGTCGATCAACTCTTGCCCATAGACGTCGGACTGGCTCTCCCAGATCGGCTCCACGGCCTTGACGAAAGCCTCCTTGTTGACCTCGTTGAACTCCATTCCCTTTTCTTTTAGTTTTTCGATCATGTCGGCGTCTCCAGCGGCGACCATGTCGCGCTGTTTCTCGCCCCAGGTGATGGCGGCCTCCTGCACGATGGCCTGATCCTCGGAAGAAATCTGGTTCCAGGTCGTGTTGGAAATGACAAGGCTCGCCGCACCCCAGACGTGGCCGCTCATCGAAACATATTTCTGCACATCGAAGAAAGACGAAGAATAGATGATCGACAGCGGATTTTCCTCGGCATCAAAAACGCCCTGTTGCAGCGCCGAATAGAGCTCACCGAAGGCCAACGGGGCCGGCTCTGCGCCAAGCGCCTCGAACGTCGCCAGACGCACCTTGTCGGGTGTCACGCGGATTTTGATCCCCTTCAGGTCGGACGGCTCGACAATGGGGCGCACGCTGTTCGTGATTTCACGAAACCCATTTTCCCACCATGCGAGAACCTTGATGCCCTTCGCGTCCAGCAGGTCGGCAAGGGCTACGCCCAACTTTCCGTCAAGCGCCGCAAAGGCCTGCTCGCGACTGGTCCAGGCATAGGGCATCTCGATGATGCCCAATTTCGGTTCGAGAAACTGGAATGAGCCGCTCCCGATCACCCCGGCCTGCACCGAGCCAAACTGCATGCCCTCAACCATTTCCTTTTCGTTGCCAAGCTGCCCCGATGCAAACACTTCGATCTTGACCCGATCATCTGTCTTTTTGGCGACCTCATCGGCAAAGCCAGTGGCAGCGATGTTCCAGCTATGGCTTTCGGGCAGGACATCGCCGAGGCGGATTGTAACCTGTTCTGCCGATGCTGCGGCGGTGCTCAGCAGGCCGACCATTGCCGCAGCCAGCAGGCCACGCATGGGTCTGTTCATCATCATACATGTCATGATCGCTATCCTTTAAGTGTTGTTCGCTTAGATGAAACACGACAGAGCGGATTCTGACAAATAGCGCCTGCCAATGTTTATCATAGGGATACGCTGCAATACCGATAGCCTTTTTGTTTAGGTCTCAGTTGGACAGGCTGCAGGGCGAATGTTTGTCCTCGAACCGTGGAGTAGACATAAATGTCATGGCGTCATTTGCCCTGCTGCCGGTTGATTGGACGCAACAACACAGCCTACACCCAAAGATACCGAGCGATGCCTCACCCCATGCCAGAGCGCGCAGTACGCGATTTTGCTCGCCTCCTGTCGTCGCTCCAACTCAGGAGGGAAATCATCCCCAAAGTAAGGCAATACACTGCGCCCAAACCAAGAATATATTGCCTACCCACGGGCCCAATAGCAGCGCGGTCTATCAATTGCGAAGCATCTCTCAAAGGTTCGGGGTGTACTACTAGCAACTGTATCTCTCAGGGTGCTAAAGGAGCCCATTTCTGACGGCTCTTGCATAAGGCGTTGGCAAGGTTGACCAGTTTCCGAGC
>RCMY010004905.1_pt1 | contig 11432 bp, 13 predicted proteins | sample 2041341 | NCBI WGS metagenome assembly RCMY01 (sample SAMN09708234, study PRJNA481090) | Marine sediment metagenome, whole genome shotgun sequencing project.
TCCTGTGATGCGGCGCTCACGGTGCTGGAAGTGATGGTGCATTTTGATCTGCCCCCCGAATTACTGCCCGATGATTATGTGTTGATGGCCGTGCAGTTGGGCGGGTTCCGCGCTTTGCCGCAAAGCGACTGGCTGGAATTCGCGCCCGATACAGCGCTCAGGGAAAGCGACAGTCGCACCTTTGGTGACCGTTGGTTAGCGGAGACCCGGACGCCGTGCCTCGTTGTGCCATCGGTCATCGTGCCAGAATCGAAGAATCTCCTACTCAACCCCCAGCACCCGCTGTTTGATCCGAACGTGGTCGATGTATCGCGGCGCCCGTTTACGTTCGACGACCGACTTATTTAACAGAGGGTATGCCGCAGGCTGGTCGCCATTCTGACCCTATGCGGAAGGGTGGTACTTCAGGCGTGCTTTTTCATAGTTAAAATGATAATGAATATATTAACTTAAATAGCTGTTTATGTTGTTATTTTCTATTTTGATGATCGCCAGAAAAAGTTAAAGTCAATTCGAGTCTGTGAAGGGAATGCCGACACGAGAAACCCTTTCTTGAAAAAACAATCGGTGCCAGTCGAAGCCTGAAATCCGACTCATTCAGCCAACGTGTATCACCTATGGATAAATTATTATCCATTCGCATATTGTCGATTTCTGATTGCCGCCAGCAACGCCGTTGCCGTCCAACGGTACGGCAACGTACCTTAATCCGTAATGGTTGGTATCAGATCTTATCGACCGTGTCCTCATCGCTCATGTGTTGGTCGCAGGCGACATATTTTGTTTTTGGGGCATACTAACGTTTAGGCTTTGGGGTGTTCATCCGACGCAAAAATTCATCGACATCCCACCTGACCGGTTCACCGCTGTTGATGCCCTCGTCAATCAGTTGTTGCAGCGTTTCGAGTTGTGATGCCGCCTGCTGTTCCTGCAGCAGGCGCAAGCCTTCGCAAATTACGTCGCTATGGGTTTTATAGCGACCCGACTGCACCAGGCTTTCAACAAAGCCCCGCAACTCCTCGCCGACATCAATGGTCAGGGTACGCGTCATGCTGTGTCTCTCTTAATGCAAGCTATCACTCGTGTCCTGTTTCATTGATGAATCCTGTGATTACCTGGTGACAGAGTGATTTTATTTGGCTTTGTCGGACGGTCACCCGAACTAGTTGTTAACGGACAATCACTTCTGAAATTTATTATTAAGGAGAATATCAAAATGAAATCACTTTCTTTGCTCGCTACAGCTAGGTACGAGAAAACAGTACTTGTAAGTAGCCGCACGAAAATGCTACACCAAATTCTCTGAGTTAGTAACTTGGACATATTCACCCTCGCTAAAATCCGCTTGAAATAGTTTTATGGGATTACGAAATCTCATAACGAAACACGAACTCACCCAGGGCAAGGCGACTGACTACTCTCTTTATAAATAGTATGCGCATACAGGTTGAAAATTTCTACACTGACCTACAATCAAACAAGATTCGTTGGCTCCGAAACACTAACTGTAGGCGCTTGCTTTTATAAATCGATATTCTCGCACTTATCCGCTTTTTCGTGCTCACATTGCGTGACTCTATAAATCCAATCCTGCCCACTTTATTTGACCGTATCCGCAGGCCTGCCCACTCCAACGTAATTTTATCGGGGGTTTGTGCGAGTAGAACGGCCAACCTTATTGGTTTAATTGAGACAGCAAAGGCGAACAAAATTGAACCGTACCGTTACTTGCACTGGGTATTTACAGAACTGCCGAAAGCCACTAACCTCAAGGAGATTGAGGCGCTACTGCCTGACGGTGATATTTTGTTGGACTGAGCGCTTACGTTCTAGAATGAAAATTCCATTTCTGTTAATCGTCTTGATATCATGAGCTTAGAGTTATCCCCCACCACAGGCCGAAATAGGAATTTTCAAATGATTATGCGGATAGAATTAATATTCCCTCTCGGCTTTGCCTCGTATTTTATGAAGGATTTTTTTATGGCTATTCTCATTGTGTTTAGCCTTGCAGCCTGCTCCACTCAACCCAGAACTTTCGACCAACCTATACCGGGCACAACTAACAAGGCCGCCAACTCAAAACAAATTGCCGCTGCACAAAAACTACTAATGAAAAAGGATTTTAACCCAGGTGCTGCCGATGGAATCAATGGAAAACGCACCGCTGCTGCAGTGATCGCATTTCAGAAAACAGCAGAATTAACTAACAATGCAACAATTAGCGATGACTTGATCACTACCTTGCAAAATTATCAACCAACTCCACAAAGGACCTCGTTGAGCGCCAAAGATGGCGTTCCCAACCTAGCCGCACTCAACGAGGCAGTCCGCCAACCGGAACTCGCTTGTGTGTCTGTCGATACTGTTGACAAACTCGCGGAATGCCTTTGGTCCACAACCATCTACAAAAATGGCGGGCCCCGCAGTTTCGGTGACCTTATGGCTAGAGCAATGGGGCAAGCCGGTACACTTCGGTCGCCTACCTGTCACCAAATTCTGGATGAAGTAGACTGGACTCCGTGGCACGGAACTTGGCCCCAGAGTAAAAGACGTCTGGACTACTACTATCCGAATGAGATTAAGATTGATATTGTGAGCTGCGATGACGCCAAGGCACTGGTCTTGGCGATGTCGGGCATGCGTGTTGTCTGGGAGAAATGCCCACATACGCAGAACTACAGTTACCAATTGCTAGAAACCTGTCTTGATGAATTTTTTTCAGAGCGTCGAATCAAGTTTGCCGACAAGGCCCGCAAGAGGAACCTTGCCATCCTTCCCACCTCGTTTCACGAAAAGTACTTTGCAAAAGCCAATTACGGAATCAAGCGCCAATCGCAAATTAAATCGTCTCTGAGGGAGGATGTCGATCGGTGCATAAATTTAGGGTTTCATCACGGAACCACAGCCTCCGAGTTCGCCAATTTGGTTGGTGCTCACGAGCGAACCCTCAGTGCGTCGAACACGCTAGAAGGGCGCCTGAAAAAACAAGTGACGTGCGATGACCTGTTGACCTACGCGTCAAAAAGGGGCATGGCTGACAGTGACGCCCTAACTCGGATGGCTGATAAAAAGGCCGAAACACCCCGCGAAATTACGCACCAACCGAAGCCTAATCAGTCAAACCAATTAGTCTATGAGTCCTGCAATTGGACGAAATCAAGGGACCAGCGGGTAATTCAGTGGTGCGAATGCATGCGCGATCAGTCGGCAGGCAAAATTGAATTATTGAGTGGAACGACACTTTCGATGTTTCACTATTGGGTCGCCTATCCTTCACGTTCACCATTGGATTTAGGAAGTTTCGAAGTGACGCTTGAACGAAAAGGGGCAACACGTTCAGAGGTCCTGGGCGGCGGTATTGCTGCGCAAATAGAGGTTGGCAAGCTCATACCAATTTGCACGGCTTTGGTCGATTGGGAGTAATAGGAGAGCACCGAAATGTCTGGGGCAGTTTCAGGCACTTTCGGCTAGGTGCGGTAGTTTCGATGGTGTGGGTATCTTATTGTCAATCAAATATATTAATCAGCGCACACAAACACCACCAAATTTTTGTTTTGCAATTTCATTAAAACCCGTCAAGTCAAAAACAGAAGTAAGGTTTTGATTGCCTGCAGTCTTTGCACTGAGTTTGAGAATAGGATTTTTAGAAACGTGCTCTTGCTTTGCCATGCGATTAAAAAACTGCTCTGGTGTCCAATCAAACATATCTTTATTCTTCTTACTTATCGACTCCATACCTAATAATGAAAATATGGCTGAGTCGATATTGCTTGAAATATCTAACTGAACACTTGGCTCACGAGTAACCGTTGAATTTGAAACAGGTTGCCAAGCCATATCCCATACAGCTGAATTTCCAAACTTTGCAAAAACTCTGGTAGCAGTGGGGACGGATTCATTAGGATACAAATTCTTTAATGGCTCGCCCCAAATAACCTCTACACCCATTCCATTTTTTGTGCAGGACATCCGTATCGTGGTTTGCGATGAGCCTGTTGATTGGCTTGCCACCAAAGAAACGTATCTTCTTGTTCTGGAGCTGGTTGAATCATCGCTGAAAACCCAACGACCTGTTGATCGTTTCGGGTCGCTTGCAGCGGAACCTTCCCCATTACTCGAGCTATCATCATCTGCAACCATCACTATCACTATAAACAACACTAAGCTTAATAAACCGAACAATAACCATTTCCAAGTTTTTGTTGACTTGGGCGGTACATTTGTTTCTGATGGTTTCTCTGGATGTATCGCGCCAATCTTAATGCTTGAAGATACATTGCTGCTCTGATGGCGTCTAAACTCCGTCAAGGCTTTTGCTGCTTCTTTTACCGCATTCGCATCAAGAATAGAAACTATTCGCTCGTGTTCTTCAAGATTAATCTCTCCTCGAGCCAAACGGATGTCGACTATTTCTCGTGGTGAACTCACAGTTATTCCTAATAATTAGTGCTTGTTGTTTACGGTTCAGCAAAGTGAAGCAAACGGAGCATGTATTGCTACTCGGACATTAGTGATTCTTGCGCCTGTGTAGCCTCTTTGACAAGCTCCCTGAATAGGAAGACAGAAAGTATTGATATGCCACAGTAGATTCCGTACACCACTACTATTCCGGTTACTTCTGACGTCGATGTTACTTCTGAGGGCAATGCCATCTGAAAGAAAGTTGTTATCCAAAACAATACCCACCAACCCAAAACGCCGCTGTCGAGATTAGTTTTAACCCACGAGTCCCCATATCGTGAGGCGGAGTGTATCTGATGCACAGCTCTGAGAGGCAGCCATAAACAGGCTATCGGAACGAAAAACCAGCCTACGGATGCAAACGGTGAATATTTCAAACCGGAAATGCGGAAGAAAAATAGATTTTTCGTTGCCCTATATATCCATATCAATCCGGAAACTAGAAGTACCAGCTCTGCCATGATTGGAACCATAGCTAAAATTAGAGCATCCGTTCTATCCGACGTTTCGCTGCCGAATGCAGCAAGAATGAGATTCACAAAGCTAAGGTCGTCACGATTTTTCCAAAGGAGAAAAAATACTATAAAGTACAAGACCATGACAGTCTTCGACGAATATTCAACAAATTTTAGGGGTATATTGATATCTGCCCTAACGCTTGAATTTCTGTAGTGCTTTTCCATTTTAGGTGAAGTTTGAGCTGCTCCCAGGCCGGCCTCAACAGGCTCTTCGTAGCCTGCCACCGCTGCCGCATGTTGGGATGAAGAGTCTTGATTTGCGTCGTCGCCTTTTGAATTATGAAGCATTGGCTCTTTGGCTTGATTTTGAGAGAGTCGACTAATTATAGAGATAAACTCGTCTTCGCTTATTTCTCCTTTAGCAAATCTTTGTTCCGCTATATCTCTGGCTGTTTGCACCTTATTCTTAGCTCCTATTTTTGGCGTCTCTTGCGCTCTTATTTTATGTTTACCGTTGAGGTTAATCCGATCATAACTTGCACGCTGATGATAATTATAATCGGTATTTCAGCAACTGGCAGAATGTAATTTACTTGGGGTAACAGGAGCGAACGTGTAAAAACCTACGTTCTTGAAATAAAGGATCTTCCGCAGAATCTGTGGGTAAATCTGGCGTATTTTAGTTAATGCGTCGACAAGTCGAGCAAGTTTTTTTCGAGGCGTTCCTCCTCGCACTCCCCCGCTCAGCTCAGAATTCAGGCAAGTCGCTATCTTGCCCGTCATCCCCGCCTCACTCCACCTATTTATCCCACAACACGCTCAGCTGACCAGGACTACTCGGTCGTAAACAACGCGCCCTGCGCTCCTCCTGGCCAGCTGAGCGCTTATGCGGGTTACGCGAGGCCAAGGCGACGATGACGGGCAAGATAGAAAGGATGAATTGAAACGCATTGGGTGTTGATTCAAACTTGAGTTGCGAAACATAAATCAGAATCAGGTGACACCCAATGCGCATACGAACCGTACTGAATCACTGCTACCGTTTCAAGTCCTTTGTGTATCAAACCGAACGCTGGAACGAGCGTGACGGTAAGTCCTGCCTGGTGGTCGATTACGCCAGATTTACCCACAGATTCTGCGGAAGACCCTATTTTTGCAAGAATATCAACCAACACAAAGCAACAAGCGTACCGAAAAGGTATGCTCAAGCTATCGCCACCATTGAAATGCGGGACCGAGTCTAGACGGACATATGCCCACCGTTATGGCCCTGATGAGTTCTGCCGCATGTGCAATGAGTCTCAGCGATAATATCACCATCTGCAAGCTTCCAACTCGTGATAATTGGATCGTAATTACTTGCCTCTGATTTTTTCACTGGCTTTGTAATAAGCTCCCTTTTTTCGATATCGGTAAATTCAACCATAACTTCATCGTTATTGAGTTCGAAATGTTTATGTAACAACTGGAGCCCAAATCGCTCTAGGGCTCCGTGCTTCATGAGCACGTCTCTAACCTCTCGAAAGCAGGCTTCATCGTCAGGTCCATAGGGGGTTACGTTATTGATGTCTAATAAAGTTGACCACTGCACGTGCTGAGAATTGACGGCTGACATAAGCGTTACCTTTCACGTAATATTTTAATTTTTAATCGACGAATTTAGCCTTAACGGGGTGTAGAAACTTTGCAAATATTATCTTGCTAGAATACCGGACTCGCGCTTATTCATTCAAGCAGGTTTACAAATTTTTCTGTAGGCATTTACGCACCTTTGTGTTTCAGAACTTAGATTATATTGTGCTCAATGCAGCTTGATCGTACATACGGGTGAATCGACGTTATAGTTTCATAGTAAATATTGGCCTGTGGGATTGAGTGTCTGGCGTCAACTATCTTGGCCGAACTGGCCACGCTAATTGTTGCCGAACAATTGAGTTTCGCAAGGCAAAAAGCGCACGCGAAGCGTGCATCCGGTGTGCGTAGCAAGGCGAAGCACATTAGGGCAGGATGCCCGAAACCAAATAGCGCAGGGATGCGCCCATCCAGTGGCACTGTCCTCCCCGTTTGGTGTGAATGTCGATAAAAGCCAATTAACCCTTTAATTACCGCTTTTGGGGCGGTTGCCCAGCGGCGGAGGGGTTTACCCCTCCAAGAGAGAATGAATAATTTAGTGCGCTTTAGCGCGACCTTAAAAGCACCCAGGGATGGGTGCGATAAGGCCACGCGTAGCGTGGGGCGACTACAGGGAAGTAGGAGGGTTGGTGTTTTTATTGTTATCCACAGTTGGTTCCTGCTAAATACAGGCTAGCGCCTGTCTATAAAGGTTTTATCTATAGGATAAGAACTATAGGAGCAGCGCTAGAGCCCTTGAATTCCGTGGCCTGTAGGGGTGTTGCGTCCGCCGTTTATGCGTAAAAACACGCATAATGTCCGCCGTTTATGCGTAATAGCGTCCGCCGTTTATGCGTAAAGGTCGGAGAAATGTCCGCCGTTTATGCGTGGATAAGCCTTCGTGTTAACAGGGTTTTCCACAAGCTAAAGTTTTTTCGGCAGTTTGGGAATATGGGTTGGCGAAGGCTTCAACAGCAGCCCCTTGCTTTTGCTGTGATCTTCTACTCTGGCTTCCGGGTAAACCAACAAGACCTTTGCAAGATGCTTGAGAAAGGATGTTTTGAAATTATTGCGTCCTTGGCGGGTGTCCGCATAATCCGCGCCGAATTGCATTTGCAATAGCGGCCAGGGAATCACGCGAGAGGCTTTTAGATAGCTCATCCGGTAGGTGAGCCAGATATAAATATCCAAGGCCATGGGCGAACGTTTGAGGGCCTTAATCGCCCGCAAATCGATGGGCACCGGATTTTGAACTACGTCGTCATAGAAGCTATTCGATAAATCCAAGGATGATTGCCACAAAGTCGCTTGATCGGGTTTTTTAGGATTCCACCATAAATCTGCATTCTCGACCATGAGAATATTGCGGATACCGTCATAATTTTGTGGGTCCGTGTCGTCTGTATAACGGCACGTGATGAACGAAGAAAATAAACTGTTCATCTGCGCGCGAAGACGTGGAATGGAACCCCACCGGCCGCCCGTTGGCATGAGCCCCAATTCACCCATGAACGCGCTTAGACTTGGCCCAAGCTCCAGGTGCGACGATTTTTTCAATACGGCTTCTGTGGTGATCCACGTCATGAGAAGACGCGGCACGGTGCCATAAGGTAAACCGTATTCAGATGGCGTGAGAATGGTCACCGAAAGCTTGCCATTGACGCGGGTAAATTCATTCCCTGCTTGCTTGCTGTGTGGCAATGTCGCTTGCGTTAACACCCGCGCCATGTAACCGATCGCGCCCGCTTCTCTGGCGTCCTCGTCTTCCATAGCCATCACATCGGCCATGAGGCTTTCAAATTGCTTATCCGAGATGTGTTTATCGGTCATGATTTATTCGTATCTGCGTTGCTACGCCATTGTTACAGCGAGTTCAAAAAAGCACTGTGCGAAAGCTTTGAAAAACTCGATTGAGCGACTAAGCGCCCTACCCTTTCATTTCGTTCTTAAGCGCCACTAACGCGCGCTCAAGTGTGTAACCGAGCGGCCATTTCGGCTCTTGAGTACTGGCAAATGCTCTAAAGCTTGCAATCACGCTTTGCTTGCCGCGAATGGTGATCTGGTCTTCGGGTTCTTTCCTTGGAGCAGCTTTAGGCTCGCGGCTGGTAAAGCCCGCTTGTTCCGCCACTTCGCGCACAGCTTCAGGGGATGGGTCGGGTTTGGCGTCGTTCGTAGGCGCGCTTGGTGTCCACTCTGCAATATCGACGTTTTCAAGCTCATCACCAAAATCGTAGCTTTTATGTGGTTCGTTGTTCATGCAGCGGCCTCTTCTTTGCGTTGTTCAGATTGCTTTGCCTTAAACATACTCATCACTTCACCAGCAAAGGACCGGGCATTCTTTTGTGCGTCCTCGAGCTTGTAGGTGCTTTGGGGCAAGTCTGTCAATGTGCATTTGTAAGCGATGATGGATTTGAAAGCATTGCGCTCTAAAAGCTGCGTTTTGAATACGGGAACGGCCGAGCTTTTCATCTGCGCTGCGAGGTCTTTTTCAATCTTGCTGCGAATAACTGCGCTGACGCGAGTCATTAACACTGCAAACGGGATTTTGCGATCAAAAGCGCGCTGTTGCTGTTTAACAAGCTTGATAGCATCGGCGGCGCTCTCGCCTTCCATAGGGCCTGCTTGGGCGGGCACAATGACGAGATCGGATCGGCTGATCGCAAAAGCAACCAACATAGAACTGGTACCTTCCAGATCGACAATAACAAACGGTGTTTGAGTCTTTGCGGCCTCGATATTATCAAGGATGGTTTCTTCGGTCGGTTTTGGAACGATGGCCATGGAATCGGGCACATGACCGCCCTTAGCCCATTTGCAGCACCATTGGCGCGGATCGCAATCTATGACGGTAACTCCAATGCCCTTTTGGGCGAGTTCCGTTGCAAGGAGTAACGCGGCTGTGGTCTTCCCTGCCCCGCCTTTAGGGCTTGCAAAGCTAATGACTGGCATAATTTTTCTTCCGGTTGGACAGCGCTGAATGGCACCCATTGAACACTTTTAACCTAACAGAAGAAAAGAATTACTTCAAATGAATTCAAATACATTAATTTAAATGAAATTGAATGAATTCATTTACTATTCGCCGTCGTTGTCCTGCTCACGGGCAGGGCGGCGCATCCGTTCTTTGAAGTCTTGCACTCTGCCGCCTGTGGAAAGCTTGGCTCTGACCTCATATGGACTCAGACTATGATAATGTTGCCACACAATTTGTTGCTTTTTTCGCCACAAGCTCTGCCTATGGATCGAACAGCGTGGATTGACAAAATAGAGTTCAATGAACTACAGTGTGATTCAATGGGTCATAGAGTCTGATGCAGACGCTTGTCCCAATCGGCACTTTTGAAGAGCAGGCCCGTAAACTTCTAGACGCTAGCGAGTTCGACAGCATGCTGGAGTTACTCGCAAAACGGCCTAAAGCCGGTCGGATCATCCAGGGTACCGGCGGTTTGCGGAAAGTACGGATTGCTCGTAAAGGCGGCGGCAAGAGTGGCGGTACACGTGTGATTTATTACTACCACAACGAGCACAAGCCCATTCTATTGCTGCTGATTTATGCCAAGGCAAAGCAGGACAACCTGACCGCCAGGCAGAAAGCGCAACTGAAAAAATATGTCGACGTCGTGATTGACGAATTTGGTTAGGAGAGGAAGATGGACACGCAGCTGTTCGAAGAACTGGAATCCAACTTAAAACACGCCGTGAAATACGCCAAAGGCGAGGCGTCACCGAAGTCCGTGTACTTCGTGCTATCGCCTGCGGACGTGAAGGCGATCCGCCAGGGCGTCCAGATGTCTCAGTCGGTGTTTGCGCGCACGTTTCATTTAAGCCTGGATACCATCAAGGGATGGGAACAGGGCAAACGTAAGCCAGACGCCGCCGCCACTAATTACCTGCTGATGATCAAAGCGGATCCGGCACATGTACAGAAAACGCTCGCCGCCTAGGGCCATCCGCAATCTGCACGTTTTGATTAAGACTCAACGGAACGCATCTGGCAACGGACGCCCAGCAGGGCAGGGCGCAGGGACGACCACTGAAGCCGTCATATCTTGAAATCATAAAGCCGTCAGGGCGGCTTTCACTTCCAATACGTCACGCCGTCATCGCATAACCAGCCGGTTTTACTTGGCGTCTCGTCCACCGTCACGACCTGACTCAGGTCTCCGTCAGTGTTTAACGCCAACCCGACGTTGACATCCACATCGCCCGCCATCTTGTCGGTGATTTTGCAGTGGTGCTCGACTTTGAACGTTTCCCACGCCGCGCGCCTGTCGATTGCTTTGCGCACAACGGCCACGCACGCCACCACGGTGACCAGCACGATCAGCAGCGCCATCAGTTGCGGGCCTTTGTTATTCATCCAGCATGGCCTCCTGGCAAGCGAAGCGATCGCGCGCCATATCGAGTGTCACAGCGTCAGAGTAGGGCAGCGATATTGTTCGGTCATTGCCCGGCGTATTGCGGCCAACGCTCGCCGTACCGTAGGGAAGCGCGTGCGGACGACCATTATAGCCGTCATCGCTTGAACCCATTAAGCCGGCTGTCTCGCTTCCAATACGTCATACCGTCTTCGCTTATCTCACGCTCAATCATCGGTACGCTGCGCATGCATTGCGCCCACCTTGGGTGGGCGAGCGCTGCGCGCCGTCAGCCACCGCAGACGCGGTGGCTGATCCGCCTTCGCTTCGTGAATACTCTGGCCCTCAAGGCCAGAGCATCCCCAAAACAAAGGCTCCCGGGGCCGCGGTTGGCCCCGCTATGTCAGATACATAAATGTAGCTGAACATAGCGGGGCATATAGCTTTGCGGCGTTATACGCATAAATAATAACGCACATTGCCTGCGCGCTGTTATTTTGCTACGATTGCCGCATATTGAAAGCGCTTGTAGATCGCTTGC
>RCMY010004906.1_pt1 | contig 11430 bp, 12 predicted proteins | sample 2041341 | NCBI WGS metagenome assembly RCMY01 (sample SAMN09708234, study PRJNA481090) | Marine sediment metagenome, whole genome shotgun sequencing project.
TGGTTGCGGCTGGTGGGCAGCCGCACACCTGGTTTGTTGGTCAACGCGACACCCTCTTCCGATCGACAAATTCCGGCGATGGATGGGAAGCCTGCGCGGCGTTCCCGGATGAGCAGATCCGTGCGGTTTCGCCCTACCCCGGAGTATCCGCTGGGCGGGATCCCGGTGTTCAGCATCCCGGCATGTTGGCGGTGATCACAGCCATCGAGGGTGGTTCTCGAGTGCACGTGAGCGTCGACCTCGGCGAGACCTGGCGGCAAGTGGCGCAGCTGGGGTTTGCGCTCGCGGATGCATGTTGGATCGACCGGGGCGGGCATCCGGTGCTTCTGTTGGCGGGCGAACGGGGCGTATACGAACTCGCCCTCGGCGACGGGGCCGTACCTGTGCAGAACATCGTCGACCCGACGATGCCCGATCGCGGATTCAGCGCGATTGAATCGCTCATCGACGTTCGTGGCCGCGTCGGTGTGGTGGTGTCCGGTGAGGCCTCCTCGGGAATCTGGCTTTCTGCCGATTCGGGCGCGCCCGAATCCTTCAGCGCGATCAGGGGCCCCGGAGATGATGTGCGATGCATGATGGTGCAGTACGACGGCCCGAGCACCGTGATCTGGTTTGGTAGTGGTGCGCCGGAGGGCACCGGCACTGGGTGCATGCGATTGCGTCTCAACGAACTCGCCCGCACTGACCTCGATCAGCTTGAATCGTGGTGGGAACCGATGGGCGCCGGGTGGAGCGGCGGCACATGCTGGGGCCTGCAGGTCGTCGGGGATGCCCTGTTCGCCGCGACCCAGAGTTCGGGAGTGGTGCGGTTGGCCCTCGGTCCGGAAGCGCGGTGGGATCAACGCGACGTCAATTGTGGGTTGCCGTTACGCGATCGCGCCAGGTTTGAACCGGTGCGTGCGGTCTCTGGCGAGACCAGGCCGGATGGTAGGCCGCTGGTCATCGCGTCCGGACCGCGTGGTGTGTATCGGTCAGGGGACGAGTCCGTCACGTGGTCAACGTGCAGCGCTCGCATCGTCAACGACGTCGTGACACTGCCTGAGACGTGGTTGTTCTGTTCCGGTGAGCACAGGATCAAGGTGGTGCGTGCCCATGGCTGACGGACCGCTCTTCGACGTGCTGCCCGAGGTGTTCCAGGTGGCCACGCGCACGAGTCCAGCGCTCGCGGCGCTGCTCGTCGCGGCCGATGACATGCAGCGCCCGATCCGCGATCTACTCGACAGTGTTGACCTGGTGATCGACCCGTTCCGCGCACCGCCGGCACTCGTTCCCTACCTGTCGACGTGGGTGGACCTGGACTGGCTCACTCTCGCCGGCACGGATGCATCGGCGCCGCCCGGTGACGGTATTCCGTTGCATCGGCAACGCGACCTCATCGCGATCTCCGCCGAACTGTCTGCGCGTCGCGGAACTGCGGCGGGCATCGCGACATTTCTCCGCATCGCGACAGGAATCGACGGATGGGCGATTCGGAGCGCTCCGGACGACTACAGGTTGATCGTCGTCGCCCCGCACGAGGCGGAGAGCCAAATTGATATGGTGCGTCGCATCGTTGCAGGGATCAAGCCAGCGCACTTGACCCACGACGTACAACTCGCCGAACCGTCGGCCGAAGTCGCACCTCCGGAGATGACTGTCACGGTCGAATCGGGAGAAACCATCGAGCCCACAGAAACCATTGCACCGGCCTCTCACGATGGCGAGGCGGTCGCATGAGCGAGAACCGGAAGCCGGTTGTGGTAGCGGGTGTCCTCGCGCTTGTTCTCGTCGTCGCCTTCGTGGTCGCCGCTGGGTTCGGCGGTCGTGGGAACGATACCGGTGCTGGCTGGACCGACTTCTTGAGTGACTTGGGTGGCTCGTCGTCGCTCGGCGCCGATGACCTCCAACTCGTTGATGGCGGCTGCGTGGTGTCTGCGGCCCTCATAGATGTGGCCGGGTCGTGTGTGCTTGAGGTGGCCGGCTTTGGCGGCGGCTTCGCATTCGGCGACGTGGTGAAGAAGGCGACGATCGTGGCACTGGATGGTCCCATGCGACTCACGGTCGTCGTCGAGGGCACCTCTGTGTCGCAAACCATCGACGAGGGTGACGAGACTCGCCTCACCTTCGGCACCTCCGGCGGTGAACTGGGGCTCGCGTGTTTGGGCTTCGGTGTCTCCACCTGCTCGGCAGATATTGGGCAATGACAAAGGAACAGGGAGTAACGCCATGAATGACATCACGATGACTTTGAGTTCACCTGAGGTTTCTCTCGTGGAAGGAAAGGGATCCCTCACGGTGTCTGTGACGAACGCCTCGACGGCGAGCCAGAGAATCGTGCTCGGGGCGTTTCCCGTGGCGTCTGGAGACGCGGGCGCAACAGACACGGAGGCCCCGTCGGTCGCACCGATTGCGAATGTCGACAGGCCGCTGAGAACGGTAGCGGTGGGTGCGACGGAGCAGTACACGGTGTCATTTGACGTGTCGCAGTCCAACCCGGGGGCTTATCCGGTGCGCCTCATCGGTTACTCGGCCGATCGCGCTCCGGAGGAGTATGCAGACCAGGCGCAGACCGTCACCCTGACCGTCGCTGCGAAGGAGGAACCGGTCAAGAAGTTCCCGTGGTGGATCGTCATTCTCGCGGGTGCCATTCTCGTCGCGGCCGCAATCGCGGGGGTCGTGTACTTCGTGACCCGGTCCGAACCAATCCCGACCCCGACGCCATCCCCTGCCACCTCGGCGCCGTCCATCGCGACAGTCAGCGTCACCGTCAACATCACGGGTGAGGGCACCGTCGGGTTGGCAGGGACCCAATGCTCCAGCGACTGCACGGTCGATGTGCCGTCCGGGACCGCGTTCTCACCCACCCAATCGGCATCGTTCGCCTTCGTTTTTGACGGGTGGGGCGCAGACTGCCCGACGTCGAGCGACTGCACACTTTCGGCCACTACTGACGTCGTGCTCCAGGCAACGTTCCGTTCCATCCCCGTCAGCTCCGAAGACTGCCTGCCGTACAACAAGGACGGGCTGGCGATCGCGGATGAGGGTGCGAACGGTTGGTTGCTGAGAGATGGTGGCAGCAGGATGCTCCTGCTGGACAACCAGGCGGACGCCACTGCTGCCCTGGCCGTCGCGGAGTTCTACAGCGTCCAGTGCTTCGTTGGGCGACCACAGCCCGAAATGACCTACTGGAACGGAGGCAGTGTCTTGAGAGCCCCCTCGGTCGCCGCCCCCGACTGCATCAGTCACGACCCCGACGCCCTCCAGATCGTTCCCTCTGGACCCACGTGGAGGTTGACCGCGGGCAGTCAACTGCTCGCGACTCTGTCCAGCGAGGCGGACGCCGGGCGCGCGCTAATGGTCGCGAGAGGGGCGAGCCAGCGATGTTTCATCGGACGGGATCAACCGCCGGCCGAAACAGAATACTGGCTCCCCAGGGCCTTGAGTATCCAGGTGAATCAGGGTTCTGCGCCCACTGCTGCGACGAATGAATAGGGACCGCGGGGCGCGCAGTGCAGTCGCTCCGTTATCGATGCTCCAGTTGGCCGCTACTCCATCAGCGAACGCGAGACCCGGATGGCTTTTACGATCGCGGGGATCGACCCGATGAGCATCACGAGAGCCCAGATCAGGGCGATCACGGTCACGATGATCGCCCAGAACTGATCGCCGATCGCAACGACGGGGCGCGGCAGGAAGCCGTGGATGAAGACGAGCACGAGTTGCGCCACAAATGACACGAGCACGAGCAGGACGAGTCCCTTGACCTTGAGGAATCGGGGTTGGGCAACCACGAGGAGGACGGCGAAAACGATCTTGAAGAAGAGGATGAGCCCAAGAATTGCGGCGGCCTTGGAGACCGGGAACCCACCCCAGATCGCCAGATAGGCAATCGTGCCGAACGGCAGCGCAACGAACAAGCCAATCATGAGCAACAGCTTCGCGATCCCGACGAAGATGGCGACGAATGCTGCGAGCACCCACAAAAACGTCACGATGAGGGTTGTCACACCCTGAATGCGGCCGTAGACGCGATCAGAGATTGCCAGACTCACACCGAGCATGACGATCGTGAAGACGAGCAATCCGTCGAGGAACGCGAGCGTCGCGATACCAACTCCCGGAGGCGAGGACTCGGCGAGTGCGGCGCTCGAGAACAGGGTGGGATCAACGCCCAGACCAGCGGCGGTCTGTGACGACACCGTGGTTCCGTCGCTCGCCGACAGCAGCAGCGACATGCCGAGTTCCGCCAGGACCGCGAGCACGATCGCGACGATGGCGAACACGAAGAGTGGGCGACGAAGGCCGCCTGTCACCGTCATGACCACCACGTGTGTCGCGTCGTCGTTCGGCTCGTCAGTCGGATCTGCCGTGCGTCAGGATCGACATTACGAGGAAGATGATCCCGAACACCAGAAACGCGATACCGGCGACGACAAAGAACGTGTCGCTGATCACAATTCCGATGATGAGAAGGATTGCCCCGAGGACTGCGGCGAGTATCCAGGCGATGCGCCCTCGTGCGATGAACCCGACCATGTTTGCCTCCATCAATTCCGATGGCAGCAGGTGCTGTCAGAGGCAATAATACCCCTCCGAAAGCAAATCGAACAGGGTTTCGGACCGATCTGACCACGTTCTTGTGACTGCGCCCGGTTCAGGCTCAACACAGTCCTCAGAGCAATTCACGCTCGCCGTCTTCGCCACCGCGGCCGCGTAAACTGGGGAGCATGGCTACCCCATTCCCCACGGACTGGCGCACTGCGCTGGTGTTGGTTCCCCATCCCGATGACGCAGAGTACGGCATGTCGGCCGCCGTCAATCGCTGGACGAGGGAGGGCAAAGCGGTCATTTATGTCATGGCGACCAGCGGCGAGGCGGGCATCGCCGGCATGGAGCCCGAGGAGTGTGGACCGATCCGCGAGGCGGAACAACTGCGCTCCGCCGCCGTGGTTGGCGTCCACACCGTGGACTTCCTTCATTTTCCGGACGGAAAACTGACCAACGACGCGTCGATGCGCGCGGCCATCGACCATGCCCTGGAACGACATCAGCCAGAGGTGGTGATCACCATCTTCACTGGGGAGCAGTACGCCCCCGGGGTCCCCAACCAGTCCGATCACATCATGTTCGGCCAAGCTGTCAACGAGACAATGAAGGCCCACGACGATCTATGGCTGTTCGAAACCGCACCGAGTGGCGAAATCTTCGTGGACGTGACTGATGAGGACGTCGAGGCAGCCGTTGCTGCGCTGGCCGAACATGAGCAGTACCTCCGCGTTCTGGACCCGGACACTCCAGTGATTGAGCAGGCCCGCAACCAGGTGAATATGTCGACGCTGGCCGCCGACGGCTCCCGCCGGTCCACCTTCATCCTTCGACGCGAGCGCGCCACGATCTGACCATCCGCCAACGCTGACTCAGGAACGCCAGCCCGAATTCTGCGGGCCTGTGATGTGTCACTGGCAAACTCATTTCAGGTTGGTGACCCGCAATTCGGTTGGCGTTCCCGCCAGCTGCTCGTCTCAGACACGGCTCCAGAGCGGGGGCTTCAGTGCGTTGTAGTCCGTGACCGGATCGAAGCAGACCGTGCCTCGGCAGACGTAGGCGGCCCGCTCTCCACGGCCCTCCAACAAGGTGCCGAAGCCCTCTGCGTCCGGCTTCGCGGCCAGCACCACCGAGCCCGCCGGTGCCAGACGCCAGGAAGCCCGGACGAGCTCGTCGAAGGGATCCGCCGTTGTCACGACCACTGTTGCCGGCTTCAAACCACGCCTCGCCTCGTCACTGATGAGGAGATCGGTCAGAGCTGCGCCTGCGAAGCGCGGCGATGTCTCCACCGCACCCCACGTGGTGCGGGCAGCGGCGTCGGCCCGTCCCAAGAGATCGGTCCGCTCCGCCATCAGAGAGACGGCGCGCAGGGCTGCAATCAGGGCGGAGGTGCCGCTGGGCGTGATGTGGTCCGTCAGGGAACGTGGTCGATCGAAGAGTCCGGTGTCCGCCGCGTCGAAGAACCCACCATCCCCGTGGCCGAACAGCTCGACGGCGCGGTCAACCAGCGCCTCGGCGTGACGCAGCCACGACGCATCCCCCGTTGCCCCGGCCAGTGCGACGAAGGACTCGGCAACAGCACCGAAGTCCTCGGCTGCACCCACGGATTCGCCCACCACGCCTTCCAGCGAGCTGCGGCGCAGATCTCCGTCAACGATGTGGGTCTCCACGAGGTAGCGGCCCGCACCCAGTGCCAGGTCGAGCCATCCCGGTTCGTTGAAGACCAGGGCGCCCGCCGTCAGCGAGGAGATCGCGAGTCCGTTCCAGGCCGCCACCACCATGCGGTCGGTGGCCGGCCGGAACCGCGCCTCCCGTGCCTGCAGGAGCCGTGCACACACATCATCGAGCCGCTCAAAATCAGGTCGGCCCCTCAACTGCAGCACCGACAGCCCATCCTCGAACGTGCCACCGGCGGTCACATGAAAGACCTCGGCGGCCCAGTCGCCGTCGTCGACACCCAGGGTGTCGTGCAGCAGTTCCTCATTCCAGGCGTAGAAGATGCCCTCAAAGACTGCGCCGCGGATGTCACAGGAATCTGCATCGAGCGCGGAGACAAAGGCCCCGTCCTCGGTGCGCATCTCTCGCTCCAGCCACCCCACGGTGCGGTAAGCGGTCCTCTCCAGCACGGACCGGAGTCCAGCGTCGTGGTCTGCTGTCCGTCGCCAGCCCCACACATAGGACCCCAACAACAACGCGTTGTCATAGAGCATCTTCTCGAAGTGCGGAACCACCCAACCGGCGTCAACGCTGTACCGGTGGAAGCCGCCACCCACCTGATCGCAGATCCCGCCACGTGCCATGGCCTCCAGCGTGCGCTGCGCCATCTCCAGCGCCCGGGGCTCACCCTTGACGAGCAGGGCGTCCAGCACGGTGGCCGGGGGGAACTTGGGCGATCGCCCGAAGCCGCCGTGGATCATGTCGAAGTCCGCCTCGATCGCATCGAGCGCCGCGCGCAGATCAGGAGCCTGATCAACAACATCGGGCTCGGAGGCCTGGGTGAGGTGCGCGACGACGTGTGCGGCGGACTCGGTCAGGTCATCCCGGCGTTCCGTCCATGCCTGCGCCATCGCCTCCAATACCTGTCGAAATGACGGCATGCCCTCGCGGGGTGCCGGTGGAAAGTAGGTCCCTGTGAAGAAGGGCGCTCCCGACGGCGTCAGGAATGCCGTCATGGGCCAACCACCGGATCCACGATTCATCGCCTGTGTCGCCGCCATGTAGAGCGCGTCGACGTCGGGATGCTGCTGGCGGTCCACCTTGATGGGGACGAAGTGCTGATTGATCAGGGCGGCGATGTCGGCATCATCGAAGGACTCGTGACTCATGACGTGGCACCAGTGGCAGGAGGCGTAGCCCACTGACAGCATGATCGGCTTGTCGGCGTCGGCGGCATGTGCGAGGGCGTCCTCGCTCCATTCCCACCAGTCCACCTGTTGGTGAGCGTGCTGCAGGAGGTAGTCACTGGCAGAGGAGGCAAGGCGGTTGGACATGGCCGCAAGGCTACCCAATACGGGCCGCTGTCCTGCCGCCGCGCTTGCGCACGGGTGTCACACTGGAGGCATGACCCAGGAAGCGCCCGCCACCCGAACCAGTCCCCTGCTCCGGGGGCTCGCCGTGGTGGGTGGCCTGCTGGTGCTGATGTGGGTGCTGGAGATCGTGGACCAGGGCACCGGCCACAGCCTCGACCAGTTTGGCATCGTCCCCAGGGACCCTGAAACCGCAGGTCACATCATGCTGGCCCCCTGGCTGCATTTTGGCTGGAATCACCTGATCGCAAACTCGGGACCTTTCCTCGTTCTTGGAGTGCTGACCTACATCGCGGGGTTTGCCCGCTGGCTCCTCACAACGCTCAGCTCCGTCATCGTCTCCGGTGTGACCGTGTGGCTCACGGCCCCCGCCGGCTCCATCACGGCCGGCGTGTCGGGACTCGTCTTCGGATACCTGACCTACCTGCTGATCCGTGGATTCTTCACCCGACGGCCCGGACAGATCGCCCTGGCCGTGGTTGTTCTCCTCGTCTACGGGGGCATCCTGGTGGGCGTGCTCCCCACCGCCTCGGGTGTGTCCTGGCAGGGCCATCTGGGCGGCGCCGTCGGTGGAGGGTTGGCCGCCTGGCTGCAGTACGGACGGAACCGCCGCACTTCCCGCGTGGTCTAGTTCTGCTCAGATGACGTAATCGGAAACCAACGGCTCACGCAGCCCCGCGAAGAGGTCGTCCTCGGGAATGATCGTGGGAACCTTCGAGATTTTGAGTTGGTAATCCTCCGTTGGCCAGCCTGCCTGCTGGATGTTGAGCGGCACGGCGAACCATGGCCCATCGGGGTCCACCTGCGTGGCGTGCGCGGTGAGAGCCGCGTTGCGCACGTCAAAAAAGTCCGAGCAGTTGATGAAGGTGGTCAGGCGCCCATCGGAATACGGATCATCATCACGGATGGGCACCGGCTGCTTCGAGGGGATGCCGTGCTGGTGCATCGCCTCCTCCAACGCTGCGTAGCGTCGACGGTGAAAACTCATGTGGTAATACAACTTGGCTGCCTGCCAGGCGGGCCCGAACTCCGGCCACTGTCCGGGATCCGCCGCCGCCGAGAACGCCTCCATGGTGACGTTGTGGCACTGGACGTGGTCCGGGTGGGGGTAGCCACCGATCTCGTCATAGGTGGTCACCACGTGGGGCTTGAACTCCCTCATGATTTGCACCAGAGGCCCGGCCGCCACGGCGGGAGCCTCCAGTGCAAAACAGCCCTCCGGCAACGGTGGCAGCGGATCCCCCTCGGGGAAACCGGAGTCCACAAAGCCGAGCCACCGCTGCTCCACGCCCAGGATCTCGCGTGCCGCAGCCATCTCCGCACGACGGATCTCTGTGATGTTGCGCAACACGTTCTCGTCGTGGGCCAGTTTCGGATTCAGGACTGAACCACGCTCACCCCCGGTACAGGTGGCCACCATCACTTGCACGCCCTCGGCCACGTACTTGGCCGTGGTGGCCGCGCCCTTGCTGGATTCGTCATCGGGATGTGCGTGTACATGGAGAAGCCGCAGCCCGGAGCCGCCGGTGGAGGTCATGCGCGCCATTGTGTCGCGCCGTCGCCGGAGGCTCCAAACACTGCCCGAAAGGCGAGAAGAATGGGGACGCGGCACAATGGGTGACGTGAGCAGACCCATGAGCGATGAGGACAGGGCCCGGATCGCCGCCCGCTACCCCAAACGCGGACCCCTTGACGTGCTCGTGACCGTGATTGCCAGCGTCGCTGTGGTGGCGGCAATCGGGATCGTCATCCTTGCCGGCCTGCAGCGGGCAGACCCGCCGGTGGTGGCCATGGTGAGACAGTTCGATGTGACGTCACCCCACGAGATCGCGGTGGCCATCGTGGTCCAGCGGTCCGATCCTTCGCAGGCCGCCACGTGTTCGATGTTCGCCCAGGCGGTCAGCTACGAACGTGTGGGGGAACTCGAGGTGGACATCCCGCCAGGCGCCGAAGAACTCACCCGTGTGGAACTCACCATGAAGACACTCAAGGAGGCCACGTCGGTTTCAGTGGAAAGGTGCACGCTCACCGGATAGGGTGGCGCAATGTCTGAGAACACCCTCGATGTTGTGTGGCTGACCCAGGACGCCTTCGACAACCTCGAAGCCGAACTGAACAACCTCAAGAACGCTGGCCGCCCAGAAGTGACGGCAAGAATCGCTGCTGCCCGCGATGAGGGCGACCTCAGCGAGAACGGCGGGTACCACGCCGCCAAGGAGGAGCAGGGTCAGATGGAGGCTCGCATCCTCCAGTTGGAGCACCTCCTGAGGACGGCTCACCTCGGGGAGGCCGAGGGCGCCGAGGACGAGGCGACTCCCGGCAAGGTGGTCACCGTGGCCTTCAACGGAGATCTCGACGACACCGAAACCTTCCTGCTTGGCAGCCGAGAGATTCTCGGCACCGACGAATCCATTGAACAGGCCGTCTCCCCGCAGTCACCTCTGGGCGCCGCCGTCACCGGCAAGAAGATTGGCGATGAGGTGTCCTATGAGGCCCCCAACGGCAAGACCATCCACGTGAAGATCACCGCAGCCCGTCCCCTCTGACCTGTTGAATCCTCACCACCTGCATCGTCACCAACCCTGCTCGCTGGCCCGTATCAGAGGCTGGCCAGCAGGGTTGCTGCCGTTTCAGCACTGATCTCGCCGGTCTCGACGCGCGCCAGAATCTGTTCCTGGGGCGTCATCTGCTCTGCCTCTTCGTCAACCGGCCCCTCCGCGGGGGGAACCTCAGCGGAGGCGGTGAAGCCCAACTTGTCAACCACGGCGTCGAGCCGGGCGCGCGCCGTCGGATAGGACACACCGAGGTGCTTCTCGACCTCGCGCAGATTCCCGCGAGATGCAAGGAACACGCGCAACAGATCCAGCTCGCCGGTCTCGAGACCACAGTAGACGCAGCTCTCAAACTCGCCGGCCAGCTCGGTCCCACATGTGCGACAGCCCTTGCGTGTGACAATCAGATCGTCGCCGCAGACGGGGCAATCAGCAGGTGCGTGATACAGGTGCGCCATCTCAGTCCTCCACCTTGATCGTGGCCATGCCCATGACGACGGACACGTCGAGGCGGGCAGAACCGTTGCCGATGACCACTTCATCAACTTCTGCGTTGCCATCGGGCCATGTGATACGGCCAAGCCTGGCCTCGCCACGCACCGTGACATTCGCGCCCTCGGTGAGCGTGACGTTCAGGCTCCCCGACTCCACCTTCAAGCGTGAACGGCCCGTGCTGATGGGCCCCTCGACGCTCACGCCGCCAGCTTGGGCGAGCAGGTCGCCCACTTCGTCGACGCCTTCGATGGTGCAGCCGCCCGCGGTCACCCGTACCCGACCCAGACGAGGCACACCGGTGGTCTTCAGGCCGCCCGTGGTCACTTCCACGTCCACCAGAAGGTTCGGATTCACCCGCACCAGCAATTCCTTGCCGAGCCCGATGTCGCGGAAGTCGTCAAGGCTGCGCGGCGGACGGATCAACGAGAAGCCCTGGAAGCTCGGCCCGAACTCGCCCGTGCTGCTCACCTCCATGACCGTGCCATTGCGACGCAGCACGTGTCGCCCTTCGACGACGAGGGTCGCGACGCTCGGGTCACCCTCCACCCGCACGCGGCGGCCCACGGAGATGATGGACACCTTCGTCAGGCCACCCGGACGCTGACTGCTGCTCTTGCCATCGCGGGGCTGCTTGGGTGTCTCCGTGGCTCGCGGAGGGCTGTCAGCAGCTGCCTTCGTCTTCAACTCCTCGATCCGACGGTTGGCCTCATCCGCGTCAATGCGTCCCGCGGCGAGGTCGTCCAGGATCGGTCCCAGATCAACGTTGCTCATTTCACTATTATGAACCCAAGTTTCCATTTTGGCAACAGTCATTTCCACTATCGAAACCACCT
>RCMY010004910.1_pt1 | contig 11427 bp, 12 predicted proteins | sample 2041341 | NCBI WGS metagenome assembly RCMY01 (sample SAMN09708234, study PRJNA481090) | Marine sediment metagenome, whole genome shotgun sequencing project.
CAGGATCGAGCCACCGATGTCGGCGACCGACAGGTTCATCTTGTCATCGGCGTCGGTGAAGATCCGGAGCTTGACCAGCTTCTCGGCGAGCTTGCCTGCCAGCGCCTCGTCGTCGCCCTCGGTGACACCGATGAGGACACAGAGGCCGTGCTCGATGGCGCCGACGACGGTCTCGTCGACGGTGACCGAGGCTCGGGTTACTCGCTGGATGACGGCGCGCATGTCGCGACCGTATCGTCGGGTGTTCTGCGTCTGGACGTGCACGTGCCGCCCCGAAGGAACTTCACGTAGCCTTACAGCGTTCTACTCGGTGGTGACCAACCACCCAGAAAAGAAAGCCCCGCTGCATGAGTTCCCCCGAAGATCGTCCGCTCCGCCTCGCGTATCTCTCGTATCGGTCGAAGCCGACGGTCGGCGGCCAGGGCATCTACACCCGGCACCTCACCAAGGCGTTGGCCGACCTCGGCCACTCGGTCGAGGTCTTCTCCGGGCAGCCCTATCCGGTCCTCGACGAGCGTGTCGGGCTGACCCAGCTGCCGAGCCTCGACATCTTCAATGACCAGTACCCGGGCCGTTTCCCGGCCTATTGGGAGATCCAGACCAAGGCCGACCTGCTCGAGGTCGCCACGTTCTCGACCGGCATGTTTCCCGAACCACTGGCGTTCAGCTATCGGGCGAAGAAGGCGCTGGAGTCACGGGTGAACGACTTCGATCTCGTCCACGACAACCAGTGCCTCGGCTACGGGATCCTCGGGATCGACAAGATGATCCCCACTCTCGTCACGCTGCACCACCCGATCACGGTCGACCGCAAACTCGAGATGGACGCAGCGCCGAACTGGCGCAAGCGTCTCAGCGTGGGTCGCTGGTACGGGTTCGTGAAGATGCAGGGGCGGGTCGCCCAGCGCATGCCTCGCATCGTCGTGGTGTCGGAGAACTCGATCCAGGACATCCACACCGACATGGGCGTCGACCTCGACCGCATGCGGCTCGTCCACGTGGGTGTCGACCCCGATCTCTTCAAGCCCATGCCCGAGGTCCAGCGGATTCCTGGACGTCTCATCACCACGGCATCGGCCGACGTCGAGCTCAAGGGACTGAGGTTCCTGCTCGAGGCCATGGCCAAGATTCGCACCGAGCGCGACATCTCGCTCACCGTCATCGGCCGAGCCAAGAAGGGCGGACCGGCCGAAGCGCTCATCGAACGACTCGGCCTCGCCGACCACATCCAGTTCGTCACCGGTGTGCCCGACGAGCGCATCGTCGAGCTCTACGCAGAGTCGGAACTGGCGGTCGTGCCATCGCTCTACGAGGGGTTCTCGCTTCCCGCCGTCGAGGCCATGGGATCGGGAACGCCGCTGGTCGCGAGCGATGGCGGTGCCCTCCCGGAGGTCACCGGTGTCGACGGCGAGACCGTGCTCCGCTGCAAGGCGGGCGATGTCGACTCGCTCAAGCGCGCCCTCGAGCGAGGCCTCGACGACCCCGAGCTCCGAGACCGCATCGGGGCCGCCGGTCGCACGCGAGTCAGCGAGCTCTACACCTGGCGCCAGACGGCCATCAACACGGTCGAGCAGTATCGCGAAGTCCTCGCGATGCGCGCCGCAGCGAAGGCCGACTGATGCTGACCGTCGACTACGACCGCCTCGAACTCCAGCCCGGCATGCGGGTACTCGACCTCGGTGCCGGCTTCGGCCGTCATGCCTTCGAGACCGCCCGGCGGGGTGCATCCGTGGTCGCCGCCGATCTCGCCTTCGACGAGATGGAGGCCACCAAAGACACCTTCGCCGCCATGTATCTGGCGGGTGAACTGCCCGAGGGCATCAGCACCGTGACGCTCCAGGCCAACGGCCTCGAGCTCCCGTTCCCCGATGGTTCCTTCGATCGAATCATCGCGTCGGAGATCCTCGAACACGTTCCCGACGACCTCGGCGTCATGGCCGAACTGTTCCGAGTCCTCTCCCCGGGAGGCCGTCTGGCGGCCACGGTGCCGGCAGCGTTCCCCGAGCAGATCAACTGGTGGCTCTCCGACGACTACCATGCCCCGACCGCGGTCGGCGGACACGTGCGGATCTACGGCCAGCCGGAACTCCGGATGAAGCTCGAATCGGTCGGCTTCGAGCCTGGCGACTCCCACCGTGCCCACGCCCTCCACAGCCCGTACTGGTGGCTGAAGTGTGCGGTCGGTGTGAACAACGATGACAACCCGTTGGTGAAGCAGTACCTCAAGTTCCTCACGTGGGACATCGTCAAGGCGCCGAAGATCACCCGCACCGCCGATCGGCTCCTCAACCCGGTGCTCGGCAAGTCCCGTGTGGTCTACGCCGACCGCCCGTCGCTGTGATGCCGACGATGCAGATTCCGTTCGTCGAGGGCATCGTCTCGGCCGATGATCTGCGGGCGACTGCCCAGACCATCGTCGAACTCCAACTCTCGAACGGAATGATCCAGTGGTATCCCGACGGTCACGCCGACCCGTGGAATCACATCGAGGCGGCGATGGCACTGGCCACTTGTGGATTCGTCGATGAGGCAGAGCATGCCTACTCCTGGCTCGCCGAGATCCAGCGAGACGACGGAAGCTGGCACAACTACTACACCGCCGACGGCATCGAAGACGCCAAGCTCGACTCGAACTGCATCGCCTACATCGCCACCGGCATCTGGCACCAGTGGCTCGTCACCGAAGATCGGGACATGCTCGATCGGTTCTGGCCGGTCGTCGAATCGGCAACCGACTTCGTCCTCGATCTGCAGACCAAGCGAGGCGAGATCGTCTGGGCCCGCCACTCCGACGGCCTGCCATGGAACTATGCGTTGCTCACCGGCTCGTCATCGATCAGCCACAGTCTCGAGTGCGCGGTGAAGATCGCCGAGGTCGTCGGCCTGCCACGCCCCGAATGGGCGGAGGCGCGTGCTCGACTCGTCGATGTCATCGCCTACCAGCCGAACGCCTTCGAACCGAAGGCCCGCTGGGCAATGGACTGGTACTACCCCGTCATGACCGGTGCCGTCACCGGCGACGAGGGCAAGAAGTTGCTCGAGAAGGGCTGGGACACCTTCGTCATGGCCGGCAAGGGTGTGCGCTGCGTGAGTGACCGCCCCTGGGTGACGGCCGCCGAGACCTGCGAGTGCGCGCTCGCCCACCTGGCGGTCGGCGAGACGAGCGCAGCCCGCACCCTCTTTTCATGGATCCAGGCGCATCGAGATCGCGACGGCTCGTACTACACCGGTCTCGTCTTCCCCGAGCTGGTCTTCTATCCCGATGCCGAACGCACCAGCTACACCGCAGCTGCGGTGATTCTCACCGCCGACGCCCTGTGCGGCATCAACCCGACCTCGGACCTCTTCATCGACTACCCGTGATGCCCCGCTCGGCCGACTGGCTCGCCGAGCCGATGGTGGGTAGCGTCGCCCGCCATGGGAAGACTCGACGACAAAGTGGCACTCATCACCGGTGGAGCGCGAGGCCAGGGAGCGGCTGAAGCCGAACTCTTCGCGCGGGAGGGTGCACAGGTCTACATCACCGACGTGCTCGACGACGTCGGAGCCGAGACCGCCGCTCGCCTCGGCGATGCCGTCACCTACCTCCATCACGACGTGACGAGCGAAGACGAGTGGGCCGGGGTGGTCGAAGGCATCAAGGAGGAGACCGGCAGGCTCGACGTCCTCGTGAACAACGCCGGCATCTTCCGGATCGCCGGCATGTTCGACACCACGCTCGAGCAGTGGAACCAGATGATCGAGATCAATCAGACCGGTGTGTTCCTCGGGCTGCGGACCGCAGGTCTGGTGATGCGCAACCAGGGTTCGGGCAGCATCATCAACATCTCGTCGATCGCCGGTCTGAGCGGGGCCGGCATGGCCCACGCCTATGCCGCGACCAAGTGGGCCGTGCGAGGCATGAGCAAGTCGGCCGCGCTCGAGCTCGCCGCCGACAACGTGCGGGTCAACTCGGTCCATCCCGGCATCATCGAGACACCGATGCTCGACGAGTTCGGCGACAACCTGCCACGGATCCGCGAGGGCATCCCCATGGGCCGAACGGCGAAGGCCTCAGAAGTGGCAAACGTCGTGCTGTTCCTGGCGACCGACGAGTCGTCGTACTGCACCGGCCACGAATTCGTCGTCGACGGGGGCAGCAGGGCCTGACGCCCGGCCCGATTCACAAGTCGGGAAGGTCACCGGTGAGGTTGGCTCGTTGCGACAGCTCGAGCCAATCGCCGTCGGGCAGCCGAACGAACGAGATGGCTGCGGTGTCACCGAGACGCATCGGCGCCATCCCTTCGGTGAATCCCTTGCGGATGAATCGCTCGTGTTGCTTCTGCACGTCGAAGACCTGGGTGGTGATGTAGGTACAGCCGGTGGCTCGTGACGGCCCGGCGGGAGCACGCCCCGGCTGATGGTCGAAGGCGATCAGGGTTTCGCCGACATGGATCCGACCGCCTTCGGGACGAGCGTCGAAGGCCTCGATCAGGATCGAAGCCGTGTGGTCGACCGAACGAGCGGCGATCGTGATCTCGACGGCGCTGATTCCGTCGTGGCCCATCGGGACCAGCTCGACCGGTACGCCGTCAGGGTGCTCGAGCATCTTCACCTCGTCGACGTCGGCCGCGATGCGCAGTCGAGTGAACCCGCTCGTTCCCGGGTCGAGCGGGTCGCGCGAGACGTTCTGCTTGAGGACACCCTCGTGGAGGGTGTAGCGGTGCTGGTGGACACCGCCGCCGACCTTCAGCAGCTCCTCGTAGCGGAGCCCGACCGTGTCGCCCCAGAAGGCTTGCGTCGACTCGAGATCGTTGGTGTAGAACCCAACGTCGAGCGCGGACTTGGCTGGCGAAAAGGTCATGCGCCATCTTGGCCGATCCCTGTCCATTCGGCCAGTGCGACCGTGTCGGGTTAATGTCGCCGCCATGCGCATCGGAATCAACGGATCAGGTCTTCTTGCCCGCCCCGACATCGACTCGATCGTCGCCAACATGGCCGACGCCGAGCAGTCGGGACTCTCCAGCTACTGGCTGGCACAGACCGGCCTGATCGACCCACTTCACCTCTTCACTGCGGCACGTGGTGAGACATCCACCATCGAGTTCGGTACCGCAGTCGTTCCGACCTGGCCCCGCCACCCGCATGCGCTCGCCGCATCGGCGCTGGCCTGCCAGGCCGCAGTCGGCGGTCGTCTCGTGCTCGGCCTGGGCCTCGCCCACAAGATCTCGGTCGAGGGCTCCTGGAAGATGGAGTGGAAGAAGCCCATTCGACACATGCTCGACTACCTCGACATCTTGCTGCCGTTGCTCGAAACGGGCGAGGCGCATCATGAGGGCGAGGTGTTCTCCTTCGAGGGCAAGTCCGAACGCATCACCGACAATCCGCCGAGCGTGATGCTCGCCGCACTCGGCGATCAGATGCTGAAGATCGCAGGCAAGCGCACCGACGGAACCATCCTGTGGTGCGTGGGTCCCAAGACGCTCGAGCAGCAGATTGTCCCCGGCATCACCGCCGCCGCCGATTCCGCCGGCCGCAAGGCGCCGCGTGTCATCTGCAGCCTCCCGGTGTGGGTCACCGACCGCCCCGACGAAGCTCGGGCCATGGTGGCGAAGTCGCTCACCATCTACGGTCAGCTCCCCTCCTACCGGGCCATGCTCGACATCGAAGGCGTCGAGGGTCCAGCCGACATCTCACTCATCGGTGATGCCGAGACCGTCCATGCCGGCCTCGCTGCGGTCAAGGCCGGCGGCGCCACCGATTTCACCGCCGTCGTCCAGGGATTCGATCCCGACGAAGTCAGCCGAGGCTGGGAAGCACTCTCCACCTGGGAGGGCTGAGCCCGATGAGCGGCGATCGTCTCGGAGTTCGTTGGGGGTTGGCCGGCGGTGTTGCGTTGTCGACCGTCGACGAGGTTCGGGCGATCACCCGATGGGCCGATGACTCCGGGTTCGACAGTCTCTGGATCTCCCAGGCCATGGCTGTCGATCCGATCGTCGCTCTTGCCGCCGTTGCGGCCGACATCACCTCGATGACCGAGGTCGGCACCTCGGTGGTGCCGCTGTATGGGCGTCACCCGGTCGGCCTCGCCCAGCAGGTGATGACGGCACAGTCGGCACTCGGCGGTCGCCTCACGCTCGGCGTCGGCCCCTCACACCGTCCATCGGTCGAGGGAACCCTCGGGTTGTCGTGGGACCGCCCGCTGACCTACACCGCGCAATTCCTCGACGGCCTCCTGCCGCTGTTGGCCGGAGAGGAGGCGCAGGTCGAGGGGTCCGAGGTCACCACCAGAGCCGAGCTCGCGCTCACCGCCCCCGACACCCCGGTCCTGCTCGCTGCGCTCGGGCCTCGCATGCTCGATCTCGCCGGGCGTCGCGCCGCAGGCACCACGCTCGGCCAGTGCGGCCCGAAGACGATCGCCAACCACATCGTGCCCGCGCTCCAGTCGGCCGCCGAGGCTGCCGGCCGGCCTCGGCCTCGAGTGATGGCACTGGTCCGGATCTGCGTCACCGACGACGTCGCCGGTGCCTACCAACTCGCGCAGAGCGTCGGCGCCGTCTATTCGGCGCTGCCTTCCTATGCCGCGGTGCTCGCCAAGGAAGGGCTGTCAGATCCCGCCGACCTTCACCTCATCGGCAGCTGGGAGCGGGTCCTCGATGGCCTCGCCGAGTACGCACGAGCCGGGGTCACCGATCTTCGCATCGAGGTGGTCGCCCACACCGATGCTGCACGTGAGTCGACCCGCAACGCACTCGCGAGCCACCTGAGCTAGCTCAATCCCGGAAGTTCGCAGCGATTCGCTGATCGAGAAAGTCGGCGGCGGTGATGGGAGCGTGTCGGCCGCTCGGTCCGGCGATCACGGCGTCGCGGTCGGCCTGGGCGAAGAACGCCATGGAATACCGCGGACCGTGTTCCTCTTCGGGCCGCGGCATCCGAACACGATGCAGGGTCGACGGCAGTCGGTCGTCGCTCCAGCGCATCAGCATGTCGCCGATGTTGCAGGTGACGGTGCCCTTCGTCGGTTGGATGTCGGTCCAGCCGAGCGGCTGCGACCGATCCGACAGCTGGGCCTCGGCCCCCGGACAGACCTGGAGCCCGAACTCACCCGGCCGTTGGTGGAGCAGGGTGAGGCAGTCGTAGTCGGTGTGGGCTCCGGCCCGCCAGATCCCGGGCCCCGGCTCGCCTTCGAGCGGCAGGTAGTGCAAGAGGCGCAGGGTGCTCTGATAGTCAGGGGACATCGGATCATGGCGGTGAGCGAAGAAGTCGTCGTCGAATCCGAGCTTGCGAGCGAAGCTCGACAGGATCCGCATGGCGAGTGTCCAGTTCGACTGTTCGAACGCACTCATCACCTCGGCGAACTCCGAAAGCTCGTCGTCGGTCGGCCAGAGATCGAGCGGCTCCATTCGAGGCACTGTGATCTGATACGACTCCTTGTCGTCGTAGGTGCCGGTGGATGGCCGGTTCTGGCTCTTGTACTCCCAGCCGGAGTTCGTCCTGGCCGGCATGGACCGCTGCGCCTTGACCTCGGCGGGAAGGTCGAAGAACCGACTCGTCAGCTCGAATGCCCGATCGATGTCGGCTTGGGGGATCCCATGCCCGACCACCTGGAAGAACCCGATCTCCGATGCTGCGTTCCACAGGGCATCGTCGATGTCGGGTTGTCCACCCGCATCGAGATCGATACAGCGGATCTCACGCTCGACCTCGACACCGGGTCCACCGAAGGTTCGTTCCTTGGCGAGTTCGTGTTGCATGACCATTCCTCGTGATGTGCTCGAGGGCAATGACCGCACCGTGGTGCTGACTGCTTCTACCCGTGGTTCGTTTCGGTACAGGCTAGGTCACACCACCGGACGATGTCAGAGCCCTTCGAGGAATTCCACGAGGGGCGGGTTCACGATGGCGGGGTGCGAGAGGTTCGCCGCGTGCGCGGCCCCGGGCACCTCGACGAAGCCACGGCAGTCCTGAACTCGGTCGGCCACGATGCGAGCGTTGTCGATCGTGATGGCCTGATCTTCGGTTCCGTGGACGACGAGCACCGGGCAGGCGACCTCGCCGAGACGGTCTGAGACGTCGTCGCGTTCGAGGAGGGTCGCACCGGGGATCGTGATGTCGGAGGACGCAACGAGCGTCTTCCACTTCGGCACCCACTCGGCGGTGAGATCGGGCTCACCGAGAATCAGTCCCGCCACCCCGGCCAACACCTGATCGATCACCTCGTCGTCGCCACTGGTCAGCGCAGCCATCATTCCCTGATAGCCCTCGAGCTCCTCGGCGCTGTCGACACCGGCCATCGAGTCGATCATCACCAAGGCCCGAACCCGGTCGGGGTGAGCCAACGTGGCACGAAGGGAGAGATAGCCGCCCTGGCTCATGCCGACGAACACGGCGGAGTCGATCCCGAGATGATCGAGCAGGGCCACGGCGTCGTCGGCGGAATCCCAGTACGTGAACGGGCCGGGGGCAGGCGTGTCGCCGAAGCCTCGCTCGTCCCAGCGCACGCATCGGTACTGACCGCTGAGTGCTTCGACCTGTGGATCGAACATGGTGTGGTCCATCAAGAAGCCATGGCTGAACAACACCACCGGGCCGTCACCGCCGGAGTCTTCGTAGCGGATGGTGGTGCCGTTGATCTCTGCTGTTGCCATGGCCGAAACGCTAGCCGCAGGCGCCGTCACGCGCCCGTCGGGCCAGGGTGTCGAAGCAGGAGTGTCACCGCAGGTCAGGACGTGCGTTCGAGTACCCGCAGCGAGCCGGTGGCCGAGCGCTCGACGAACCGTCCGGTGGCCAGCGCCGGCAGATAGATCTGCTCGTAGGGCGGGCGTCCACCGTCGGCCGGGTCGGGGAAGACGTCGTGGATCACCAGCAGGCCGCCGACGGCGACGTGGGGTGTCCACCCCTCGAAGTCGAGCCGTGCCGGTTCGATTCCGTGGCCGCCGTCGATGAACAGCAGGGCGAGCGGAGCGCGCCAGAAACGAGCGACTCGCGGTGAGTCACCCACCACGCCGATGACCCAGGGCTCGAGGCCGGCGTCGTGCACGGTGCGACGGAAGACCGGCAGTGTGTCCATCTTGCCGACCGCAGGGTCGACCAGATCGGGCTCGTGCCACTCCCAACCGGCCTGATTCTCTTCGGACCCGCGATGGTGGTCGACACAGAACAGTTGGGTGTCGAGTCGGCGAGCTGCCGCACCGAGGTAGAGCGCCGACTTGCCGCAGTAGCTGCCGACCTCGAGCATCGGACCGAGGTCGGCGTCGATTCCTGCGCCGGCGGCGTACAACGCCCGACCTTCGTCGGGCGGCATGAACCCCCGTGCGGCTTCTGCAGCTGCGAGTTCGTCGGGGGTCATCGAGGGTCTCCAGCGACGGCGTCAGATGCACCAGCCTGGGGTGGGTCGGAAATGAACAGGCGATCGAGCAAGACGAACTTGACCAGCCACACCAGGAAGTAGGCGACGAGTGTCGCGAAGTTGACGACCAGTCCGCTGCCGAACCAGCGGTCGGCGACCTCGGCGAAGATCGACGAGACGACAAGCCCCACGGCAGCGATTCCGACGAACGGCAGCACCTCACGTCGAAGGTCGTGGCGCTTGCCTCGAACGCTCCAGACCCACCATCGGCTGAGCAGATAGGCCGGAATGGCGGCGATGAGACCGGCGAACAGGTTGGCTCGGCCGCCCGACCAGCCCCAGATCGAGTTGGCGACGTACAGCAGACCCTGATGATTCACATTGTTGATCAAGGTCACGATCAGGAATCGTCCGGCACGGCCCGACTGCGGGGCAACCTTGCCGACCAGCGACGCCGTGGAGGTGCGTGAAGTGGCGTCAGATGGCACCAGAGGAGACTACCCGGCCAATCGTTCCGCCGATGAGCGTCGCTTGGGCCGCTCCGGCCTCCACAATGGACCGGTGCCACAAGGACCTGTCGACGACCTCATCAGCCTGCTCGACCTCGAGCAGATCGAGCAGAACATCTTCCGTGGCCAAAGCCCCGACGAACAGCGTCAGCGCGTCTTCGGTGGTCAGGTGGCAGGCCAGGCGCTCGTCGCCGCCACTCGAACCGTCGAGAACGGCACCGTCCACTCGTTGCACGCCTACTTCCTGCGTCCCGGCGACCCGACCATCCCGATCCTCTACGACGTCGAACGGATCCGCGACGGTCGATCGTTCACGACTCGACGCGTCGTCGCCATCCAGCACGGCCAGGCCATCTTTCATCTCTCGGCATCGTTCCACACCGCCGAAGACGGCTTCGAACATCAGGTCGAGGCACCCCAGGGCCTCCCCGACCCCGAGACGCTCCCCGACTTCCAGACCCGCAACGCCGAGCACGCCGAGGTCCTCGGCGACTGGTACACGCGCCCTCGCCCGATCGACACTCGGTACGTCGGCCCCGACGGCCTGAATCGTTCACGAGCCAAGCTCGAGCCGCAGCAGTACGTGTGGATGCGAGCCGACGGCCAGTTGGCCGACGATCCGGTGCTCCACCAGTGCGTCATCACCTACGCCTCCGACATGAGCCTCCTCGACACCGTCACCCGCCCCCACGGCGTGTCGGTCCTCGACGGAGACGTCATGATGGCCAGTCTCGATCACGCCATGTGGTTCCATCGTCCGTTCCGGGCCGACCGCTGGTTCCTCTACGCCCAAGACACCCCGTCAGCGTCGGGCGCCCGGGGGCTCGCCCGCGGCTCGATCTACCAAGATGGCGTGCTCGTGGTGTCGGTCGTCCAAGAGGGTCTTGTCAGAAAGCTCATCAGCTGACGCCACTCGGCCTCCACCAGAGGCCACACTGATCCTGCGACCACACCGACTCCCAAAGCGACTCTTCCTCATCATGCGGCGATTCACCCCACTCCTGGTTCTGGCCCTGCTGACGGCATCGTGCGGCTTTCCCGAGGTGGCGACGGCACCGACATCCAGCCTCCCGCCGGCCGAAGCCGACGACACCACCACCGACACCGGCGGCTCCGACACACCGTCGACGCCGCCGATCGCCGAGGCGACCGACAGTGCGGTGTGGTCCGAGATGGAACTCGTCCTCGAGCCCATCGCCGAGGTCGAGAACCCGATCGCCATCACCGGCCGTTCGGGGACGCTGAATCTCTACATCGCGACCCGCGAGGGGACCATCCGGGTCATCGAGCGGACCATCTCACCGACACAGTCGATCGAACGCATGAGTCTGACGAGCCGACCGATGCTCGACCTCACTGGCCTCGTCGCGCTCGACGGTGAACAGGGCCTGCTCAACCTGGCGTTCTCGTCCGACGGTCGCAATCTGTTCGTCTTCTACTCCGATCTCAACGGCGACTCGGTGATCGACAAGTACGAAGTCGACCGGTCCGATCGAGCGAGCGTCGAAGATCGCATCGAACTCATCCGGGTCCCCCAGCCGCAGAAGAACCACAACGGTGGCGGTCTCGCCGTCGGCCCCGACGGCTACC
>RCMY010004911.1_pt1 | contig 11427 bp, 11 predicted proteins | sample 2041341 | NCBI WGS metagenome assembly RCMY01 (sample SAMN09708234, study PRJNA481090) | Marine sediment metagenome, whole genome shotgun sequencing project.
GGGAGGAATAGATAATTGTTTGTCATCAGGGTACGGTAAACTTTTATACTGATAGAGATAAAAGTTTTCCACTTTTTCTCTTGCCCACTGATTATTACGCAAAAATTTTGCTGTTGATTTCATTCCGGTGTGATATTGAAAACGGTCGATATTCAACCCCTCACTTAATGCCTCCCAACCATAATGCTGAGAAATTTCAGTGAGTAACAGTTCCAATTTCAGACCGTATAATGGATTGTTTGGCTTTTTATCGGTCATTTATATTCCTTAATATGACAAAAAATGGGTTATCTAGCTGATAACTTACTAACCTATTATGTCGTTAATTTAACGCATAACCTAATTGAAAATTTTAAATAACACTGCGGGTTAATTTTTCTCATAAAAATAATATGCATTAATATTTGTGACGGGCGTCTCAAAAAATAAAATTACCTGACAATAAGTACAGTGAAAAATGCATAAAGAATCATTAAGTACATTTTTAGAATATTTAAGTGATGTGGAATTTGCTTTTTTTTATGAGTACAGAAGTGCTGAATTTTTGAAAAATTCAAAAGAAATAATTGAAAAAAATAAGCGAGCAAGAAGACTGAATATAATAGATATAAAGAGAATTGTTAAAAATCAAGAAATAATTTTAAATCAAAAATGTCCAAGGTGTCAGGGAGAAAATTTTAAAGAAATTATTGATTATGACGTTGTAATTGTAAATAACGCACCAATTGAAAAAAAGATTCATTCTAGAAAATGTAGAATTTGCGGTTATAACTCGTACAAAAACAAGCCATTAAACTTTAGAATGAGAATAAATAAATTACTTGGAAGATATTATTGGGTGGAATTGAAATAAACTATTTACAAAACAGAGTTTAATTTGTTATTTTACCAAACTGAAAGAAAGAAAACATTTTACCGACGATTTATAAATGACCCTTTATGCGAGTCCGAATTATTTTTTTAGGCATGTTTATTTTCGTTTTACACGGATGTACTTCCTCGAAAGAGGAAAAATTAACCATTGCCACAGCAGCAAACATGCAATTCGCCATGGACGAATTAACGCAGGTTTTTACCCAAGAAACAGGAATAAATTGTGAGGTAATAACAGGGTCTTCAGGTAAACTGACAGCACAAACAAAAGAAGGAGCGCCATTTGATATTTTAGTTTCTGCAGACATGAAATTTCCCGATGAATTATTTCAAAGCGGATTTACGCATGGTGAACCAAAAATTTACGCATTTGGAAAATTAATATTGTTAAGTATGCACGAGAACATAAAACCGAGCTTAGATTTATTAAAAGATGACAGAATAAAACATATTGCAGTTGCAAATCCGAAAACGGCACCCTATGGAGTCGCCACACTGGAGGTTTTGAAAAAATACGAACTGCAAGATTCTTTAAAAGAAAAATTTGTATTTGGTGAAAGTGTTTCTCAAACCAATCAATTTATACTTTCAAAAGTCGCTGAGATTGGTTTCACTGCGAAATCAGTTGTAAAATCGAAAAATATGCGAGGTAAAGGAAATTGGGTAGAAATTGATGAAAATTTATATACCCCTATTGCACAAGGTATTGTGATTTTAAATAATAGAGATATCAAAAGAAACGAAGCTCAAAAATTTCAGGTTTTTCTGTTTTCAGAAAAAGGTAAAGAAATTTTGAATAAATTTGGCTATTCAGTGCCGAACAAATGAATTTATTAAAAGGAAAAATTAGTGGTGTAAAAGTGAATGGTGAACTTTCTTTGGTCTCTATTCAGGTGGGAGAGTTTCGATTTTCATCAATCGTAATTGATACGCCTAAAACATCTTCTTATTTGCAGTTAGAACATCCTGTAAAAATTATTTTTAAAGAGACAGAAGTTATCATGGCAACCGGGAAAGTGCATCCCATAAGTCTGCAAAATCGCATTCCGGGAACAATTTTCTCGATAGAATCGGATAATTTATTGAGTAAGGTAGTTTTGAATTCTACCATAGGAAAAATTACTTCGATCATCACAACAAATGCTGTAAATCAGTTGGAGTTGGAAGTGGGAAAAGAAGCAATCGCAATGATTAAAACCAATGAATTAATGTTGTCGAAATGATAGATTGGAGTCCGCTCATATTAACCTTTAAACTGGCATTGATTACCACGCTTTTATTGTTGGTGATTTCGATTCCTTTGGCGTATTGGTTGGCTAATACCAAGTCTAAATTAAAACCTATTTTTGAAACTTTAGTAAGTATGCCTTTGGTTTTACCTCCCACAGTATTAGGCTTTTATATGCTTGTGGCTTTTAGTCCTTCAAATGCTTTTGGTAGTTGGTTAGACCATAATCTGGGTTTGCGATTGGTGTTTTCTTTTGAGGGTTTGATCATTGCCTCGATCGTTTATAGTTTGCCTTTTATGGTTCATCCAATTCAATCGGGATTCACTAATTTATCGGTTTCTTTAAAAGAAGCTTCTTATGTTTTAGGAAAGTCAAAAACGGAGACCTTATATAAAGTTTTATTGCCAAATATTAAACCTTCGTTGTTAACCGGAATTGTGCTTGCCTTCGCTCATACGATTGGTGAATTCGGGGTAGTTTTAATGATTGGAGGAAATATTCCAGGTAAAACAAAAGTTGCTTCCATAGCAATTTATGACGAGGTGGAATCTTTAAATTATGCTGCTGCAAATACCTATTCTCTAATTTTATTTGCCATTACTTTTGCCATTCTCTTGTTGGTTTATTTAGTAAATGGCGGGTATTTAAAGAAGGCTATAAAATGATAGAATTTTCTGCACAAAAAATGTTGCAATCCGCTTCGGGAGATATGCTATTACAGGTAAAATTTGACGTGGCAGACAAAAAATTGATCACGCTTTATGGCAAATCAGGTGCCGGAAAAACAACTTTATTGCGAATTATGGCGGGATTAGTATCTCCAGAACAAGGTTTTTTAAAAGTAAATAACCGAGTTTGGTTAGACACTGAAAAAAGAATAAATCTTTCGCCACAACAAAGAAATATTGGCTTTGTTTTTCAAGAATACGCTTTGTTTCCGAACATGACCGTAAAAGAAAATTTGCAATATGCTCTATCGAAAAATCAAAGTAAAAAGGTAGTAGAAGATTTGATAGATATCATCGACCTTGGGGATTTGCAATTTAGAAAACCCGAAACTCTTTCTGGCGGACAAAAACAGCGTGTTGCTTTGGCGAGAGCTTTGGTTCGAAAGCCTGAAATTTTATTGCTCGATGAGCCACTGTCGGCGTTGGATCATCAAATGCGATTAAAATTGCAGCAATATGTCATAAAAGTGCATCGTGAATATGATTTACATACTATTTTAATTAGTCATGATGTTTCTGAAATTATCAAAATGTCAGATTATTTAATAGAGATTGATCATGGAAAAATTACCAATCAGGGCTTGCCAATTGAAGTATTTACGCATCATGAGGTAAGTGGGAAATTTCAATTTACCGGCGAAATTTTAGCGATGAAACAGCAAGATTTTATTTTTATTATTACCGTACTTATTGGTAAAGATGTTGTGAAAGTAGTCTCCGAAATCGAAGAAGCAAAAAACCTACAGGTTGGTGATAAAGTTCTCATTGCTTCCAAAGCGTTCAATCCGATTATTCATAAATTAGATTAATCTCCCAAAAAAAGATTCCTTGCACTCCTTATTTCTTATGGATATTTTAACAAAAAGCAGCCTTTCGATATTTTTTTTTGATATGAAAAATGAGTATCTTGTGAAGTGATTTACGACGAATAAAAATGTGTTCAAAATGAAAAAAAAATCAAATGTTATCCAGAAAAAAAATAAGATATTTTACTTATTTTTAATGCTCTTCGTAGCAATATTATCAAAAGGTTTTGCTCAAGAAATTGAAAATGCAGATTATGCACAGTTCAAAGGATCGGTTATAGATTCTAAAAACAAAAATCCTTTAGAATTTGCCTCACTTTTGGTGAATAACACCAATATTTCTACCATTACGAATATTGATGGTGAATTTATTTTAAAAGTACCAACGGCTGATTTAGATAAAAGTGTCACCATTTCTTACCTCGGCTACAAGAATGAAATTCTACAACTTTCCAGCTTTAAGGCAGAAGAAACAACTATTAGATTAATGGAGTCTGTAGAGAAACTTCCGGAAGTGAATGTTGTTTCGGCTGATCCAAATGCAATCATCAAAAAATTGATGTCCAATAAGCGAAACAATTATTTTCAAGATCCTGTTATCATGAAAGCCTTTTACAGGGAATCCATAAAGAAAAGAAAAACCTACGCCTCTTTGTCAGAAGCTGTTGTCGATATTTACAAGCGACCTTATTCTTCTGGTGGCATAGAAACAATCAAATTGAATAAGGCAAGAAAGAGTACCGATTATCGCAAAGTAGATACTTTGGTGATTAAATTACAAGGCGGACCTTACAATACATTGCATATGGATTTGATGAAAAATGAAGAAATATTTTTTAATGACGACATTTTTACTTCCTATAAATTCACTTTTGACAAAGCTATAAATATAGATAATCGATTGGCCTATGTAGTTGATTTCAAGGGTTATCCAAATATGGAAGATCCTCTTTTTTATGGAAAATTGTATATTGATGCATCCACATTTGCATTGAGCAAGGCAATTTTTAGTTTGGATTTAAAAGATAAAGCCAAAGCCACCAAATATTTCGTAAAGAAAAAACCGGCAAAAGCGAAAGTAATTCCTGAAGTTGCTAATTTTAGAGTTGATTATCGATTACAAGATGGTAAATGGTATTATGGATATAGTCGGATTGAACTATCGTTTAAAATTGATTGGAACAAAAAATTATTCAATTCCATATATAATGTAACCAGTGAAATGGCTATTACCGATTGGGAATTAAATACAGATAAAGATTTTCTTAGAGGTAAAGAGCGAATGCGAACTAATGTTATTTTAAATGATGAAGCTTCCGGTTTTTCTGAACCAGAATTCTGGGGTGAATATAACGTTATCGAGCCAGAAAAATCTATAGAAAATGCTATTAAAAAAATTCAGCGACGTTCAGAATAAGCAGATTCAAAATAGTCACAATTCTTAAACCATAAAAAACTGTCTGAAAAGATGGTTTTTTTTGATACATAATTGTTCTAAAACAGAGCTTGATCTTTTTAATAAAATTTTAATATAATTAGAGTGTTTAATTTGTAATTTGCGCCGGCTAAAAACCTAATACTTTTGATTACATGCGGATAAAATTTATTTTTTTATTACTACTGTTAATTTCCTCAAAATTGTTTGCGCAATTGGATGATTCCGGAGTGGTAAAAACAGATTTTTTTGCATACAAACCTGAGAAGCAAAGCGAAGAACAGAATTTAAATTTGAAAACACCTGCCTTTTTGGAAAAAAAAATAGAAACTATCACACGGTTTGGCTCGTTAGATCAAGTGGCGAGTAATTTTCCGAAATACAGTGTGAAAGAAAAAGAAGTGACTAGAGGTATGTTGCAAAAGGCAAAAGTAGAGGACGATGTTTTAGTCAAAAAATATTGGAATGGTCAAGATGTAAGTGAAGTCAAAGTTACCACCCAATTAGAGCTCGGTAAAATTGAAACCGATACAAAAAGAGTGCGAATTGAATGCCGAGATCACAGTTATGTCGATGGCGATAGAGTTCGGGTTTCGGTAAACAATGTTGTTGTGAGATCAAATATAGTGCTGAAAGGAGGGTTTTATATGATTGATATTGATTTGAATGACGGTTTTAACCGGATTGATATTCAGGCGTTGAACCAAGGAACTTCTGGTCCGAATACTGCAGAATTTCAGGTTTTTGACGGAAAAGGAAATCTTTTAGCCTCAAAAGAATGGAATATACTTACCGGTTATGTTGCGACATTAGTTGTGATGAAAAATTAACACTGCTATTGCAATTATCAAAAACATGCTAAAAAAAAGTTTAAAAATTTTATTAAAATTATCTCTTCTGGCGATAGTAATTTTCGGATTATTTTTTGCCGGAGTTTACTATGGTGTTTTCGGACATCTTTATACCGAAAAAGAACTCAAAGAATTTAAAAATGAAACCGCTTCTTTGGTTTTATCCGATAATGGCGATTTAATCGGAAAGTTTTTTGCGGAAAATAGAACAAATATTCAATACGATCAACTACCAACTTATTTGGTTGATGCTTTGGTGGCAACCGAAGATGCACGATATTTTGAACATGAAGGAGTTGATTCTCGAAGTTTGTTTCGCGTTTTTTTTAAAACAATTTTATTGCAAAAAAAGAGTGCTGGTGGCGGGAGTACGATTACCCAACAATTGGCAAAAAACATGTATGGTCGGAGCAATTTCGGACCTTTAACAATGCTGGTGAACAAAGTCAAAGAAATAATTTTGGCTAATCGTTTGGAAAAAATATACAGCAAAAAAGATATTTTAACCTTGTATTTGAATACCGTTCCGTTTGGGGAGAATGTTTTAGGAATTGAATCCGCTTCGCGACGTTTTTTTAATAAAAGTGTTAAAAAATTAACCACCGAAGAGTCGGCAGTTTTAATCGGTATGTTGAAAGCGAATACCTATTACAATCCGAGATTGTACCCGGATCACGCATTGAATCGACGAAATATAGTTTTAAATCAAATGGTTAAATACGAATATTTGTCGCAAGAAGTTGTTGATTCGCTGCAACAATTACCTTTAAAATTAGATTATGCCAATCTTGAATCAGAAGGTCCGGCAAATTATTTCTTAGTTCAAGTAAAAAAAGAAGTAGAAGATATTTTAAAAAGTCTAAACAAAGAATACGACACCGTTTTTGACATTCATAAAAACGGCTTGATTATAGAAACCACGTTAAATTTGGATTTGCAAAATTATGCTTTAGAAGCTTTTAAAAGTCATTTGAGCAAAATGCAAAAACAATTGCGAAATCAATACAAAAGAGGAAGTTATAAAAAAAGTTTAGATAATCTCGCTGCCAAAGAGTTGGAGCGATTAAATCTGACCAAAGATGTCGATTTAAAAACGAAACGCGAACTTTTTTCATGGGATGGGTTTTATTCTGATTCTATTTCGGTAAGAGATAGTATCCGTGAAAACCTGACTACACTGCAAGCCGGTTTTCTCGCGATGGAGCCAAAAACAGGAGCAATCAAAACATGGGTAGGTGGTATTGATTTTAGAACCCAACCTTACGACCAAATTTTTGCACAACGACAAACAGCCTCTGCTTTCAAGCCAATTTTATACGTTACAGCAATTGAAAATGGAGCCCAGCCTTGCGAATATTTAGATAATGACCCAATTATCTTAACAGATTATAGCGATTGGCAGCCTCAAAACTACGATAAAACTTTTGGTGGGAATTATTCTATTGCTGCATCTTTAGCCAAATCACTCAATATTCCAACAGTAAATCTGTTTTTGAGAGTTCCTTTTCAAACCTTGGAAACGACCTGGAAAAATTTAGGTTTCAGTCAAACAATTGTCAATAAACCGGCAACTTCGTTAGGTACAACTACTGCAAGTTTGTATGAAATGACGAAAGCTTTTTCAAGTTTTGCTAACGGAGGTTATTCTGTAGAACCTAAAATGATTGTTGCTATAAAAACATCAGAAGGTAAAGTTTTATATCAGAATAAATTATTGAAATCGAAGGATCGAGTTTTAAAAGAAGAAAGCACTATTTTATTGAATGCGATTTTACAAAAAGCGATACAAGAAGGTACAGGAACTTCCATGAAAAGTGCCTATGGCGTTTCGTTACCTTTAGCAGGAAAAACGGGAACCTCACAAGATTATGCCGACGCTTGGTTTATTGCTTATAATCCGAAATTGGTTTTGGCAACGCGGGTTGGAGCGTCATTACCAAGTATTCATTTTAATAATGGAGCCAACGGATCGGGTAGTGCATTGGCATTGCCTTTGGTTGCAAAAACCTTGTGGAAGGTTCAAAATAACAGCACTTTGAGAAAACAATTATTTACCTCTTTTCAAGAACTTCCGGAAGGATATGAAAACGCTTTAAATTGCGAAGACTATTTAGAAGATTCCGCCTTTGAATCTTTTATAGAAGATATTTTTGCTCCGAAAAGCACTACCTTTGATAAAGCTGCCAGAAAAGCAGAACGTAAAGAAAAGAAGAAAAACAAAAGGTCTTTCTTAGATAAAGTTTTAGGTAGAAACAAGAATTAATTGCAGTTTAAAATCTTCTCAAAATCATGTTATTATCGAATTTGTATAAAGTAATTCTTTTTATAGCAATCTTGAGTGCTTGTAATTCGACTGATTCCGATAAGGAAATCCCAAATTCCATGCTCGAAATTACGGTTAATGAAGTCACAAATTTAGATGATTTGATAAAAGAAACCTCCGGACTTATTTATTTTGATACTCATTTAATTACGCATAATGACAGTGGTGATGAACCAAATCTTTATGAAGTTAATCGTGCCAACGGTGCAGTTATTCGAACGATTTTTGTCGAAAATGCTTCGAATAGAGATATGGAAGATATCGCCCAAGACGAAAATTATATCTATTTGTGTGATATTGGCAATAATACCAATACGAGAAAAGACCAGACTATTTATAAAATTAAAAAAACAGATTATCTGACAAAAGATTTGGTATTGGCTGAATTAATTACGTTTAGTTATAAAGAGCAAACGGATTTTGACTATTCTAATCAAAGTACAAATTTTGATGCGGAAGCCGTTGTTTCCATAGGATCTAATTTGTACTTATTCACAAAAAATTGGGGCGACTTAAAAACTTCGGTATATGCCATTCCGAAAAATGCAGGTAATTACGAAATTTCGAGTTTGGCGATTGCCGATGTAAAAGGTTTGATTACTGGTGCAGATTATGACAAAAATACCGACAGAATTGTTTTAACTGGTTATGCTAATTTTAAAGCGTTTGTGGTGGTTTTGAGTGATTTCACTAATAATCCGCTTGATGGAAAAATTCAAAAAATAGATTTAGACATTGTGGGATCGAAGCAAGTAGAAGGCGTCAGTTATAATCCGGACGGTTTCTATTTTTTAAGTGCAGAAGAAAGCGCTGGTTTACCGGCAGTTTTGTATAAAATGAGTTTGAATTAAACTAAAAAATAGGTTCTATTGGTAATGTTTAAGTTGATTTAATTTTAAACACCATTTTCAAAGGTAAATGATCCGATGCTTGTTTGAATTCTTCCAATACAGAACCATCCATAAATTGAATAAAATTGGTGTTGTAAAAAATATAATCCAATCTTTCTGTAGGTTTTTCTGAGCTGAAAGTTTTTACTAGATTCTGATTATTAAAAACTGCATTTCCGATTTTAGGAATATCCATAATCAATTGAATACTGGCATTATCATACGAAATATCACTATTGAAATCGCCTGCTAAAATCGTGGGAAATTTTGCGCTAAACTTGGTGTAAATTTTTACTATTTTTTTGGTTTGCTCTTTGCGAGTTTCGGCATCATAAGCTTCTAAATGCACATTGATGATCACGATTGTTTGATTTTTGATCTTTATTTTAACAATTTGAGCCAATCTGTCTAAATAAAAAGCATCGTAATAAAAGGGGTTTTTGTTATTTCTTTGTAAAGGAATTCTTTCTTGTTCAGAAATGGGAAACTTGCTTAAAACAGATTGGCCGGAAAGCATTTTGCCAAAGTGCATCGTAATTGGAAATTCAGGAAAAGGGACATAATTTTTATCCCAATTGATAGTTTGAGCGACATAATTATAACCAATTTCGGCAATTTTATTTTGTTGGTTAATTTCAAAAGATCTTGCTGAGCCAAAGTCAATTTCTTGAAAAGCGAGGATATCTGCGTTGTGTTTTTCAAAATTTTGTAAAGCGAGTTCCATGTTTTCGTCAAATAAGTGTTTTGATTTTTCAATAGGTAAATTATTTGTCATTCCGCTTAAGTAACCAATATTATAAGTGATGATACTAAAAATAGAATCATTATTTATTTTGGAAGGAAAATTAAAGTGTTCCAATTTTGTATATTCTAGTATGCTCTGTTTGGCAGAAGAAGCCCAAAAATAAAAACCGACCAGCGCGAATAAAATACTTACAAAAAGTAGAAATGAAAGTTTTATAATTTTAGACAGCATAAGAAAGATCTATTTAGATGAATTAAATGTAGTGAAATAATAATATATAATAAATTAATTTCTATCTTTGCAGCCCTAAAATAAAAATTTAAAAGAGAATATATGAGAGGAGGTGCCTTACTATGTTAATAATTCCAGTAAAAGATGGAGAAAATATAGACAGAGCGTTAAAACGTTTTAAAAGAAAATTTGATAGAACGAAAACAATGAAGATATTACGTGAGAACAAGCAATTTACAAAGCCTTCCGTTTTGAAACGTAAACAGATGCAAAAAGCTCAGTATGTTCAAAATATTAGAACTACAGAAGAAAAAGGTTAATTTTTGCAACCATTTTAGAATTTACTTATCCAATTTTGGATAAAATTAAAATCCCACTTCGGTGGGATTTTTTTATGTTAAAAAATTAGAAAGCGCACTTTTATTTTGTATTTTTGAGAATAACAACGTGAAAACTTTATGTTTTCAAATCTTGTTTTTCTAACGATTTAAAAAACGGTTATCAGCTTTGAGTATCAACGCATTTTTAGATTATATTAGTTACGAAAAAAATTATTCACCTTTAACCATAACGGCTTATAAAAATGATTTAGAATCTTTTCAAAAATTTTGTATTTCTAATTTTGAAGAGTCAAATATTAATTCTTTGCCGTATAGTGTTATTCGAAGTTGGATTGTTTCTTTGGTGGATTCCGCTGTGTCTAATCGTTCGATTAACCGAAAAATAAGTTCGTTAAAATCGTATTATAATTTTTTATTAAAAACCAAGCAGATAGATCAAAGTCCGTTGCGAAAACACCAGCCGCTGAAAGTTGCAAAACGAATTAGTGTGCCATTTTCGGAAAACGAGATTCAAGAGGTTATTGAATTTTTTCAATTGGAAAATGATTTTGAATCTGTTCGGAATAAATTAATGATTGAATTATTTTATACTACAGGAATGCGGAGAGCGGAATTAATCGGTCTGAAAAATAGTTCTATCGATTTGTCGCAAAGTATTGTTAAAGTTTTAGGAAAAAGAAATAAAGAAAGGCAAATTCCGTTATTAAATTCAGTAGTAAAATCCATTCATACTTATCAATTGCAAAAAGCAAAAATTCATACGGCATCGGATAGTTTTTTTATCACAAAAAAAGGTGAAAAATTATACCCAACACTTGTGTATAGAATTATAAATGATTATTTTAGTAAAGTATCTTTAAAGTCCAAAAAGAGTCCACATGTTATTCGGCATTCGTTTGCCACCCATTTATTAAATGAAGGAGCTGATTTGAATTCAGTTAAAGAATTGCTCGGGCATTCAAGTTTAGCTTCGAC
>RCMY010004914.1_pt1 | contig 11413 bp, 4 predicted proteins | sample 2041341 | NCBI WGS metagenome assembly RCMY01 (sample SAMN09708234, study PRJNA481090) | Marine sediment metagenome, whole genome shotgun sequencing project.
ACTTCTATATTGTTCAATAGGGCAATTTGTCCTGAAGCTACTAAGTCTGACTCTACTGCTTTAGGCAGTGCCTGCAATATTTCCTGATCAATATTAAATTGAGTAGTTTGGCGGACTGTATTAATCGTTCTTGTCGCTATAACTAAGTCTAAATGAGTTATTTCAGAATTAAAAAATTCGTGAACGGCAGTTTCAGCCTGAATAATCAAATCTAAAAGCATCAAGCGGTAGGTACGCTCAAGGTTATGGGCGCTGACTTTAGCTTTATTAATAGTAGTAACGAAGCAAGACGGCGTATTAGCAGAATTTAAAGTCTTAAATAAATCTGTGGCAATATGTAAAGCTTTATCATTACCTGAGTTTCTACGTATTTCAGTAAGATGAAAATCATCTTGACCATTCAGCTCATATTTTTGGATAAGAGGGTGTATTGCAGCACGTAACTTATCTTCTGAACCCTTGAATGAATCAGCAATGATTAGTCCACCAATCAGCCAAGATTGATTAGGACTTTCAAAATCACCCGATTCATCAATGTACAAAGTAAAATGACCATTCATAAAACCACATCCCTCAAAGTTATACTATAAAAAACTTTCACAATCTGGACAAACTACATTCGAGACTTGTTCAGCTCGAGTTCTATGATAAGCCCATTTCAAGCCATTTTTAAAGATAATATTTTTACAGTTAAAACAAACACTTTGGATGGTTAGTTGTGAACATTTATAACACTTCAATGTCCAAATATCATTCTTACCTTTAGTTTGCGAATAACTTAAGTTCAAGCTAGCATGTTCTGAGTTTCCACATGCTATACAACTCATATTATGATACACCTGATCTTCAACATAATGTTTTTGGTCGTTTTGCTGTAAAAACATTCCAATCAATCTTTGTAAGTTATCGATTGATTGTGGATGATTGAGACTAGGACTAAGAAAAATGCCACCATATCTATGAATAGCATTTTTACTCTGACCATAGTCACAAAACCTTCCCCATTTTAATGGACTAGTAGGTGAGCTTATGACACTAGATTTAGGATGGATAATAAAAACTTGGTTGTTACCACCTTCAGAGTAATCTTTGTTTCTTAAATGACCTGGTTTATTTTTATCGTTCTCAACTGCAGGCATATATAATTGATCTATTAAACTGTCATGTGATTTCTGATCGAGGTTTTGAAACTTAGCATCTAAAACTAAACGTTTGGTAATAGTTTTAGTGATACTTACGACATTTTTTTTAGAATTTGAGTCATACGAAACACTGTAAATATCATAAGTTAAATCAACTACGATATCTGGACGCTTACCGCTACTGAGTATTTTTTCATAGGTTATTTCAATTGACTGATAGGTGTTTTCACATTGCATTATCAAACTTATATTGTACTGCTCGCTTAGTACTGACTGAATTAATTTATTTTGCCAATCCTCTTGTAAAACAAAACCATAAATATTTTTAAGTATTTGAATGGTTTTAATTAAACACCATTTCTCGTATAGATTAGATATATTAACTAAACCTATCTCATCTATTTCTAACATTGCATCAAATAGACTTTGATTTAGACCATTTACGTCCATAATTTGTTTAAAAAACTTTTTACAGCCTGCATATAATGGATTTTGAATGAATACCATACTATTTGGACTGTTTGCTTGCCTTTTAACGTTATTGGTCTCAAAGAAATTTAAAACTTTTTTCAAGCTTGAGATTTGAGTAGGAAGTTGTGACGATACTGTGCTAATTTGCTGTTCAGCTTGTTTATAGATTTCAGTTCTACGCTCTAATATTGAAGCTTCTTTAATCAATTCTTGCTTTTCACCATGAGTAAGTGAAATAGTCCAATCTAGCTCTTCAAGATCAACCTTGCGAGTCTCCATTTCTTTAAGTTTATTAGCTAAGTTTGTATATTCATGAATAGTATTTATATCGAAATCTATCCAAGTGATTTTATGAAATACAATTATGTCAGTGACTTTTTGATTAGCAAATCTATTATAAGTGCAAAAACCAGCGAAGTTCATATCAACACGATAATTACTAAAGTCTTCATCCGCGTAACAAGGATCTTCAATTCTTATTATTAAAGTGTCCATACCGTATATTTTTTTATAATTTTCTCCATTTACACTGTCTATTTGGTTAATATAATATCCTGTCTTGTCACTAGTTTTATTACCAAATCGTATATTGAAATTCCTATAGTTTAAGTCATGAAATTCTGAACATTCATTTGGATTTATATTTATTACAAATTTTTCAAATTTATTAATAACATCTTGTATTTGCTTTTCAATAGTGTCAATTTCGCTTTGATATACATCCTTATCAATGACATTAACTTCCTGATTTAATAACTCATCTTTCCATTTGTTTGTATCATCAATTTTCTGTTGATAGCTATCAACTTGATTATTTGCTAACCGATCAAGGTTTTGCAATAAGTAGAGTGTCTTGGACACACAATAGTGAATATATCTATTTTCTACAGTATCATAGCTTTCGTAAAAGTCTCTGCTAGTAGCGTGTTTTCGATTGGGTTTTTGTATTAATTCTCTAAAAGTTCGGGGTATAGGCTTAACTTTTTTAATTGGCAATGAGTTTTGTCGCTCAGATAAAAACATATTAGGATTTTTGATCAAATCTATTGATACATCAATAAAATTTTTGAATATTTCTAATACATCCTCTTGAAATATATTTGGGACTTCCTTACTTATTTTTGCTTTAGATGGGTTGTTAGTGTCTAAAATCATTAACCATAAATCATTCTTAAAATCACTCAAATAATACTCAAGTTCCTTAACAGTAAACTCAAGGTCGTTATTTTCTATCAATAATAGTTTATTTTGAATGATTAAAGATAGATTTCCTACTGTACGGTATAGCTCACTGTAATAACGTTTATTCTTCTTATCCCAGCCACTATTTTGAATCCACCAAGTCTTATTATTTTTAGGCGATTTGAACGAAACTAAATACTCACGCTTTCCATTTGATAGTTCAAAATATGGGGTATGTGAAGCCTCACCTTCAAAACTAAAACCAAGGTAATGATGCACTTCTGGATAAGTTACTGTTTGAACAGTTCCGCCTCCATAAGTACCATTATCAGTTTGTTGTATAGTGAGCGTGTCGTTACTTTCTTCTAGCTTGAAGACTGTTTCTTTATCAGTCCATCGTATCGCTAGATACTTAATTTCGAGGAATTTAAACATTATCTTGACCAGTAGTTGACAACCCAATCATTTGCTTCAGCATTATTAATAACCTTCAGTAATTCAGCTATACTGCTATCGGCATCATCATAAAAACTTAAGCCATTAAGCTCGTTTTGTAGGTGCATACTCATTGCTCTTAAGGTGTCTTCGCGAAGTTTACCTTGATTATCAATCTTTCTTCCGTCGAATAATAACTTAGGTAAAACCTTATGTAGAATAATATTATTAAGAATTATTTTGTATTCTGTCTCAAATTTACCCAGTGCTTCAGAATATCCCAAGGCTTGGCGTATTGTACGTAAGCCGAATTCAATGCCTAATGGATCAAGGTAATCCTTAACCAACGTGATTAAATCTTGTGTTAACTCTGACTCTCTATCAAATTCAGGATATGGCAATCGCTCACCGAGCTCAGACGAAGTAAAGTTAATTGATAAACTCATATCCAAATCAAAATCCTCAATTTCATTCTCGATTAAGCTCCAGTCTGCAAGAAGAGGACTACCAAACTTCATAATATGTGCACGATCTAAGATCTTAGGTGATAAATAATGGGTAGTTTCATCTACGTTTATCGCTCCAATAATACGTACATTTTGAGGCAACTTAATAGATGATGGAGTGTTTAAAAAGCTATTTAACATTCTTTTAAGATAGCTATGATATTTCAAAAGAGAATCGCCTTCTTTAAAACCACACACTTCATGAAGCTTGGCATTAAATTCTTCATCTTTCATAATATCTATAAAGCCATTAATATCACGATTATCTAGTTTTACTGCAGTGTCATTAATAAGCGAAATAAAGTTTCTTAATTCACTAGCTAACACCTCACCTTCAGAAGATGAAAAAAGCTGAATTTCAGGTTGTTCATCGCGTTCCTCCAATAAGCTTAGAAAATCAGCAAAATAGTACTCTACACGTGCTAAGTTCATTTCATCTAAGCATATTAAGTAGGGTATATGTGGGTTCTGTTGAGCTTCTAACAACGCATCTAAAAACTTAGTAGACAGATATTTATTCTCTAAAGGATTGTAATATCCCAATAAATCTTCTGCACTTGTCCAGTTGGGCTTAACAGGTACAATAATGGATTTTCCACCAATGGCTTTAGCGAATGATTTAACCAAGTTTGTTTTACCAGAACCTGAGTCACCAGCAAGTATTATAAGATCATTTGTTGAGATTAATGCTAGAAAGTCTTCTAAAACGCTACGTTTATAGACAATCTTACGTTGCCATAAGTAAGCTTGTATGTAAGCTACTGCTTGCGTGTAATTAGAATCAAAAACTTCAGAGAACTTATGACCCTCTCTCTTATCTCGTTCTTCTAAGTTAAGTAGTAACTTGTCTAAATCATAGTCTTCTATCAAGTCCAACTGCTTTAGCATTTCTGATTTCGTTTTGAGAATCTCATTGAGTTTTGCCATGTTGCTATCCAAGTATTTTATAAACTGTTCATATTTAGTCTCGGCCTCGCCTAAAGCCTTTTGAGAGTTTAATACATCTTCCTTAACTTCACTTAACTCTTGAAGTAAAGTTGTTTTCTGGCTTTCTAGTTTAGCTGCTTTTGTTTTGAGATTTTCGTTTGAACCTTTAAGGGATTCTTTCTCTACATCTAAATCTTCAGTTATTTTTTTAACTTCTTGTTTTTTTAACTGTAGCTGACTCTCTAATTCATTTTTTTTTGATATTAATTCTTGATCAATTTTTTCTACAGCTTTATCAAAATGCAATTTGTATAAATAGCTTTCCAGATACTGATCTTCTTCAATATGAAGAAAATTTAAAGTAGATTTTGTAAAGTCAAACTCTTCATCGACGCTCTCAACAGCAACTAAGAGATCTAGCGCTAAAGCCATCAAATCAAAAGGATTGTTATGCTTATCGCGCTCATCTTTGGGTGACAAGGTAACTCTAGCTTTAGCTTTACTCCCTGTTGTGACGTGCTCAATATTAAATTTTGAAAGTCGTCCAATAAATACACCTTGCACAGGCGGTTCATAATTTAAAGGAAATCTTAGTTTTTCATTTCTATGTATATGCTTAATGTCTTCTAAAACATAGAAAGAACGTCCGCTTGATGGAGTGATCTCTTTAAGTGTACCGTATACCTCTAAAGGTTCATTAGCGTCGTAACTCCAAGCCTCTTTAAGCTTAATAAAGAGCTCTTCATCAGAATCATTTTGTAGTTCTTCTTGCGTATAAACCAAAATGTCATCCTTATGTAGCAAACGGTCTATTTAAACTGTTTATGGTTAAGTAGTTCTCTTCACTTTATTGATCAAAAGCCTAGTAATTTTGACCTAACCCTCAAGCTCATCCAACACAGCACGGAAGCTTGCCAGCCCAGCTTCGATATTATCGATAATATCACTCGCTAGATCTTCAGGATCAGGTAGGTTATCTAGGTCAGTTAGTGAGTCATCTTTTAACCAAGTGATATCTAGACTGGTTTTATCACGCTTTCGGATATCTTCTATGCAATATTTGCGCCAGCGACCAGTAGGATTGGTTTCAGAATTGTAGGTTTCGACGCGTTCATGGATATTGTCAGCGTTATAACAAGTGATGAAGTCTTGTAGATGCTCAAGCGTCATCGGCTTGCGCTTAAGAGTGTGATGGACATTGGTACGGTAATCGTATATCCATACGTCTTTAGTAACGGCATCTTCTTGAGCAGGATGGTTGTCAAAGAATAAGACGTTTGCCTTAACACCATTGGCATAAAAGATACCTGTTGGTAGACGCAAAATCGTATGCAGGTTGGTTACTTCTAATAGCTTTTTACGGACAGTCTCGCCAGCACCACCTTCGAACAAGACGTTATCAGGCAAAACCACACCTGCTTTGCCATTAATCTTGAGCATGGTGTAAATATGCTGGAGGAAGTTAACCTGTTTATTAGAGGTCGTCGCCCAGAAATCTTGGCGGTTATATACAAAGTCTTCTTTTTCTTGCTCGCCTTCGTCGTTCGTGACGGTGATGCTACTTTTTTTACCAAAAGGCGGGTTGGCAAGTACCATATCGACACTTTTACCTGCTGATCCAATCAAAGCATCATCTGAGCTGATAGGGCTATCACCATCGATCTCACCAATACCATGCAAGAATAAATTCATTAAGCACAGTCTGCGAGTATTAGCGACGATTTCATTACCTGAGAAGGTATTATGCTTTAGCTTTTCTTTTTCTTCGACGTCGAGCTTATGGTGCTGCTCTATATAATCATAAGCGGCAAGCAAAAAGCCACCTGTGCCCGCTGCTGGGTCGGCAATAGTAATATCAGGACTAGGTTCCATACAGGCAACGATAGCTTGAATCAGAGGCCTTGGGGTAAAGTATTGACCTGCGCCAGACTTAGTATCCTCAGCGTTTTTTTCCAAGATACCTTCGTAGATATCGCCTTTGACATCAGTGCCCAGTCGTACCCATTTGGTGCTGTCTATCATGTCAATGAGGCGACCAAGCTTAGCGGGATCTTGAATCTTATTCAGTGCTTTGGTAAAGATTTGCCCCAGTAAGCCTTTTTGCTTACCAAGCTCTCTTAGTAACTGGATATAGTGGATTTCGAGCGCTGCACCTGACTTGCTCATCAAGCTATCCCATTCATAACCTTCTGGTACGCCAATATCTCGGTTATAAGGCGGCAAGCTGTATTCGTGTGCCATTTTTAAAAAGATAAGATAAGTAATCTGTTCTAGATAATCGCCATAGCTGACGCCATCATCACGTAGGGTATTACAAAAGCTCCAGACTTTGGAGACGATAGAGCTGGCTTGGTTGCTCTGCTGATTGCTTGATAAAATATTTGGGGTTGCTGTGTCACTCATGGCTTTCTCTCGTATGAATACTATCTGGTATGGATAAACTGAATGGCGTATGTATTAGTCATTAAAGCGGCAAAGTTATCTGCTCATCTTTTTTGGACTTCTTTACTGTTTTATCAGATTTGGTTTTCGCTTTGCTTTTTGACGCAGCTTTATCTTGTTTCGCCTGCTTTTCAGCGAGTGCTTTGGCTTCGCGTTCGGCTTTAATTTGTGCTAATAATTCGCTGGCTGGCGGATCTTTGGGATCTTGTGGCACTAGCTTACCTTGAAAAGCTTTATGTAGAATTGAAGTTTTTAATAGAGTAGCTTTTTTCAGCTGCAACTCTAGCTCAACTACAAGATTGTCAACTTCTGAAGTTTTTTCGTTTAATAATTTTACTATTAATGACTGTTCTTCTATTGAAGGGTAAGGAACAGGGAAGCTACTCAATACTGTTTTATTTATTGAGGCTAAATTAGTCGTTTGTTTGCCAGTACGTTCAAAATAGTCTCTTCCAAATGTATTTCCCCAGTGTGAGATAAACTCAGAGTGAGCTATATTTTTGATATGTGTTGATGCACGAAACACATGGTTTTGCGTGATGCAATTATCTACCTCATTTTTCCATATCCAACCTCTACCTAGCTTATCTCTGTCACCACCTTCGTTAAAAAGTATATCTCCCTCAAGAAGCTTGTATCTATCGAAGGTGAATTTATCGATGATCATTGTTTTTATTTCATTTAAGTCTAGATAACCTCTTTGAACGTTCGCTACTCGTAGGTAATTAACTTCTATTGGATTATCAACCTTCCTGTTTTTACTAACCGACATTCCAGAGCCAACTTCCGCAATATCAGCTAGTCGATGAAAACGCCATCCATCAGGCAAAGTAGGTAAGTTTTCCATATTATCTATATCAGTGACACTGTCTAATTTACTCGGCTTTCTAGGTTTTGTACCTTCCTTACCTTGCTCTTCCCAAGCTTCAATCGCTTGTTCCCAATCCGCGATTTGCTGGTCATAGTAATCCTGACGTGCTGTTTGAATCTGTTCTAATAACTCATCAGCGTTAGGCAATTCTTTGCCATTCTTTTTAGCATACTCTTCGCGCCATTTAGCCGTCAGCTTGCCTTCAAAAGCATGCTTAAGTAAGGACTGACGATATTGTTCAAGTTGACGTTTGGCAAGCGTTAGATTTTCAATACCCGCATCAACTTCTGAAAACAAGACTTCAATTTTATCGACAATACGGTTTTGTTCGTTAATAGAAGGAAATTTAACTGGTATCTGTTTCATTGAACCTTGTGGAAGTTTTAGCCTAGTTGTACCAGAAACATAGCCTTCGAAATTAAATTGATTTAAGAAAAAGCATAGAAAGCTGTCGTTTAAAATGGAAGACTTGATAATATGAGCATGGTTGTTAACCCAAAACTTGCCTTTTGCTAAATAAGCAGTGTCTTTTGAGCTATCGAAAAAAGGCGCAGCGTCTTCTCCAAGTAATACAAATTGACCATCAAAGATATAATCGTCAATCTTCCCAACTTCACCAGTAGCCCCATAATAGGGATATAACTCTGCTTCAGATTTCTTAGCTATACGTTTTTTTCGCTCTTCAGCATTAACAGGTATGCGCTGAGCATCCAGTATGTCGCATACATCTCCTAAATCACCTACAACCCAACCAATCGGTAAATCTACTTCATTTATCATGCAATTAACTCAATATTTATCTCGTTTAATAATTCATCAAAGTCCGAGCCTTCGCTAAGCACCTCATACGCTTCACCTAAACCGCCATATTGATTAAACGGTGTTAGCTCAAAGTCATCAGAAGTTATCGCAAAAGAGGTCGTCACATGGTCACGAATCAGTCGTAACCACTCCATCTGTGTCTCTGTAAAAGCGCTTTTACTTCTTGCGTTGTGGGCAAACACCCAGTCCTGGAAGTTTTTACGTACCGTATTGTCAAAAGGTGTTAGCTTATCATCGATACCGACCACACGGCGTACCAGACTGACCAGCGCCGTTAGCTCGTCTTCCACCTTTTGCGACGTCACACCATCGATGATGGAGTATGCTTCCCAGACATTAAATATAGCTAAGGGTGGCTTGCTTGCCTTAATCGCTTCATACAGCTCTTTTATCATCGCAAAACTGAGTGCCTGACGACGATGCGGCTGATTATACAAGATTTGTAGCGCTGTAATATTGTCTTTATTGGCTTCTATATAATCAGTAAATCGGTTGACAAGGCTCTCGGCTTTTTCGACTTGGTCAGTCTCCCAACCTATATTAGTTACTTCATCAATATTTAGGTGATCAATTTTCTGCTCACTTTCTCGTCTGATCTCTTCAAGCTCTGTAATTAACTCACCATTGAGCCATCTACTGGCTTCTTTCACCCGTTTATGCTGCGCTTTCTTCACAGCCTTATCACTGGGCGTCTCGTCAATACTGATGCCTTCAAGCTGGCAAGCGGACTCATTGACTAGATCGACATCAATAGCAGTGAATAAGCGTTTAACCAACTCACTTAACGGTATACCGCCAGTGGCTTTTTCTACCACAGCGTGTTGTTCAGGCTCCAAAGCGATATCGAGACGCTTTAATCGGCTGGCAAATGAGCTAACCGTATCGGTGTCGGATTGACCCATCATGATACCTGTAGCGAGATCACGAAAGCTGACCGATTTCTTGGTATCTAATTGGCTACTACTGGTCTTTAACGACTTAGTGACACCGATGGCATCTACGATGACGTAATGAGTTTTAGCACTCCTAGCACTAGGGGTGACCTTTTGGAGACCTTCTTTATCGAGGGTACGTGTGCCACGGCCTTTCATTTGCTCAAAGAAATTGCGGCTTTTGACATCACGCATAAAGAGCAGACATTCAAGCGGTTTGACATCAGTACCAGTAGCAATCATGGTAACCGTAACTGCAATACGAGGGTGATAGCTATTACGGAAGTTAGCCAGTACGGTTTTGGCCGCTTCACCTTCTTCAGTGATTTCGCCCTTATCATCGACTCTATCTTGACCTGCCTTATAGGTTATTTTTTTGCAGAACTCGTTGCCTTTACCGAATTCCTCTCGGACAATATTAATAATATCGTCAGCGTGGCTGTCGCTTTTAGCGAAAATTAGCGTTTTAGGTACTTCGTTACGCGCAGGGAAGATGGTAGGTAAGCTGTCTCTAAAGCTTTTTATAACCGTACGAATTTGACTGGGATTAACAATGTCTTTATCTAGCTGCTTAGCAGAGTACGCTTCATCGCTGTCTTGTGCCTGCCAGCGTTTTTTACGAGTGACTTTTTCTCTGTGTTCTATCAGCTCTTTAGCCGTTAGTTTTGCGCCTTCTTTAGTGATTTTGGTCTCTATCAAATAGACCTCATTGCCTACATTGACCCCGTCAGCGACGGCTTCTTCGTGAGTATACTCACTAACGACGTTTTGGTTGAAAAAGCCAAAGGTGCGGCTATCAGGCGTTGCTGTTAGACCGATCAAAAACGAATCGTAATAATCGAGTACTTGTCGCCATAAGTTATAGATAGAGCGATGACACTCGTCGATAAATATAAAGTCAAAAAACTCAGGAGGAATGGCGCTGTTGTAAACCACAGGTAAAGGCTCTTTGATATGCTTCTCATACTCCTCTAGACCTTCTTGCTCTAATGCTTGGTCTAGCGGCTCACCTTTGAGGATAGAGTACATGCGCTGAATGGTGCAGATATAAACTTGAACACCTGACGGGACATGCGGCGAGGTAATGATTTGCGCATTATACAGTTCTGTAAACTTACGATTGTCATCATGAGGCGAGAATACGATCATCTCTTGTTCAGCTTGCTCACCTAAGTTGATGGTATCTACTAGAAACAAAATACGGCGCTTACCTGTGTATTTCAGCAATCGGTACATAATACTAATAGCCGTATAAGTTTTACCTGCGCCTGTCGCCATCTGAATCAATGCACGCGGGCGAGCCTCAGCAAATGACTTTTCTATATTGACAATAGCACGCTCTTGACAATCACGTAGGTCAAGCTCTGACGCTGGTAAGTCGTCTGGATTTAACGGAGGAATAGATTTTAGTTTCTTACGTAAGGTATTATTGCCCTCGGCAAACCATTTTTCTAGCGTCTCTGGGCGATGAAAGTTGAAGACTTCTCGTGAGCGAGGATTGGGGTCATTTTGATTGGTAAAGCGAGTAATAACACCAGTAGACTCATATAAAAAAGCAATTTCCGCTTCATTAATATGCTTAAAGTCGCTAGTGGCATAGCGCGCGCTTTGTTCTTCAACCGTCGTTATCTTCTGCCCATAGTCTTCAGCTTTTGCCTCAATGATACCGACAGCTTCTCTATC
>RCMY010008168.1_pt1 | contig 11413 bp, 12 predicted proteins | sample 2041341 | NCBI WGS metagenome assembly RCMY01 (sample SAMN09708234, study PRJNA481090) | Marine sediment metagenome, whole genome shotgun sequencing project.
GATTTTCAAAGATTCAAGCACAAGGAAATACCTCTTCTTGCTTTTGCAAGCTCTGAAGATGCGTTGCTCCCTATTGGAAAACACAGTGCGGCTATGGTCGCAGCCAGCCAAGAAGTTGGCGCTAAATCAAAGCTCGTTATGACGGGTGGCCCGCACCTTGCGGAAGAGCATTTCACTGTTGAGACTGCGTCACGTATTGTCAGTTTTTTCTCTGAATTAGACTGACGATAACGGCCTCGCGTTTATTTCTGCAATGGCAACTTCGTTCGCACAGTAGACCTCGGTGCTCCCGAGAACCCCGCAAGGTGATCGAATGGCCGATTCGAGGAAGCTATGATGCGCCGCCTGGAGAGCTGGTGAAGGTGGCGGTTGTCGCCAACAAGGGACCAGGAATCAGGGCCCGCGATAGACGAACAGCTTGTCCCGCGAAGCCTGACCACGCTGCAATGTCAGATGCGAAGGGGCGACTTTCATCGCACGCGCCAACACCCAGCGTACCGCGTCATTTGCTTTGCCGCCCTCTGGCACGGTCGTGACTGCGATCCGCACAACACCATCCGTAACCGTCATCGCGTTTTGACGCGCTCCCGGCGTCACCTGAACTGTAATTTCAGCATCGGGGCGGGCCAGATCGGAAAGGTCCGGCAGGTTACGAATTTTCGGTTTCGCCATGAACTCACTATGCTCCGGCGCGGGGTGAAAAACCATAGCTTGAATATTAATTGAACGGCAGAAATAGGCCAAGAATGGCGGTAGCGTGGGATATTACGAACGGCGGCAAAGTTCGCAGCGCGGCCGTTGATGATGCTGGATGCGACGCTCAGTTACCCGGCGGTACGGGCGAATCTGTTTGACGGATTTTTCGAGACTGCAATCCGGTAAATGTGCACGGATTTCGCGATTTGTGCCAAATGTGTCGAGATCGGCTGATGTTCCAAACGGGGGCCATCTGGCACCTTGCCCAAAGATGCAAGAATGCGCCATATTCGCGATGGATTGACGGCGGGTGGGCGAGGCCCTAACTCCTGCGCCATATCACCGCAGGAGCCGCAGATGAGCCTTTCGAACGGTCGCCAATATCTTGCCATTCCGGGTCCTTCGGTCGTGCCCGACCGGGTGTTGAACGCCATGCACCGCGCGTCGCCCAACATCTATGAGGGCGAGTTGGTCGAAATGATGCCCGGTCTGATTACAGGGCTGAAATCCATCGCCCGCACCCGCCATCACTGCGCGATCTACATCTCGAACGGGCATGGCGCATGGGAGGCGGCGCTGGCGAATGTGATTTCGGACGGCGACCGGGTTCTGGTGCTGGCAACCGGACGTTTCGCGCTGGGCTGGTCCGAGGTCGCGACGCGGATGGGAGCCGTGTGCGAGATCATCGACCATGGCCGCCAAGCGCCGGTGAATATGGGAAAACTGGCCGCGGCACTGGCGGCAGACCCGGATCACCGGATCAAGGCTGTAATGGCGGTACAGACCGACACATCGACCAGCGTGCGCAATGATGTGGCGGCGATGCGCGCCACGCTGGATGCGGCAGGACACCCTGCGCTGCTGATGATTGATTGTATCGCCTCGCTGGCCTGTGATGATTTCCACATGGACGACTGGGGCGTCGATGTGATGGTCGCCGCCTGCCAGAAAGGGTTGATGGTGCCGCCGGGGCTGGGATTCGTGTTTTTCAACGACCGCGCTGACCGGGTGCGCGAAACCGCAGGTCGGGTGACGCATTACTGGGACTGGCGCCCGCGCGGCTCGGCCGACGAGTTGTGGCAGTATTTCGACGGCACGGCCCCGACGCACCACCTCTATGGGCTGCGCGAATCGCTGGCGATGATCGACGAGGAAGGGCTCGACAACGTATTGTCACGCCACGCCACTTTGTCGCGCATGATCTGGGCGGCCTTCGATGTCTGGGGGCAGGGCGGGCCGATGCAGTTGAATATTTCCGACCCCGCCCTGCGCAGCCATGCCGTAACGGCGGCCCGTCTGGGCGCTCCACACGGCAAGGCACTGCGCGACTGGGTGACCGCAAACACCGGAGTTACATTGGGAATCGGGCTTGGCATGATGGAGCCCGGCGATCCGCTGGCAACCGGATACTTCCGGATCGGCCACATGGGGCACGTCAATGCACATATGGTGCTGGGCGTTCTGGCAAGCATCGATGCGGGGCTGAAATCCATGGATATCCCCCATGGACGTGGGGCGCTTGATGCCGCAGCCGAGATCTGCGCCGAGGCGGTCAGAAAGCGCTGACGCGCTGCCTTCGGCGAGAGTATTTTTGCAAAGAAGAAGCCGGGGGTCCGGACTCGTCAATTTGGCAGATTGCCGGAAGGGGCGGGCGGTGCGTGGCCTTGATCGCACCGACCTCCGCTTTGCCCCGTTGCCGCCAGAGGCGCGCAACGGGGCAAGCGGATCAGGCTGCGCTGCCGCCCACGGTCAGGCCGCCGATCATCAGCGTTGGCTGGCCGACGCCCACGGGGACCCATTGGCCCGCCTTGCCGCAATTGCCGATGCCGGGGTCCAGGGCGAGGTCGTTGCCGATGGCGCGGATCTGTTTCAGCGCAGTTGCGCCGTCACCGATCAGGGTGGCACCGCGCACCGCCGCACCGACCTTGCCGTTCTTCACACGGTAAGCCTCGGTGCAGGAAAACACGAATTTGCCACTGGTGATATCCACCTGTCCGCCACCGAACCCGACCGCATAGATACCGTCCTTGAGATCGGCAACGATATCGCCCGGCGCGGCATCGCCCGACAGCATATAGGTGTTGGTCATCCGTGGCATCGGGATATGCGCAAAGCTTTGCCGCCGCCCGTTGCCTGTGGGCTGAACCCCCATCAGCCGCGCATTCTGCCGGTCCTGCATATAACCGACCAGCACCCCGTCCTCGATCAGCAGGTTGCGCGCGCTTGGCGTGCCTTCGTCATCGACCGAGATCGACCCGCGCCGGTCGGGAATCGTGCCGTCGTCCAGTACGGTCACGCCCTTTGATGCCACTTGTTGCCCCATCAGGCCCGAGAAGGCGCTGGACTGCTTGCGGTTGAAATCGCCTTCGAGCCCATGGCCCACCGCTTCGTGCAGCAGGATACCGGGCCAGCCCGGGCCAAGCACGACATCCATGATTCCGGCGGGGGCGGGTTCGGCCGAGAGGTTGACCAGCGCAATGCGCAGCGCCTCGCGCGTGACACCTTCCCAGTGATCGCGGATCAGCAGGCCAGTCATCCCGGTGCGCCCGCCGCCGCCCATGCCGCCGGATTCGCGCCGACCATTCTGTTCGACGATCACACTGACGTTCAGCCGGGTCATCGGGCGGATATCGCGCACGGAATGGCCCTCGGGGCGCAGAATTTCGACCTCCTGGATCGATGCTGCCAAAGTGGCCGAGACCTGTACAACGCGGGGATCCAGCGCCCGGGCGAAGGAATCAATCTCGCGCAGTGTATCAAGCTTTACCGCAAACACCGCGTCACCCATCGGATCGCTGTCGGAATAGAGCCTGACGTTGGTGGCGCGGGGCGGTGCAGCCATCGTGCCGCCACCGTCGCCCACGGCAAGCCGGGCGGTTTCGGCGGCGCGGCGCAGCGCCGATTCTGAGATTTCCGTCGAATGGGCATATCCCGCCACTTCGCCGCGGACAGCGCGCAGGCCGAATCCTTCGGAGGCGTCATAGCTGGCGGTGCGCACCCTTCCGTCGTCAAAGGCGATAACCTCGGAGCGGGCGCGTTCAAAGAACAGTTCCCCGTCGTCGGCCCCCGAAACGGCGCCGCGCAACACAGACAGCGCGGTATCGGCGTCAAGCAGGGTGTCGAGCGGGCGGAAAGGCGTATCGGTCATGGCGGCTCCTGGTCGGCTTTGCAACGGGTCGGGCGGAAAAACACGGGAAGCGGCTGAATGCCGCAATAGACGTGCTTGTCCCTTCCGGTCTAATATGGTTTCACCACACGGGAACACAACGGGAGTCTGCCCGGGCAGCCGCCCGAGGGGCGGCAGCCGGATGAAGATCGGACGGGGCGGCGCAACCGCTCGCAGCCAAAGCAGGAACGGGACATGCGCATGAACACCAGGATCGCGGGCCTTCTGGCCGGATTTCACGGTCTTTTGATCCAGGGATTTTTCGTCGGGGCCGCCTCGGCCCAGGATGGAATCGACGGGCTTGAGATTGTCGGCAAGCCGATCGCCGGCGGAGTCAATTTTCAGCCCGCCGCGACCGAACTGGCGCGCGACATCCACTGGCTGGACTGGGGGCTGGTGATTGTCTGCACCGTGATCACCCTGTTTGTCGTTGGTTTGCTGGCCATTGTGGCGATCCGTCACAACCACCGCGTCAATCCGGTGCCGGCAAAATTCACCCATAACACTCCGATCGAAATTGCCTGGACGATCGTTCCTATCGTCATTCTGGTGTTCATCGGGGCGTTTTCCCTGCCGGTTCTGTTCAAGCAGCAGGAAATTCCGACAGCGGATGTGACGATCAAGGCAACCGGGTATCAGTGGTACTGGGGCTATGAATATCCTGACAGCGAATTCGCCTTCGACAGCTTCATGCTGAAGCGCGACGAGCTTGAGGAATACGGCTATACTCAGGGCGAATACCTGCTTGCGACTAATGCCGCCATGGTGGTTCCGGTGAACAAGACGATCGTCGTACAGGTGACCGGTGCCGATGTGATCCATTCGTGGACGATTCCCGCCTTTGGCGTGAAACAGGACGGAATTCCGGGGCGTCTGGCCGAACTTTGGTTCAAGGCCGAGCGTGAAGGCATCTATTTCGGCCAGTGTTCCGAACTTTGCGGTAAAGACCACGCCTATATGCCGATCACCGTAAAGGTTGTCAGCCAGGAGGCATATGACGCCTGGCTGCAACGCTCGATCGAGGAATATGCCGGAGTGCCGCAGGCCGTGACCGGTGTTCAGGTGGCCGCAGCCGAATAGGTGACGTTCCGGGTGCAGAAGACCGGTGTTGATATGCCGGTCCGCAGCCGCGAAACCGGCGGGGTGAAAGCCCCGCCCCTTAGTCAGTGAAAGCAAGCCATGACCGACGCAACAACATTCGAGATGGAGAACGAAGCCAGCTTCGGTGATTATTTCGCCCTGTTGAAGCCGCGCGTGATGTCTCTGGTTGTCTTCACGGCCTTTGTCGGGCTGATGGTCGCGCCGGTTTCCGTTCATCCGATGATCGGGTTCTGCGCGGTTTTGTTCATTGCTGTCGGGGCGGGCGCCGCCGGTTCGCTGAACATGTGGTGGGACGCCGATATCGACGCGGTGATGAACCGCACCAAGAACCGTCCGATTCCGGCTGGCAAGGTCACCGGCGACGATGCGTTGGCAATCGGGCTGACATTGTCGGTGTTTTCGGTCGTCATGCTGTGGCTGGCGACCAACGTTCTGGCGGCTGCACTTCTGGCCTTCACCATATTTTTCTATGCCGTGGTCTATTCCATGTGGCTCAAGCGCAGCACGCCGCAAAACATCGTCATCGGTGGAGCCGCAGGGGCCTTTCCGCCGCTGGTCGGCTGGGTTGCGGCGACCGGCTCGGTCTCGCTTGAGGCGCTGTTGATGTTCGGGCTGATCTTCATGTGGACGCCGCCGCATTTCTGGGCGCTCGCGCTGTTCCTGAAGAAAGATTACAACAACGCCAACGTGCCGATGCTCACAGTGACCCATGGGCGTCGCGTGACGCGGGCACATCTGCTGGTCTATACCCTGTTGCTGGCACCGTTGGCGGTTGGTCTGGGATTCACCACAATTGGCGGACCAGTCTATCTGGCGGTGGCGATCGGGGCGAACGCCTGGTTCGTCAAAGGCGCCTTCGACATTTTTCGTCGGGACGAGGAACAGGCCGAAGCCGACAGCTATCGGACGGAAAAGTCGTTTTTCCAGTTTTCGCTGCTGTATCTTTTCCTGCATTTTCTTGCGCTTCTGGCCGATGCCGGACTGCGTGCAGCGGGGGCAATCTGATGACAATTCGGGTGGAACATGAACTTCACAAGCGGCGGTTTTCCCGCAACTTGGGTGTCGGTCTGGTGCTGGTGGCCTTTGTCGTCATCGTATTCGGTCTGACGGTGGTCAAAGTTAAACAACTGGGCGCAGTACAGGGATTCGACCATGTCGTGCGCCCGGAACTGATTCCGGAGGTGAAACAGTAATGGATGGCAAACTGCGTACATTGTGCCAGACGGTGACGGTTGTCGTCGGCATGGGTGCAATGGCCTGGGCCTCGGTGCCGCTTTATAGCTGGTTCTGTGCCGTGACCGGGTTTGGCGGCACGACGTTGGTCGGGGCGGGCAGCGATACGGTGCTGGACCAGACCATCGCCATCCGGTTTGACGGCTCGACCGAGCGCGGCATGCCGTGGGAATTCAAACCTGTCGAGCGGCAGATGACCGTAAAGATCGGCGAAACCGGCTTGGCCTTTTATGAGGCATACAACCCGACCGATCGTGTTGTCGCCGGATCGGCTGCCTATAATGTGGCGCCGTTCAGTGCGGGTGGTTTCTTTACCAAGATCGATTGTTTTTGCTTCGAGGAACAGGTTCTGCAACCCGGTGAACGGGTGTTGATGCCGGTTACCTTTTATGTCGATCCTGAAATCGTCGATGACCGTGACGGGAAGTTTGTCAAACACATCACACTGTCCTACACGTTCTATGAAATCGATCTGCCTGAACAGCAGGCATCGCTGATCCAATAAGCCCGAACCGAGGGAACGCTCATCATGGCGCACGAAAAGAACCACGACTATCACATCCTGCCGCCGTCGATCTGGCCTTTGATCGGCGCTATCAGCGGCTTTATCATGCTGTTTGGTGCCGTCATGTGGATGAAGGGAATCACCGCCTTCATGTTCATGATCGGCCTGGCGGGTGTACTTTACACCATGTACGCTTGGTGGTCCGAAGTGGCGGTCGAGGGCAATCAGGGCGATCATACCCCGGTTGTGCAGATCGGCCTGCGGTACGGCGTCATCTTTTTCATCATCTCCGAAGTGATGTTCTTTGCCGCTTGGTTCTGGAGCTTTTTCAAACACGCGATGTATCCCGGCGGACCCGAGCAGCCGGCCGAGTTTCTGACCTGGCCCCCGACGGGTATCGAGACTTTTGATCCCTGGCACCTGCCATTGATCAATACGCTGATCCTGCTGTGTTCGGGCTGTGCCGCCACTTGGGCACACCACGCCTTGGCCCATGAGAATAACCGCAAGGATACGGCGACCGGCCTGATCATCGCCGTGGTTCTTGGCCTGCTGTTCACCTTCTTTCAGGCCTATGAATACAGCCACGCGGCCTTCGGGTTCTCGGGTAATATCTATGGCGCCAACTTCTTTATGGCGACCGGGTTTCACGGGTTCCATGTGGTGATCGGAACGATCTTCCTGTTTATCTGCTATATGCGACTGCGGGCCGGGCATTTCACACCGGAGCAGCATGTCGGCTTTGAGGCGGCAGCCTGGTATTGGCACTTTGTCGATGTGGTCTGGTTGTTCCTGTTTGCCGCCATATATGTCTGGGGCAGCTGAACCTTCGGGTTGTTATCAATACGGATTGAAAGGGGCGCGGGACATGGTCCGGCGCCCTTCCGGTTTCAGGGGGTATGATGGGGCGGTTCATTCTGCCGGTTCTCTTCGGAGTTGTTGGCTGCGCGATCCTGCTGGCGCTGGGTGGCTGGCAGGTGCAACGTCTGACGTGGAAAAACGAGATCCTGTCAGATCTGCGTTCCGCGATCACGGCAGCGCCTGTTGCTGTGCCCGCGTCCGCAACGCCTGACATGCGGTATCTGCCGGTGCATCTGGCGGGGCGGCTGACGGGGGCTGAACTCCACATTCTCGCGTCGATCAAGGATCAGGGCGCGGTGTACCGTATCATCGCCGCCGTCGAATCGGAGGCAGGGCGGCGGGTCATGGTCGATCTGGGCACCGTTCCGACCACGGCCAAGGATGTGGCACGTGCCGGCACCGTCGCAGTGACCGGCAACTTGCACTGGCCCGAAGAAACCGACGGGTTCACCCCCGAACCCGATCTGCCAAAGAACATTTGGTTCGCGCGCGACGTGGCCACGATGGCCGCCGCACTGAACACCGAACCGGTGCTGATCGTGGCGCGCAATATCGACCCGCCACTGCCGGGTGTCACGCCTTTGCCCGTGGGCACCGAAGGAATACCGAACGATCATCTGCAATACGCCATCACCTGGTTTTCCCTCGCCGCGATCTGGGCGGGGATGACAGGGTATTTCCTGTGGCGTATGAGGCGGACGGAACAAGAGGGATGAGCCGTTGAAATACGTTTCCACACGGGGCCGTGCGCCTGTGCTGTCGTTCGAGGATGCGATGCTGGCCGGGCTGGCCCGCGATGGCGGGCTGTATGTGCCCGAAACCGTGCCGCAGATGGCCGCTGATGACATCGCCGCGCTTGCCGGGCTCAGTTATGAAGAGGTGGCGTTTCGCGTCATGCGCCCCTTTGTCGATCTGCCTGAGATGTGTTCGCCGGGCTGATCGCCGATGCCTATGCCGGATTCGGCCACCCGGCCCGCGCACCGCTGGTGCAACTCGCGCCGGGGCATTTCCTGCTGGAGCTGTTTCACGGCCCCACCTTGGCGTTCAAGGATTTCGCGATGCAGCTGATCGGTCGGCTGTTCGCCGAGGCGATGGCCCGCAAAGGCGAGCGGATCACCATCGTCGGCGCCACGTCGGGCGACACCGGGTCCGCGGCGATCGAGGCTTTTCGCGGCTTGGAAAATGTCGACGTTTTCATCCTGTTCCCCCATGGCCGGGTGTCCGAGGTGCAGCGCCGCCAGATGACCACACCGGTGGAAAGCAACGTTCACGCGCTGGCGCTGCATGGCGATTTCGATGATTGTCAGGCGGCGGTAAAGGCGATGTTCAACGATCACGCTTTCCGCGATGCGGTGAACCTGACGGCGGTGAATTCGATCAACTGGGCGCGGGTTCTGGCGCAGGTGGTGTATTTCTTCACCTCTGCCGTCGCCTTGGGCGCGCCGCACCGCAAGGTCAGCTTTACCGTGCCGACGGGCAATTTCGGCGATATCTTTGCCGGGTATATCGCGCGCCGTATGGGGCTGCCGATCGACCGGCTGGTGGTGGCGACGAATCGCAACGACATTTTGCACCGCACTCTGGCCACCGGTGAGCATCGCAAGGAAGGCGTTGAGCCGACGATCAGCCCGTCAATGGACATTCAGGTGTCGTCGAACTTTGAACGCGCGCTGTTTGATGCCTATGGCCGCGATGGCGCGGCGGTGACGCAACTGATGGACGAATTGCGCGACAATGGCGGGTTCCCGGTGTCTCAGGGTGCGTTGCAATCCCTGCGCGAAGTCTTTGATTCGGGCCGCGCATCTGAGGATGAGACCGGCGCGACGATCCGCGCCATCCATGCCGAAACCGGCGAACTTCTGTGCCCCCATTCTGCGGTTGGGGTCAAGGTGGCAGCCGAACATCTGGACCCCGGGGTGCCGATGATCACGCTGGCCACCGCCCATCCGGCAAAGTTTCCCGATGCAGTTGAGGCTGCAACGGGGTATCGTCCGCCTCTTCCCAACCGCATGGCCGATCTTTATGACAGGCCCGAGCGGATGACCGAGGTCGCCAACGACCTGACCGACATCCAGTCCCTGATCCGAAAGCGTATTGCCTCGTGAACGTCCAGATACATACCCTGAAGAACGGTCTGCGCATCGTCACCGAAAACATGCCCGGGCTGAAATCGGCCAGCGTCGGCGTCTGGGTGTCGGCAGGCGGGCGACATGAACGCCCCGAACAGAACGGCATCGCGCATTTTCTGGAGCATATGGCCTTCAAAGGCACGGCCCGGCGCAGCTCGCTTCAGATCGCCGAGGCGATCGAGGATGTCGGCGGCTATATCAATGCCTATACCAGTCGCGAAACCACCGCCTATTATGCCCGGGTGCTTGAGGCCGATGTGCCGCTGGCCTTGGATGTGATCGCCGATATCGTGCTGAATCCCGTGTTTGCCGAGTCCGAGATCGAAGTCGAGCGGGGCGTCATCCTGCAGGAAATCGGCCAGGTTCTGGACACACCCGACGACATCGTGTTCGATTGGTTGCAGGAAGTTGCATACCCGGATCAACCCATGGGCCGCTCGATCCTTGGCCCCGCCGAGCGGGTTTCGGGGTTTGCGCGCTCTGATCTTTCCACCTTTGTCAAAGAACGTTACGGCCCCGGCGAAATGATCGTCGCGGCGGCGGGTGCGGTGGATCACGACGCCATCGTCAAGGCAGCTGAAAAACTGTTCGGCGATCTGGCACCGCGCCCTTCGGACCCGTTTACTCCGGCGCTGTTTTCGGGCGGCGAACGCCATGAAACCCGTCAGTTGGAGCAGGTGCACTTTGCACTGGCCTTCGAATCGCCAGGTTACCGCGATCCTGCGTTCTTTACCTCGCAGATCTACGCCAGCGCATTGGGCGGCGGCATGTCGTCGCGACTGTTTCAGGAGGCGCGTGAAAAGCGCGGTCTGTGCTATTCGATCTTTGCCCAGTCCGGCGCCTATGCCGATACGGGAATGATTACCGTCTATGCCGGCACCAGCGCGGCACAGATCGGCGAACTGGCGGATCTGACGGTTGATGAACTGGCCCGGGCCGCCCGCGACATGACCCCCGAAGAGGTGGCCCGCGCCCGCGCGCAGATGAAGGCCGGGCTGCTGATGGGGTTGGAAAGCCCGTCATCGCGGGCCGAGCGGCTGGCGCGTCTGCTGTCGATCTGGGACCGTATTCCCGACCTCGACGAAACCATCGCCCGGATTGATGCCGTCACCACGGGTGACGTGCGCGATTTCGCCGCGACTCTGGCGGGGGGCGGGCGTGCTGCGCTGGCGCTGTATGGTCCGCTGAAGGGAGGGCCGCGTCTGGCCGAACTGACTGGCAGATTGGCCGCGTGATGGCAGTTTGGGGCTGACGCGGTGTTTGCGGGGCGGAAGAGGTTTCGGATCGACGCCGAGCGCCTGATCCTGCGCGCGCCTCAGCATGGAGATTTTCGCGCCTGGTCGTCCCTGCGACATGACAGTGCGGGTTTCCTGACCCCTTGGGAACCCACGTGGTCGGCTGACCACCTGTCGCGCAAGAGTTTCACCAATCGGGTGTATTGGGCGCAGCGCTCGATCAGCAACGGCACGGCGATGCCGCTGCTTCTTGTGCGGCGGGCCGATGACATGCTGCTTGGGGCGGTGACGCTTGATAATATCCGCCGTGGCCCGGCGCAGGCGGGCACCATCGGATATTGGATCGGAGAACCTTTTGCGCGTATGGGATATATGCGCGAGGCGGTTCTGGCGGTGATCCACCACGCCTTTGCGCAACTTGACCTGTCGCGGATCGAAAGCGCCTGTCTGCCGGAAAACGCCGCCTCGCGGGCGCTTTTGGAACGTT
>RCMY010004915.1_pt1 | contig 11412 bp, 11 predicted proteins | sample 2041341 | NCBI WGS metagenome assembly RCMY01 (sample SAMN09708234, study PRJNA481090) | Marine sediment metagenome, whole genome shotgun sequencing project.
TGCGGCCGTTCGCCGGTCAGGCGACGACGGAAGCCAACTCGAAGACCGGCTCGAACGCCGCGACTCCCTTGGGCTCCTCGGGCTGGGGCACGCGTCCAAATACGATCTCGTCGGCCAGGCCGTCGTACTCGGCAATGCGGCGAGCGCACTCGGCTGGTGTGCCCGTAATCGTCATGGTGTCAATGACCTCGTCGGGAACGAGGTCCATGGCTTCCTGTATTCGACCGGCCGGAATCAGCTCATGGGCCTGCTCGACGAAGTCACCGTGGCCGAGTTGACGGAGCTGGGAGTCGTAGTAGGGATGCGGCACCGGATGGAACAGGCCACAGATTCGCCTCGCTATTGCGTCGCGAGCCTTCTCGACATCGTCGTTCACGCTCAAGAGTGCCCCCATGGGAAATTTCACGTTCGACGGATCCCTGCCTGCGGCTTCGGCGGCAGCGATTGCATTGGGCCGCACGATGTCGCGCATGAAAGTGGTTGACGACATGATGCCAACCCCGACGCCGTCGGAGACTTCGCCTGCCAGTCGAACCATGTTCGGACCCGATGCCGACAAGTAGACCGGGATCGAGCGGCGCGTGGGATCCCAGGTAGCTCGCCAGCGGATGCTGTGCTCGAGTCCGTCGTGGCGGACTCGCTCGCCGGCGCGCCCAGCGACAACGGCGCGCAACACCTCGATGTAGTCGCGCATCTTGGCAAGCGGTTTGGACGAATCTTCGCCCATGTACAGCTTGTTGAACAGCGGATTCCCGGTGCCGACCCCGAGCACGAAGCGGCCTCCGCTCATCTCGTCAAGATCTCGAGCGGCGAGGCCCGCTAACCACGGGCTGCGGGCATAGGCGTTGACGATGTAGGTACCAACCCGCACGCGTTCGGTCGCAGCGATCACCGCAGCAGCGCAGGTAATGGCGTTGCGGCCCGCTTCGACGGTGTACATCGTGGCGCAGCCGGCGGCTTCGCCCTGACGAGCGAGCTCGGCGATCGTTGCGATCGAGTCTTCGAAGCCAAGCATCAAACCGGTGTCCATGGCGCCACGCTAGTGGTCGTGACGAGTTGGCTCGGTAGCGCACACGGCGTTGGCGAGCGCTACCGCTCGTAAACGTTCGGCCAGGATCTCACGATGCTCCTCAGCGACAGCGAGCCCCGGAACTCAGCTTGTCAAGCTGCTGGACGAGTTGGCCACGGCAGGTCGTTGACCAGGGTTTTCCTGATGGGTTCGAGCCGGCGCCACGCCGTTCCTCATCATGGTGCCTCCCTTGGCGAACCCGTTGTCTAGCGATCCGACTCGGTGCTGGCGCCGAGGTTGTCGATGGTCTTCCTCAGGGCGAGTAGTTGCTCATGAATGCCTCCGGCTTCTGAGCCGAGCGCGGACTCGACCGCAGCCAAGGTGGGGGCGAAGAGCTCCCCTGCTGTGCGGTGTATTTCGCGCCCAGTGTCGGTGAGCTGCAACCGGTAGGAGCGTCCGTCTTCTGGGTTGGGGGCACGGATGACATGGCCACGCTTTTCGAATCTCTTCACGTAGCTGGACACCGTGGTCGGCGGCGCTGCCATCCATTGGGCTAGGTCACTCGGTGTGACGGCATCACCAGATGCAAGAACCGAGTACACGGCGAATTCGTCAGCGTCCAGACCTGATGCCTTTACCGCTTCGTCGATGAGGGCATGGACAGCGCGTGAGACGAGCCACGTATCGAACAAGACGTTGGCGACTCCAGGTGCGAGTTCTTTCATGGTGCGTGAGGTGTCGGCGGTGGCCACTCGGGGATCCTAGAGCGACGCCAGAGTGCGGCCGAACTTGCGCTCGTTGGCATCAGCGATTCGCCAGGTGGTCTCGGCCCCGGCGCCAACCCAAGGCTGCAAGGCAGCCGAGCAGTGCCAAGCCGCCGGCCCACGAGGTGGTGGTCTTCGCAGCCGAGGCGAATCCGAGGACCTCATTCGTGATCGTAGGGTCCGGATATGCGGCGATTGCGAGCCATGCGAATGCGTTCTCTGCGTAGTCGAACACCGTGGCAAGCAACGGCAGGGCGACCAGCCAGGACATGACCGACGGTGAGCCGAAGAGTCGCCTGATTGTGAGGGCGAGCGACGACGCAAGCAACGCCCCGACGAGGGTCGGATAGATGAGGTCGGCGAGCTGCATGTTCGTGTAGCTTCGCCGGCCATCAGGTCCGCAGGCGTCGAGGAACTCGACGACACCATCTCCGCCGGTGAAGAAGCGCATGTCGAGCGGCACCTGGCCGCACGCTGCTTCGACCTCGGGAATCGAGAACGGCGCCGAGCCGGCGAAGAACACGAATGCGAATGGAACGAAGAGTGCGGCGCTGACCAGCCAGATTCGCCAAGAGGCGAGGCGCTCGAGCCCGTGTCGCACCCTCGACGCTGGGCCCTGGACAGTGGCGGGTCTCTCTGAGGCCGATGTGGGTTGAGTTGTGGGGGTCGTCAAGGTCATGGTGATCTCTCATCTAGTGCGATATCGTAGTAAATAGATATTGCGATATCGCACTAGAAATGTCAAGCCCTGATGTGGCCGGGGCGGACTTGGCTTGGAAGACGTTGGACAAGCACTGCGATGGCGTCGGCGACATCGTGTGGCTCGATTGCGGTGACTGGTGCGTGGAACGCGACGCGAACGATCGAGAGAGCTAGGTGGTTGAGTTCTTCTCCGTTGATTCGGATGACGCACGAATCATCTGTGGTTTCGACGAGTTGGTGGTCGATCCATGAGATCGCTGGTTCGACCGAGGCGTACGGGGCGCCAACAGTGAGGATCGCTTCAGCGTTTCGAGGGATCGACGCAATCGATGCTTCGAGGAAGGTTGCAGCGTCACCGCCAGGGATCGCACGGGTTGGGAACCGGTTACCTCCCAGTCTGGCTGCGCTCAGTCGATCGAGACGGAAGGTGCGCCAGCCGTCGCGGCGGAGGTCGTAGGCGACGAGGTACCAGCGCCGGTCGGCGGTGACGAGTTGGTGAGGTTCGACGAGGCGTCGGCTCGTTGCGCCGTCACGGCGGCGGTAATCGAAGCGGACGTCCTCTTGGTCGCGACAGGCTGCGGCAAGCACGCTCAGCGCGCCAGGATCGACGACGGCACCAGGGCCTGCCCATTGAAGTTCGACAACGCTCGAGTGCAGTGCGGACACGCGGCGCCGCAATCGGTTGGGAAGTAGCTGCTCGATCTTCGCCAGTGCACGGAGCGAGGTTTCTTCCATGCCGTCGACGGCCGCACCGGCAGCAGCTCGAAGACCCAGGGCGACAGCGACGGCTTCGTCATTGTCGAACACCAGCGGCGGGAGGTGAGCGCCGACGGCGAGGCGGTAGCCACCGTCGACCCCGGCCGTTGCGTCGACGGGGTAGCCAAGGTTGCGAAGCCTGTTCACGTCCCGACGAACGGTCCGTTCGGTCACATCGAGGCGTTCCGCCAGCTCCGTAGCCCGCCATAGCCGATGCGTCTGCAACAGCGAGAGCAAGTGCAGCGCCCGGCCGGTCGGATCGTTCGTCATTTCTGAAGGTTGTCACGCATTGCGGACTGAAGCTGTCCGCAGTGATTCGTACGGTGTTTTCACCCGCAAGAGCTTCTTTGGAGAAACGAGAATCACCATGTTCAACCCAGCCGACTTCCCCGATCCCACTGTCATTCCCGTGAACGGAGTGGAACTCGAAGTCTTCGAAGCGGGCCAGGAGAGCGCCAAGCCCATCGTCTTGTGCCACGGGTGGCCGGAGCACGCCTTCTCCTGGCGCCACCAGATTCCCGCTCTTGCCGCAGCGGGATATCACGTCATCGTTCCCAACCAACGGGGCTATGGCAACTCCACTCAGCCAGCCGACGTGTCTGACTACGACATCACACAGCTGACGGGTGACCTTGTCGCCCTGCTCGACCACTTCGGATACGACGACGCCACGTTCGTCGGTCACGACTGGGGAGCGAACGTCGTATGGGGGATGGCGCTGCTTCACCAAGACCGCGTCAACGGAGTCATCAATCTGGCCTTGCCGTACCAGGAGCGAGGCGAACAACCCTGGATCGAGATGATGGAGCAGGTGTTCGGCGACGACTTCTACTTCGTTCATTTCAACCGGCAGCCAGGCGTCGCCGACGCTGTGTTGGATGACAACACCGCTCAGTTCTTACGCAACCTCTACCGGAAGAACCAGCCGTCCATCGTTCCGGAGCCGGGCATGATGATGATCAACGTCGCTCAGGCCGAGAGGCCGCTCGGGGAGCCGATTATGAGCGAGAGCGAGCTGGCTGTGTTCGTGTCGGCGTTCGAAACATCGGGGTTCACTGGCAGCATCAACTGGTACCGAAACCTCGACCGCAACTGGCAGCTGCTCGCCGATGTGGATCCCGTCATCACCAAGCCGGCACTCATGATCTACGGCGAGCAGGACATGATCCCGAAATTCGAACGACTCTCTGACTTCGTGCCCAACGTCAGTGAAATCAGCCTCGACTGCGGCCACTGGATCCAACAAGAACTGCCAGACGAAACGACTCGAACGATCCTGAACTGGCTCGAGAAATGAAGCACCGATCAGCTGGGCTGTGGAGCCGGTACAAGCTGACGACCGCTCAGAAACCCTGTTTACGGTTCTTCTAGACACGAAACCTGGTGGTCGGAGTTTGTCGTTTGGCGGTTCATCCGTCGATGACTTGGAAGACTCGTGGGCTCCAGTACATGCGGTCGTACCGGTCGTCGCCGTAGGGCTCGAGGAGGCCGAGATCGACGAGGGCTGTGATCGCGTCGCGGTTGGCTTGGTTGGAGCGGCCGTGGCGTCGGTGGGCATCTGCGACGGTGAGGATTGGATACGCGATGAGTTGCTCGGCGATCTCGACGGCGATGCGCGCTCTCGGTCTCGCTGTCCGAACGGAGGCGGCGAATTCTTCTCGTAGCGAGAGCAGTCGCATGATGCGATCGTGTCCGGTGCTTGCTTCAGCCGAGACTGCAGTGGCGAAGAACTCGATCCACGGAGCCCAGTCACCCGTTTCGCTGACTGCGAAGAGATGTTGACGGTATTCGGCGGCTCGTTCTTCGAGCCAAGGTGACACAGCGAGGACGGGGGAGCGGAGTGCTCCCTCGTGGAGGATCTGGAGCACGGAGACCAGTCGGCCAACGCGGCCGTTGCCGTCGGTGAAGGGGTGCAGGGTTTCGAATTGGTAGTGCGCCATCGCGAGGCGAGCAATGAGCTGGATGTGTTTCTTTGGTTCGGGGTCGGTGAGCCAGCGGGCCCAGTTCTCGTACATCGCCAGCAAGGCGTCGCCCGGTGGTGGTGGAACGAATCGAGCGTCGGCGACTCTTCGGTGCTTGGCGCCGATGAACACTTGCGTGGTGCGTAGCGATCCTGCGTCGGGTCCGTCGGTGGGTGTGCCTCGGACGATTTGAGCCTGAAGAGCGCTCAGTAGGCCGAGTGTGATGGGTCGTTCGATGATCCAATCGAATGCGCTGTCGGCAGCGCGGGTGTAGTTCATGACTTCGCGGACGTTGGAGGGAATGTGTTCGTCTGGCTCATGTTCGGGTTGTGTCTCGGCGGCGAACAGTTCGGGTAGCCCTGCGAAGGTGCCTTCGAGCGCTGAGGTACCGATGGCTTCTCGACGAGTTGCGACTCGCGCAACGAGTTGAGGGTTCGGGATGAGTTGCGCTGCGGCGTCGAGACGCCCGAGGTCAGCAGCTGCTTGGCTGACTGCCATCCAGACCGAGCTGGGAAGGTCGATGTGTGTCGGGAGGTCGTGGGGTAAGAAGGCCTCTGCCTCGTAGTCCTCGCCGAAGCGGGGATCGTGGCCGGTGATTGGGACGACGTTGCCAATTGGAGAGTGCTTGAGTGACTTCACCGAACTTGGATTTCTGTAGCCATATTCCAAGTTTCGCGTGTGAAACTTGGAATTGCATGCTTGCAATCCAAGTCTTGTTCAGGACGAGTCGATATCGAGGAGCGTCTGCGCTCGCTGGGTCGCGACTCTCACGGGCTCAACTCGTCAACAGTGGCCGAGGCTCGAATGGCATCTCGGGTCGAGGAAAGCTGAGAACACCAACCTCGGCTGCAAGTCGCCTACCAGGCGAATGTGGAGCGGGTGACGAGAATCGAACTCGCGTATTCAGCTTGGGAAGCTGATGTTCTACCATTGAACTACACCCGCAGGACGGCTCAACATAGCGCCTTTCGGCCTGGTTGAGCCAACGCCGAAACGGATCGGCGTCGGTGCGTCGACCCTAGGGCTGCCGACCCGTGAAGGCGATGAAACGGTCGGCAGACGAGGCATCGTCGCCCACCTCGATCGGCTCGCTGAACAGCCCCGGTGAACGCAAGCCGTCGCCCAGAGGCTCGAGCACTGCGAGCCCTCGCTCGGTCAGGCTCTCGGGGAGTACCGGGTCGATTCCTGCGGCGGCAGCGATGTCGAAGGTATGAGCGAGCGGATCGATGAACAGGGCGCCGATGGCGCTGTCGACCGGCATCTCGCCGAAGGGGGTCGGCATGATCGTGCTGAGGACGTCCTTCTGATCGAGCGCTGCGAGCATGGCGTCCATGGCCGTGGTCCATGTGGCCACGGGATCGTCACCGGCGACATCGGCCTCGGCTTGCTCGGCCGGTGGCTCGTCGCCGTTGATGCTCGCCGTCATTCGTTTGAGGCCCCAGATGGTGTGGCCGAGCGTGGCCCGAGCCGTCCAGTCTTCGCAGGGAGACGCATTGTCCCAGGCATCGTCGGGAACTCGTCGCACCACGGCGTCCATGGCATACAACGTCTTCGTGTAGGTGCGGAGGTTCTCGCTCATGGCGCGATCGTAGGTCACGGCTCTACATCGCGCCCTCGAACGGCCGATAGTTCAGGTGTGGTCACCACCCGCCCCATCGCCCTCGTCGCCGTGGCTGCGATCCTTGCCGGTTGCAGCTCGGTGAAAGCAGGCCCGACCGAGACGGTCGCGTCGAGCAGCCCGACCTCGTCGACGTCGATGGCGATTGCCGTCGATGACGATCCCGACGTCGCCGATCCCGGCGACGAAGTGGCCGCTGACGTGCTGGCGCTGATCCTGGCCGACGCCCTGAGCGGGGCATCCGGCTCGGCGGAATCGGACGATTCGACGACGGCATCGGCACCATCGCCGCCGGGAACATCGGTGGCCACTCCGCAATCGCCGGCACCTCGCCCCGCCGCGCCACCTGCCGATCCGATGCTCGCCTACCGCGGTGTCCTCGGAACCCTCGGGCCCGACGACTTCGTCGGTCCGGCGGCACCGGCCCCAGCGCCGGTTGCCGCTCCCAACACGGCTCCGCTCACCGGGATGTGGCTCGAGTCGGTCCCTCAGCGAGCGGCCGTCGTCGTCAAGGTCGACAACTCGTCGAAGGCTCGCCCCCAGATCGGACTGAATGCCGCCGACATCGTGATCGAGGAAGAGGTCGAGGGCGGCATCACTCGCCTCGCGGCGATCTACCACTCGAACACGACCACCGTCGGACCGGTCCGCAGCGGACGAACGACCGACATCTCGTTCCTCACCGCGCTGGGTTCGCCGTCGCTGGTGTATTCCGGAGCAAACGACATCTTCGACGAACTCCTGCTTCGGCAGCCGACGGTGGCGAACTACAGCGCCGCCCGCAATGGCGGCTACTGGCGAGACAAGTCACGCAGCGCACCGAGCAACCTGTTTGCCAACACCGCCACCTTCGAGCGAGCGGCCGCAGCACCTCCGGCCCAGTTCGCCTATCGCCCCTACGGCGAGCGACCGAACTGGCCCGCTGCTTCGTCGATCCGCGTCGACTTCGGCCGGACCGTCTCGACCTGGACGCTGGACGTTCCATCCGACCAGTGGCAGCGAAGCCAAGATGGCAAGGTCCATTCCACCGACGGCGGCCGAGTCGGCGCCAGCAACGTCGTGCTCGTGTTCACCGATGAACTCGACACCGGACTCAGCGATTCCAGTGGCAGCCCGGTTCCCGAGTTCGTGTTCGTCGGCACCGGCCGGGCCGTCGTGCTCTCGGGTGGCCATGCGATCGAGGGCACCTGGACCCGTCCGACCTTGCGTAGCCCGGCAATCCTGACCGACTCGAGCGGTGCGGTCATCGAGCTGAATCCCGGTCGGACCTGGATCGAGTTGGTCGGAGAGAACGCAGCTTCGTATTCCTAGAGCGTCCCGGCGTCCGCTATCGCTAGCCTTTGGACCGTGATCCTCTCAGACCGCACCATCAAAGAAGAAGTAGCGGCCGGCCGCATCATCATCGAGCCCTATGCCGAATCTGCCGTGCAGCCCTCGTCGGTCGATCTGCGGCTCGACACCTACTTCCGGGTCTTCCGGAATCACACGCTGAGCCACATCGACGTCAAGCAGAACCTCGAGGAGCTCACCGAGCTGGTCGAGGCGTCCGACGAGGATCCGTTCATCCTGCATCCCGGAGAGTTCGTTCTCGGTTCGACGGCCGAACGAGTCGCCATTCCGGCCGATCTCGTTGGTCGTATCGAAGGAAAGTCGAGCCTCGGCCGACTCGGTCTGTTGATCCACACGACGGCGGGCTTCGTCGACGCCGGCTGGGACGGTCAGCTCACCCTCGAGTTCTCGAACGTGGCGAGCCTGCCGATCACGCTCTATCCCGGCATGAAGATCGGTCAGATCAGTTTCATCCGGATGACCACCGACGCCGATCAGCCCTACGGAACCGGCAAACTCGGTTCGAAGTATCAGGGCCAGAAGGGCCCGAGGCCCAGCCGGTACTGGGAGAACTTCGACAACGACTGAATACTCACGTCGACGCTCACGTCGAGAAGGCAGACCCTGTGCAGCTGATGATGTCCCGCGCCGTGCCTGTGGCCTCGTGCCGCAAATCATCCCGAACGACCACTCGACCACTCCTGGCGGCTTTGCTCGCGGGTTGTGTCCTGGCGGGATGTACGTCCGATCCCGAGGTGGCAGAAAACACGACCACCACTGCGGACGCAGAGCAGCCTGCCAGCACGGTCACCACCGTGCCGAACCTGCCCGGCCTGGATCTGGCTGCCCTCGGTCTGTCGATGTCGAGCCGTATTGTTGCGTACGACTTCGCCACCTTCGGTCGGCCTGACGACAGTCGAGGTATTCCCACCTTCGCCGAGCCCGGATTCCGACCTGCGCCCGGCGGCTATCAGGGCGTTCTGGGCACTCTCGGACCAGACGATGCGGTCGTCGATGGCGATGTCGAAGGTGTGCCGCTGGTCCCCACCGTCGGCACCGACCCTCTGACCGGGCTGCCCGCCACCGGCATCGGGTTCACCGCAGACGCCATCGGCGTCGGGACCCACAACGCCGTGGTCATCAAGATCGACAACGCCCCAGCCGCTCGCCCCCAGGTTGGACTCAACCGTGCCGACATCGTGTTCGAGGAGGAGGTCGAGGGCGGGATCACGCGGTTGGCCGCGGTGTTCCACTCTCAACTCGGTCCGGTCGGCCCGATCCGCTCTGGACGCACCAGTGACATCTCGATCTTGGCGAGCCTGGGCACGCCCTCGCTGGTCTATTCCGGCGCCAACGACGTCTTCGATGCGCTGATCATCGCCCAGTCCATGGTCCACAACTTCAGCGAAACTCGAACCTCTGGGTTCAGCCGCAACGGCAGTTATCGATTCCCCAGCGATCTCTTCTCCACCGTCGACAACTTCGCCCAGGCGAGCCGACCTCCGCCACCCCAGTTCAGCTACGACGAAGATGCCGACCGGAGCGAATGGGTCGAGACCGCCTCGATCGAGGTCGACTGGGGCTCCACCAGTTCAGGCTGGACTTGGGACGACGAGTTGTCTCAGTGGTCACGTCGCCAAAATGGTCGTCCCCATCAGACCGATGACGGCCAGGTCTCGGCCTCCAACATCGTGGTGGTCACCGTCGACGAAGTCGGCACCGGACTCACCGACTCGATCGGTACCCCGATTCCCGAATACGTCTTCGTCGGGACCGGATCGGCCACCGTCTTCGTCGAAGGACGGGCGATCGAAGGAACATGGACAAGGCCGACACTACGAGATCCGGCTCGGCTCACCGCAGCCGATGGCTCGATCATCGATCTCGATCCGGGCCGGACCTGGGTCGAACTGGTGGTCGCTGGCTCCGCCACCTGGTCGTAGCCTGCACGCCGACTCGTCGGTCATGAGCGCTCCGCTCGTGCGGGTGGTCGCTCGCCTGGTTCAGGCGATTTGTGCGTCGAGCTCGATCCGTTCGGCAGCGTTCGACACATCGATCGATGCGAGTGGGCAATGGGCGCGTAGGACCAGCGTCGCTTCTGCCTGGGCGGTCGTGAGTGATTCGCGCATCAACAGATTGCGGGACGTCAGTTCCGGGGTTGCCATGATGATCCACTCGTCGACTCGGTCACCGAGTCGTGCGCCGAGGACACCGGCAAAGTTGCCGTACGCACGAGCGGTCGCCAGGTTCAGCCAGCCACCGTCTGCTGCGAGGAAGTCGGGCACGGCAACGTTGTCCAACGCGACGAGCGGTTCGATGCCGCCATCGAGCAAGAGATCGATCGTGTCGCTCAGCAGCTCCACGGCGACGAGATCGATGACACCGTGGTCGAGGATGATCTCATTCCAGCGAACATCGACCCGGTGACGAGACACCCCGGTGTTGCGGAGCCTCACGACCGCGGCCGGATCGAGCCGGGGCGATTCTCGGTCAGAACCGGGGTGGCGCCCGATGCCCAAACCGAGGTCGGCGACGGGCTTGGGAGCAGCGGTGGCCTCAGTGGGCTGAGGGCGCAGATGGATCATCAAAACAGGAGCTTTCTCCACAAGCCCGCCCGGGCTGAACGCAAGTATGTAGGTAGTGAAAGTACCTTGCAACTCCCTTCACCACCCACCGTGTCGGTGCGACCACAAGCACCCGCTGTTCAAGCGGGTTTTCGGCCCAAAAAGTTCTTTCGACCCTGGAACGAATCCAGGGTCGAAAGGAGGGTCGAGCGTTGGCCGCTGGGGGTCGCCCGGCGGCTGTTGGTGCGTCAATCGGCGGTTTCGCCGGCGATGGTTGCTCGACGGTTGGCGGCAGTCTCGGCCTCGATCGCCTCGCCGTTCTCGATGGCTTCGAGGACGTGCATGGCGATGTCGGCGACCTTCAACTGCTCTTCCTCGACACCGTGGCCCTTCACGCCGTCGTCCATCATGACGTAGCAGAACGGGCAGGCGGTGGCGACGCGACTGGCGCCGGTGGCGATGAGCTCACGTGAGCGCTCGTCGTTGACCTTGGTACCGATGTCTTCTTCCATCCACATGCGAGCGCCACCGGCGCCGCAGCACATGCCCTTGGTGCCGTTGCGGCCGGCTTCGACGATCTGAACACCCTTGAGTGAACCGATGACGTTGCGTGGGGCGAGGTAGACGTCGTTGTGGCGACCGAGGTAGCAACTGTCGTGGTAGACGATCCGCTCTTCGAGGGTGGCGGAGTCGACGTCGAGCTTGCCCT
>RCMY010004916.1_pt1 | contig 11412 bp, 9 predicted proteins | sample 2041341 | NCBI WGS metagenome assembly RCMY01 (sample SAMN09708234, study PRJNA481090) | Marine sediment metagenome, whole genome shotgun sequencing project.
AGTACTCGGGCATGCGCTTCCTGATGTTCTTCATCGGCGAATTCGCCACCGCCTGCATCTTCGCCTTCCTCGGAGCAGTGCTCTTCCTCGGTGGCTGGCAGATTCCGCCGTTCATCTCCGACCTGTTGAACCTCGACTACGACTCGAACTGGTTCAACGTCATCGGTCCGCTCGTCATGGTCGTCAAGATGCTCCTCCTGACGTTCGTGGTCTACTGGGTGCGATTCACCTTCCCCCGATTCCGTGAGGACCAGCTCCAGACATTCGCCTGGAAGTTCCTCATCCCGCTCTCGCTGGTGAACATCGCAATCACCGGTTTGCTGAAGGTGGTGTTCTAGATGGGTGTGAAGTCTCCTGTCACGGGCCAGACTGTCCCGCCGGTCGTTGCTGATCTTGTTGGAGGTGTGTGCTGATGGCGTTGGTACCAAGAGGTTTGGTCAAGGGCCTCGGTGTCACCTTCAAGGAGCTCACCAAGACCGTGATGAACGGGGCCGAAACGGTCCAGTATCCGCACGAGAAGGAAGCGCCGACGCCGCGAGCCCGCGGTGTCATCGCGCTCCATGAAGAGAACTGCACCTCGTGCATGCTCTGCGTTCGTGAGTGCCCGGACTGGTGCATCTACATCGAGGGCCACAAAGAACTGGCGCCTCCTCGTCGCGCCGGTGGCAAGCCGCGCTCGGTCAACAAGCTCGACCGTTTCGACATCGACTACAGCCTGTGCATGTACTGCGGCATCTGTGTCGAGGTCTGCCCATTCGAAGCGATCTTCTGGAGCCCGGAGTACGAATACTCAGAGCCACGCATCGCGGATCTCCTCCACGACAAGACCCGACTCGGTCAGTGGATGGACACCGTCCCCGAATTCGAGCCCTATGAGGCGGGTGCCGAGGTGAAGGCAAAGAAGGTGCCTCGGTGATCACAACGGCACTGAGCGGTGCATCGCTGGTGGCCACCACCACCACGTGGGCACCGAACATCTTCTTCTGGATCATCGCCGTCGTGGCCACCGCGGCTGCGCTGAAGATGGTCACGACCGACAACGTGGTGCACGCTGCGCTGTATCTGCTGGTGGTGCTGGCATCTGTCGCTGCGGTCTATGTGATCCTCGGCGCCGAGTTCGCGGCCGCAACCCAGGTCATGGTCTACATCGGAGCGATCCTGGTGCTGCTGCTCTTCGGTGTCATGCTCACCCGAGCCAACATCGGCTCCGACACCGATCTCGATCACCCGCAGCGGTGGATCGGCGCGCTCGTCGCCACGGCGCTCGCTGCGGTGATGGGCTACTCCCTGTGGGAAGCCTTCGAAGATGTGCAGCTCCCCGACGATCGCGCCGTGCAGCGCACCGGCGACGTCGCCGACTCGATCTTCAGCACCTACATCGTGCCGTTCGAGGCCATCTCGGTCTTGCTTCTCGCCGCTCTCATCGGCGCTGTCGTCGTGGCCAGAAAGGACTGAGGGACCCAATCATGTGGCTGAATCAGTTTCTCTTCTTCGCAGCGGTGCTCTTCTCGATCGGTGTGTACGGCGTACTCACCCGGAAGAACGCCGTGCTCATGTTGATGTCGATCGAGTTGATTCTCAACGCGGTCAACATCAATCTGGTGGCGTTCGGCGCGTACAACCAAGACATCGCCGGTCAAGTGTTCGCTCTGTTCATCATCGCTGTCGCGGCAGCTGAGGTCGGCGTTGGCCTGGCCATCGTCCTCCTCATCTATCGGAATCGTCGAAGCATCGACGTGACCGAAGCCGACCTCCTCAAAGGCTGACCCGAAGGTTCTTACTGGTGTCCCTCGCAATGCTCGCTGCTGAAGCTGCACCCACGTTCGAGGTCTCGTCGTGGTTTTTCGAAAACGTCTGGCTCGTCCCGGCGTTGCCTGCTGCTTCGTTCCTCATCACTCTCCTGTTCGGCAAGCGCCTCTTGGGCGCGGCCAAGGTCCACTTCATCGGGCTCGTCGCCGTCGGTGCGGCGCTGATCCTGTCGTTGGCCACCGCCGCAACATGGATCTCGCAGGTCGAGGGCCACTCGTCCGACGAGGCGGCTCACGCCGTCGAGTACAGCAACGACCATTGCTATGCCGGGTATCAGGGCAGCGACGACGATCACAGTGAAGACGCTGATGGCAGTGAAGACGCTGATCACAGCGACGATGCTGTCACCGACGATGCCGGTCATGACGAAGACGCTTCGGCCCCCCGGTCACTCGCCTTCACCGATGCCGACACCGATCATGGTGACGAGCCGGCCACCGACGATGCCGATCACGGCGAAGAGTCCGAGGTGCACGCCAAGCCGCTGCCGGTCGTCTGCTCCTACACCTGGTTCCAGTCCGGTGGGGCGCCCGGCGATGGTGGTGCCACCATTCCCTGGGGCACGCTCGTCGACGGCCAGTCGGTCCTCATGCTCGTCGTGGTCACCTTCATCTCGTTCTTGGTCCACATCTTCTCGACCGACTACGTGAGCGGCGATCGCCGGTACACGCACTACTTCGCCTTCCTGTCGTTGTTCACCGCCTCGATGCTCTTCTATGTGGTGTCGGCGTCGACGATCCAGATGATCGTCGGTTGGGAACTGGTCGGTGTGTGTTCGTTCGCACTGATCGGCCATTGGTGGGAAGACTCCAACAACTCCGACGCGGCGTTGAAGGCCTTCCTCACGAACCGAGTGGGCGACATCGGCCTGCTCGTCGGCATGATCATCCTCTTCTTCGCCGCCGGGAACACGTTCGACATCCTCGAACTCAACCACGCTGCGGTCACCGGAAGTATCGGCCACGGCACCCTGTTGGTCGCCAGTCTCTGTCTGCTCGCTGCCGTGATGTCGAAGTCCGGTCAGTTCATCCTGCACACGTGGCTGCCAGACGCCATGGCCGGACCCACCCCGGTCTCGGCACTGATCCACGCCGCAACGATGGTGGTCGCCGGTATCTACATGGTCGGCCGTCTCTACCCCGTGTTCTGGGACGGCCTGAGCATTTCCGGCTCGTCGTTGAACGTGCTTGCCGTCATGGGCGGCATCACCTGCCTCGGCGGTGGAGCGCTCGCCTTCGTGCAGCGAGACATCAAGAAGGTGCTCGCCTACTCGACCATCTCGCAGCTCGGCTACATGGCGATGGCACTCGGTGTCGGCGCCTGGACTGCAGCGATGTTCCACCTCTTCACCCACGCCATCTTCAAGGCGTGCCTCTTCCTCGGCGCCGGTTCGGTCAGCCATGCGTGTCATCACAGCTTCGACATGAAGTCAGACATGGGTGGGCTCCGTAAGCACATGCCGAAGACCTTCGCCACGTTCGTGATCGCCTCGGGCGCTCTTGCGGGAATCCCACCGCTCGCCGGCTTCTGGTCGAAAGACGAAATCCTGGTCGGCACCGGCGGTTGGCCTGGCACCGATGGCAACGGTAACTACACGATCGTGCTGGCGATGGGCCTCATCACCGCAGCGATGACCGCTGCCTACATGACCAGAGTGATCTGGCTCACCTTCTTCGGTACCTACCGAGGCCATGTGCACCCGCACGAGTCGGGCCCTCGCATCACCATTCCTCTTCAGATTCTTGCCGGTCTCGCCGTGGTCGTCGGTTTCTTGAACGTCCCGGCCGAACTTCCGATTCTCGGTGACGCCTTCGGCCTGAAGTTCGAATTCTGGTTCGAGCCTGGCGGCGGGTCCACCTTCCCGGTGATCAGCCATGCCAAGCCGAGTTTCTCGCTCGCCATCTTCGCCACCCTGCTGGCACTCGGTTCTGCCGCCCTGGTCTGGAGCTACTACAAGCGTCTCTACGCCCAAGACAACAAGGCGACCGAGTACACCGACTCCTTCGTCGCGAACAACGCTGTTGTCCGCGCCGGACACACCCTGTTGGTCGAGAAGTTCTACCTCGATCACCTCTACACCGGTGTCATCGCCGGTTCGGTGAAGGGCCCGCTCGCCAAGGCCACGTATTGGTTCAACCAGAACGTGCTCGACGGCTTCATCGATGGCGTCGGCAAGAGCTCGGTCGGACTCGGCCGTTTCATCTACCGGTTCATCGATCAGGGCACCATCGACGGTGCTGTCAACGCCTCCGGCGTGGCGGCTTCGGAGTCTGGTCAGGTGTTGCGACGGGTCCAATCCGGCCGTATTCGCCAATACGGCGCCTTGATGTTCGGCGCCTCGGTGCTACTCGCTGCCGTGTTCATCGTGGCCATCTGATGATGGTCGCCACGATGAACGGTGCAGCAATCGTTGTTGATCCCCCCGCAAGGGAACGAGTGAGGAATCAGAAATGACAGAGTTCTTGAACGACTGGGGAATCACCTCGATGGTCTTCCTGCCCCTCGTGGGCGCGTTGATCATGATGGTCACCCCCGCCGATCAGGAGGAGACCCACAAGGGCATCGCACTCCTCACCACGCTGGCAACAGCGGTGATCGGCATCCTGCTCTTCATCGAATTCGACTTCGATGACACCTCGACCCTGCAGTTCGTGGTCGACCGGTCGTGGATCGACATCGTCAACGCCCGGTATTCGGTCGGTCTCGACGGGATCTCGCTCCCGCTGATCGCCCTGACGCTGCTGGTGGTGCCGCTGGTCATCATCTACTCGTGGGACCACATCCCGGCACCGGGCAACGCCAAGGCGTTCCTGATCCTGATCTTGGTGCTACACACCGGCATGTTGGGCAGCTTCGTCGCCCAAGACCTGGTCCTCTTCTTCGTCTTCTTCGAAGTCGTCCTGCTCCCGATGTACTTCATGATCGGCGTATGGGGCGGAGAGAAGCGCCTCTACGCCGCCATCAAGTTCTTCCTCTTCACCCTCTTCGGCTCGGCGCTCATGCTCGTGAGCTTCCTCGCCCTCTACTGGCTGACCGGTTCGCAGACCTTCAACATGGTCGAGCTGGCCGAGGAAGTCGCCCGTGGCGACATCTCCAGCCGGGCCCAGTGGTTGATCTTCGGTGGCATGTTCATGGGCTTCGGTATCAAGGTGCCGATGTTCCCGTTCCACACCTGGCTGCCTGATGCCCACACCCAGGCGCCCACCCAGGGCTCGGTCATCCTGGCTGCGGTGCTGCTGAAGCTCGGTACGTACGGTTTCATCCGTATCGCCATCCCGATCCTCCCCGAGGCCGCCATCGACTGGGCCCCGATCATCGGTCTCCTGGCAGTGATCGGCATCATCTACGGCGCACTCGGCTGTCTCGCCCAGACCGACATGAAGCGTCTCATCGCCTTCTCCTCGGTGGCCCACATGGGTTACGTCATGCTCGGCATCGCCACCATGACCCCGTTCGGACTCAACGCCGCAATCTTCGGCATGGTCGCCCACGGTCTCATCACCGGCATGCTCTTCTTCATCGCCGGCTCGGTGAAGGAACGCTTCCACACCCTCGAGATCGACCGCCTCGGCGGACTGCTGGTGCAGGCACCTCGGATGGGTTGGGCGCTCGGCTTCGTGACCATGGCTTCGCTCGGTCTTCCCGGTCTCGCCGGTTTCTGGGGTGAGTTCCCGGCGATCTTGGCGGCCTACAACCCGGCGGAGGGAATCAACACGAACCTCTTCCGGGTCTACATGGTGGTCGCCGCGATCGGTACCGTCCTCGCCGCTGCCTACCTCCTCTGGCTGCTCCAGCGCACCGCCTTCGGTGAGCCGAGCGAAGAGTTCGTCAACGATCCCAACATCCACGACGCCGGTCGCTTCGAATGGATCGCCTGGACCCCGCTCCTGGTGCTCATCCTGGTCTTCGGCTTCGTGCCGAGCCTGATCTTCGACATCACCGACTCGGCCGTCGTGCAGACCCTGCAAGGCTTCGGAGCCACTCCGTGATTCCCCTTCTGGCCCAAATCGCGCAGGCGCCATTCGAGCGCCCCGTCATCGACTGGCATGCTGTCGCACCGGAACTGGTGCTGCTCGGGGCCGGTGCGCTGATCACGCTGATCGACCTCATCTGGCTCGAGCGCGTTCGCCGGATCATTCCCACGCTGACGGCGTTCGCCTTCCTGGCCGCGCTCATCCCGGTCGCCACACTGTGGGAGGCCAACGACGGCGTCGCTCGTTCGTTGTTCGACGGCGCCTTCATGGTCGACAACTACGCGTTGGTGTTGAAGGGCCTGTTCCTGCTCTCGGGTTACGTGATCGTGTTGATCTCGACCAACTACATGAGCGAGGGCGACTACTACGACAGCGAGTACTACCAGCTGATCTCGGCCTCGGTGCTCGGCATGTTGATCATGTCGTCGGCACGAGATCTGATATCGCTCTTCATCGCCCTCGAACTGGTGTCGATCCCGGCCTACCTGTTGGCGGCCTGGCGCAAGCGTGATCTGCGCTCCAATGAAGCGGGTCTGAAGTACATGCTGATGGGCGTCTTCGCCTCGGGCATCCTGCTCTACGGCATGTCGCTGCTCTACGGCCTCGCCGGAAGCACGAAGCTGACCGACATCGGCGAGACGATCGCCATCGGGGAGTCTCGTCCGATCATCACGCTCGCCGTGGTCTTCTCGGTCATCGGCTTCGCCTTCAAGGTCTCGGCCGTTCCGTTCCACACCTGGGCGCCAGACACCTACGAAGGCGCACCGACCCCGCTCACCGCATTCCTCGCCGTCGCATCGAAGACCGCAGGTTTCGTGGCCTTGATCAACATCGTGGTCTTCGCCTTCCCCGGCCAGTCCGATGTGGTCGAGCCGCTGATGTGGCTGCTCTCGGCCCTCACCATGACCGTCGGCAACCTGATCGCTCTGCGTCAGACCAACATCGTGCGCATGCTCGCCTACTCCGGAATCGCCCAGGCCGGCTACGTCATGGCCCCGCTGGCGGTCTTCAGCGGCCGGTCCGACCAGGCAGTCTCGGCCATGGTCACCTATCTCGTGATCTACGCCGCGATGAACCTCGGCGCCTTCGCCATGGTCATCATCGTCGCTCGCAAGACCCGCTCGGGAGAGATCTCGAGCTATGGCGGACTGTTCCAGTACGCACCGGGTCTCACCGTCGCCATGACCGCCTTCCTGTTCTCCCTCGCCGGCATCCCGCCGATGGGTGGCTGGTGGGGCAAGTTCGAGCTCTTCAGAGTCCTCACCGACGGCAGCAGCAACTCCGGCATCGCCCTGGCGATCGTCCTCGCCGTCAACTCGGTCGTCGCGGCCTATTACTACCTGGCCATCGCCAAGCAGATGTGGTTCATGCCGGCACTCGACGGCGATCACAGCCGCATCGTGGTTCCGCCTGCCCTGCAGGTCGCCGTCGCACTGACACTCGTCGTGGCCCTCGCAACCGGCACCGTGCTCCCAGGTGTCCTCAGCGACATGACCGACTTCACTCTGCTGGTCGCTGCTCCCTGAGCACCGCAGCCGCAGCATCTGACTGCCGCTGCGGTAGCTGACCGTCTGATCCCGGCACCGTGACGATCGAACGATTCGACACCTACATGAACCGCTGCCTCTACGGGGGCAGCGGTTTCTATGTGTCGGGGGCGGGGCGCGCCGGGCGCCGGTCGGGCGACTTCATCACCAGTCCCGAGGTCGGGCCGCTCTTCGGCGCGGTGCTGGCTCGGTGGCTCGACATCCAGTGGCATGAGCTCGGGAGACCAGACCCCTTCCTGGTCATCGATGCGGGCACCGGTCCCGGAACCCTGCTTCGTTCACTCGAACGCGCTCAGCCGGCCTGTGCGGCCGTCTGGGAGCTGATCGGCGTGGACCCGGCCAATGGGGTCGAGATGCCGGCGCGCCTCGATGGCGCCGTCGTGCTCGCGAACGAGCTTCTGGACAACCTGGTCGTTCGAATCCTCGTGCACGATTCGGCAGGATGGCATGAGGTCTGGGTCGACGAAGGAGTCGAAGAGCTTCACGTGCTTTCCGATGACGAGGTCGCTCGCCTGCCGGGTTGCGTGGCAGATCTGCCTGTCGGATCGCGGGCGCCATGGTTCGAGGCCGCCGCCGAATGGATCGGCGAGATCCGGCGACGAGGGGCCATCCGATTTCTGGCGTTCGACTACGGTTCGGCGTCGACCGCCGACCTCGTCGAGCGGGGTGGATGGCTGCGGACCTACCGCCAGCACCAGCGGGGGAGCGATCCGTACGTCACCCCGGGGAGCGCCGACATCACCGTCGACGTGGGCTTCGACCAGCTACCCGATGGCGCCGAGCTGCGCCGTCAGGCCGACTTCCTTGTCGAGTACGGCCTCGAGGAGCTGGTCGATGATGGCCGCCGCCACTGGGCAGCTCATGCCGCCCGCCCCGATCTCGAGGCCATGGTGATGCGCAGCCGGATCACCGAGGGCGCAGCCCTGACCGACCCCGACGGGCTCGGTTCGTGGATCGCCGCCACCTGGCGCTGGTGAAGAGGGACGGTGCACGGTTGCTGCGGAGCGTCGGGGGATCGCTGGTCACGGTCATCGCCCCGGCACGGCATGAACTTCGAGGAAACGCCGTGCTTCCATTAGCCTCGACCCAATGCAACCGGTCGAACGCTCCACGCTCAGTCGAGAGGTCATCGCGTTGGCCGCGCTCGAGCTGATCGACTCCGAGGGGCTGTCCGGCCTGTCGATGCGAAAGCTCGGGTCCAAGTTGGGCGTCGAAGCGATGTCGCTCTACCACTACGTGGCGAACAAGGGCGACCTCCTCGATGCCGCCGTCGAGCAGATCTACCTCGAGATCGACATTCCGGATCAGACCGACCCCGCCGGGTGGGAGAGCACGGTCCGTGCCGGCCTCCGCTCGTTTCGTGACACGCTCCAACGGCACCCGAACACGATCTCGCTGTTCGCTGCCGAGCCGGCCGTCAGCCCCGGTGCCTTCGGTGTCTTCTACGCGGCCTATCAACGATTGCGCCTGGCCGGTCTGGAACCGACCGATGCACACCAGGCCCTCAACCTCATCGTGTCGTTCGTGCTCGGACACCTCATGCTCACCGCCAGCCACGAGGAGGAGCGAGACGTCTTCCATCTCGTCGAGGCGCCCGACGCCGCCGACGCAGAACTGATCACGTTTCTTCGTACCGGAAGCGCGCTCGAAACCGACACAGCGTTCGAGTTCGGCCTCGACACCGCCATCGCCGGGCTACGCGCCAGATTCGATCTCCCGTAGCCACGAAGCATGAGTCGCCGTCGGCTACCCGTCGGCCTCTTCGACCGCTCAGCGGCATCGGGCTAGCATCGCTCGGGTAGTGGCCACGGCACGCGGCGTGGCACGAAGATCACGCTGAATGGAGCCCGAGATGACCGAGCCGACGATTGGTGTCTACGAAGTCGAGGATCGACGATTTCCTCCTCCCCCGGCCTTTGCGGCCGAGGCGCTCACCAACGACCGGTCCCTCTACGACGAGGCCGAAGCCGACTACGAGGCGTTCTGGGCCCGCCAAGCGCGTGAGCTGTTGAACTGGGACACCGACTTCACCAAGGTGCTCGACTGGCAACTTCCCTTCGCCAAGTGGTTCGAAGACGGGAAGCTCAACGTGTCCGCGAACTGTCTCGACCGCCACGTCGACGCCGGTCTCGGCGACAAGGTCGCCTACCACTGGGAGGGCGAACCAGGCGACACCCGCTCGATCACCTACGCCGAGCTCCTCACCGAGGTCAAGAAGTTCTCGAACGTCCTGAAGGGTCTCGGCGTCGAAAAGGGCGACCGGGTCGCCATCTACATGCCCATGATCCTCGAGCTCCCGGTGGCGATGCTTGCGTGCGCCCGCATCGGTGCCGCTCACTCGGTGATCTTCGGTGGGTTTTCCGCCGATGCCATTCTCGACCGGTGTGTCGACGCCGAGGCCAAGGTGATCGTCACCGCCGATGCCGGCTACCGCCGCGGTGCCCCGGCATTGCTCAAGGTCACCGTCGATGCCGCGCTCGAGGCCGGAGCTCCGTCGGTCACCAACGTGGTGGTGGTCGATCGCTGCGGCACCAAGCCGGCGATGGTCGAGGGGCGAGACCTGTGGTGGCACGACGTCATGGCCGAAGCATCCGACGACTGCCCGGCCGAGCCCATGGACGCCGAGCAGCTGCTCTACCTGCTCTACACCTCGGGCACGACGGCGAAGCCCAAGGGCATCATGCACACCTCCGGTGGCTACCTGACCCAGGTCGCGTTCAGTCACAAGTACACCTTCGACCTCCGCCCCGAGACCGACGTCTACTGGTGCGCCGCCGACATCGGCTGGGTGACCGGACACAGCTACATCGTCTATGGACCGCTCACCAACGGCTGCACGTCGGTCATGTACGAGGGCACACCCGACACCCCCGACAAGGACCGTCTGTGGGACATCATCGAGCGCTACGGCGTCACCCAGCTCTATACCGCCCCGACCGCCATTCGGATGTTCATGAAGTGGGGCGCACAGGAACCGGCCAAACACGACCTGTCGACACTGCGAGTCATGGGTACCGTCGGTGAACCCATCAACCCCGAGGCGTGGATGTGGTACCACGAGCACATCGGTGGCGAGCAGACACCGATCGTCGACACCTGGTGGCAGACCGAGACCGGCGGCCACATGATCGCTCCGCTCCCCGGCGTCACGACCACCAAACCGGGTTCGGCGTGTCAGCCGATCCCCGGCATCTTCACCGAGCTGGTCGATGACGCCGGACAGACCGTCGAGGTCGGCGGCGGCTACCTCACGATCACTCGGCCGTGGCCGGCGATGTTGCGTGGCATCTGGGGCAACCCCGAGCGCTACCGCGACACCTACTGGAGCACGTACGAGGGCAAGTACTTCGCCGGTGACGGTGCCAAGCTCGACGAAGACGGCTACCTCTGGCTCCTCGGCCGCGTCGACGACGTCATGAACGTCTCCGGTCACCGGATCTCGACCACCGAGGTCGAGTCGGCGCTGGTCGATCACCCGGCCGTGGCCGAGGCCGCAGTCGTCGGTGCCACCGACGACCTCACCGGTCAGGCAATCGTCGGCTACGTGATCCTGCGTGGCGGACACGACTCCAGCCTCGAACTGGGCAAGGAGATCCGGGAGCACGTCGGTGTCAAGCTCGGAAAGATCGCCCGGCCGAAGATGGTCGTCATCGTGCCCGACCTGCCGAAAACCCGTTCGGGCAAGATCATGCGTCGCCTCCTCCGAGACGTCGCCGACGGTCGAGACCTGGGCGACACCACCACGTTGGCCGATCCCGATGTCGTCGGCGAAATCGCGTCCCGGGCGGCCGAAGCTGCCGAGGGCTGATGCGGCTGAGCATGTATCGAGATGACCCGGTCTGGACCTGGAACGAAGGGAAGACCCTCGAACCGGGTCCGACCGTGTGCGTCGACATCGACGGGGTGCTTGCCGATGCAACACACCGTCAGTACCTCCTCGACTACCACGATTGGGACAGCTTCTTCATGGCGGTCGGCGACGACGCCGTACTCGAGCCGCAGGCGGCACTGCTCGAGCTTGTCAGTGCCGATCATGTGGTATCGCTGGTGACCTCACGCCCGTACTGGGTCGCCGATCTCAC
>RCMY010012221.1_pt1 | contig 11412 bp, 6 predicted proteins | sample 2041341 | NCBI WGS metagenome assembly RCMY01 (sample SAMN09708234, study PRJNA481090) | Marine sediment metagenome, whole genome shotgun sequencing project.
CGGTCCAGTATCCTGCGGGCGTGATGAAGGAACATCTGCATTGTCGCGCCGCGGCCGGGTTGTTCGACGTGTCGCACATGGGGCAGGTGATCCTGCGCCCCAAGTCCGGCGATGTGGCTGACGCGGCGCGGGCGCTTGAAACTCTTGTTCCGGTCAACGTCATTGGGGTGGCCGAGGGCCGGCAGCGCTATGCACTGTTCACCGATGAGGCCGGCGGGATCCTGGATGACTTCATGGTGGCCAATCGTGGCGATCACCTGTTTTTGGTGGTCAACGCCGGTTGCAAGGACGCCGATTTCGCGCATCTGCGCGCAAAGCTGTCTGACACCTGCGAAATCGAGGTTATCACCGATCGCGGTTTGCTCGCGCTTCAGGGGCCGCAAGCCGAAGAGGCTTTCGCCCGGCTGGTGCCCGATGTCGCGGCCATGCGGTTCATGGATGTCATTTCAGTCGACACACTGTTTGGCGAATTGTGGATCTCACGCTCGGGGTACACCGGCGAGGACGGGTTCGAGATTTCGGTGCCGGACGCGGGCGCGCTGGGACTGGCCGAGGCGCTTTTGGCGATGGACGAGGTCGAGCCCATCGGGCTTGGCGCGCGGGATTCGTTGCGGTTGGAATCCGGACTTTGCCTTTACGGCAATGACATTGACACCACGACGACTCCGGTCGAGGCGGCACTGACCTGGGCGATCCAGAAGGCGCGGCGTGCGGGGGGCGAACGTGCGGGCGGATTCCCCGGGGCCGACAAGATATTGCAACAGATCGACGGTGGAACCGAACGCCGCCGGGTCGGAATGCTCCCTGTAGGACGCGCACCGATCCGTCCGGGCATTGACCTGTTTGCCGCCGAAACGGGTGGTGAACCCATCGGCAAGGTCACGTCGGGCGCGTTCGGTCCCAGCATCGGACGGCCCATGGCCATGGGTTACGTTTCCACAGCCCTTGCCACGCCCGGAACTGCGATTTACGCCGAGTTGCGCGGCAAGCGGGTGCCGGTCACGGTCACCGCCATGCCGTTCCGTCCCCCGTCGGTCAAACGCTGACATATTTAAACGCAGACAGGAGCCTGCCCATGAAATTTACCGAAGAACACGAATGGCTGCGGGTCGAAGACGACCTTGTCGTCGTCGGCATCACCGAGCACGCGGCTGAACAGCTGGGGGATCTGGTGTTCGTCGAGCTGCCCGATGTGGGCCGCCCCGTGACCAAGGACGAAGAGGTTGTGGTGATCGAATCGGTCAAGGCCGCATCCGACATCCTGGCCCCGGTCGATGGTGAAATCGTCGAAGTGAACGACGTGCTGACCGACAACCCATCTTTGGTCAACGAAGACGCCACAGGCAACGGCTGGATGTTCAAGCTCAAGATCGAGGACATGTCGGTGCTTGATGATATGATGGACGAAGAAGCCTATCTCAAGTTCATCGGTTGATCGGAGGCTGATCGGGCGCTGAACCGGCCCGGACGAGTTTTCGACGCTTCCGGCAGGGGTGTTTCGGGAAAATCGATTGTGGCGACCGCCCGATCATCGTTTCCTGGATTATCCCTGCCGGTGGCACGGCCGCTTGCGGCCTTTTCCTTTCATTTCCGCCGCGGAGTCCTGCGATGACCTTCAAGCCTACTGACTATCTGCCCTATGATTTCGCCAACCGCCGCCACATCGGGCCTTCGCCTGCGGAAATGTCCGATATGCTGGCGACGCTGGGCGTTGCAACTCTTGACGAACTGATCGACCAGACGGTGCCCGCATCAATCCGGCAGGCCGAGCCGCTGGATTTCGGCAAGCCAAAGTCCGAGCGTGAACTGCTTTGGTACATGGCCCAGGTGGCGAAGAAAAATCAGGTTTTCTCAAGCATGATCGGCCACGGGTATCATGGCACCGTCACGCCGCCCGTGATCCAACGGAACATTCTGGAAAATCCGGCATGGTACACCGCCTATACCCCCTATCAGCCCGAGATCTCGCAAGGACGGCTTGAAGCGCTGCTGAACTATCAGACCATGGTCTGCGATCTGACCGGGTTGGATATTGCCAACGCATCGCTGCTGGACGAATCGACAGCGGCCGCCGAAGCGATGACAATGGCGCTGCGAACCAGCAAATCGAAGTCCATGAAGTTCTTCGTGGACGAGCAGTGCCATGCGCAGAACATCGCGGTCATTCGCACCCGGGCCACTCCGCTGGATATCGAGGTTGTGGTGGGCAACCCTACCGATCTTGATCCGTCCACCGTGTTCGGTGCGGTGTTCCAGTATCCCGGAACCCACGGGTATCTGATGGATTTCACCGATATCATCGCCGGTCTGCATGGGGCAGGCGCGCTTGCCGTGGTCATCGCCGATCCGCTGGCGCTGACCCTGCTGAAAGAGCCGGGCGCGATGGGTGCGGATATCGCCGTCGGCAGCACCCAGAGATTTGGCGTGCCCATGGGCTATGGTGGGCCCCACGCGGCCTATATGGCGTGCAAGGACGCGCTGAAGCGGACAATGCCCGGACGGATCGTTGGCGTTTCCATCGATGCGCGCGGCAACAAGGCATACCGTCTTGCGCTGCAGACCCGCGAGCAGCACATCCGCCGGGAAAAGGCCACGTCGAACGTCTGTACCGCGCAGGCTCTGCTGGCTGTGATGGCATCGTTCTATGGGGTGTTCCACGGACCGGAAGGGTTGAAAGCCATCGCCCAACGTATTCACCGCAAGACGGTGCGCGTGGCGCAGGTGTTTGAAGACGAAGGGTTCACCGTTGAGCCCGCCGCGTTCTTCGACACGATCACCGTCGAAGTCGGTGCGATGCAAGGCGCGATCCTGGACGAGGCCCGGCGTCAGAAGATCAACCTGCGCGTTGTCGGCAAAACCAAGCTGGGGATCACGCTGGATGAAACCACGCGCCCCGAAACCGTCGAACGTCTGTGGGAGTCGTTCGGGATCAAGGGGCGTCGCGACGGGCTGAATGCTGACTTCCGTATTCCCGAAGGGTTGCTGCGCACCTCTGAATACCTGACCCATCCGGTGTTCCACATGAACCGCGCTGAAACCGAGATGATGCGGTATATGCGCCGCCTTTCGGACCGCGATCTTGCGCTTGACCGCGCGATGATCCCGCTTGGCTCGTGCACAATGAAGCTGAATGCCGCGGTCGAGATGATGCCGATCTCCTGGCCGGAATTCAGCCAGATCCATCCCTTTGCGCCGCTCGATCAGGTCGCGGGTTACACCGAGATGCTGACCGATCTTTCTGCGAAACTGTGCCAGATCACCGGTTATGCGGCGATGTCGTTGCAGCCAAACAGCGGCGCGCAGGGCGAATATGCCGGGCTGCTGACGATCATCGGCTATCATCAGGCGAACGGCGATGATCAGCGCGATGTCTGCCTGATTCCGGTCAATGCCCATGGCACCAACCCGGCCAGTGCCCAGATGTGCGGCATGAAGGTGGTCGTGGTGAAATGCACCGAGCGCGGCGATATCGACGTCGAGGATTTCCGCGCCAAGGCCAAGGCGGCGGGCGATAAGCTGGCGGCCTGCATGATCACCTATCCCAGCACCCATGGTGTGTTCGAGGAGACGGTAAGGGAAGTCTGCGAAATCACCCACCAGTATGGCGGTCAGGTGTATCTGGACGGTGCCAACCTGAACGCGATGGTTGGCCTGTCGAAACCCGGTGAAATCGGCGGTGACGTGTCGCACCTGAACCTGCACAAGACGTTCTGCATCCCGCACGGCGGCGGTGGACCCGGCATGGGTCCGATCGGCGTCGGGGCGCATCTCGCGCCCTATCTGCCCGGACACCCGGAACAGGGCACCGAGGGTCCGGTCAGCGGGGCACCTTATGGCAGCGCGTCGATCCTGCCGATCAGCTGGGCCTATTGCCTGTTGATGGGCGGAGCGGGTCTGACCCAGGCGACGAAAGTGGCAATCCTGAACGCCAACTATATCGCCAAGCGGCTCGAGGGCGCTTTCAACGTGCTTTATACCGGCTCGCAGGGCCGGGTGGCGCATGAGTGCATTCTTGACACCCGCCCGTTCGAGAAATCTGCAGGTGTCACTGTCGATGACGTGGCCAAACGGTTGATCGACAACGGTTTCCACGCCCCAACGATGAGCTGGCCTGTCGCAGGCACTCTGATGGTCGAACCCACAGAAAGCGAGACCAAGGCCGAGATTGACCGGTTCTGCGACGCGATGCTGGATATTCGCGCCGAAATCCGTGCGATCGAAGAAGGCGGCGATGCAGTGAACAACCCGCTGAAGAACGCCCCGCACACGGTCGAGGATCTGGTGGGCGAATGGGATCGGCCCTACACCCGCGAACAGGGCTGCTATCCCAAGGGAGCGTTCCGGGTCGACAAATACTGGCCGCCGGTCAATCGGGTCGACAACGCTTTTGGAGACCGCAATCTGGTCTGCACCTGCCCGCCGCTGGAAGATTATCTGGACGCGGCGGAATAAGCGGTCAGTCGGCCAATTCGTTGATCACGTCCTGGAGGCGGCTTCGGTCGTCCTCCAGGGTCAGCGCCTGCATCGCGCGGTCTTTTGATCGGCGCGCGCAGGCGCGGGCAGCGACACCGAATTCAGTGTCGCGATTGCGGCCAAGATCGGCCAGCACCTTTTGCAATCTGATCTGAAGCTCGACAATTGCGGCACCATCCCGGGCAATGGGATCAAAAGCGTCTTCCATCAGCGCCCCGGAGGACAACGGTGCCACATGAATTCGGGGATACAAACGCTCGGCGCCCGGTTCTATCCGGTCGCGGAACCGTGCCAGCAATTTGTGCTGCCGCGTCAACACGTCGATCGCAGTGCCCGGATCGTTGATGCCGGGTGACAGGGCGCGCTGGGCGACTTCGGACAATACGATAATGCCAAAGCGCGGATCCTGATCGAATTCGCGCGAGTCACCGACGGTAAATGCCTCGTGGACCTGATCAAGATCACAGATGCCGGTCAGATGGGCCAGAATCTGACCCTCGGTCAAAAAGCTGCCGGGGCAGGCTGTAAGATAGATTTCAAAATCCCCATCTTCGGCCAGTTTCGACAGATGCGGGATGTCCACATGCTGTACATATCCGGTGCGCCGACACAGGACAGGCGCGCCCAACGGCTCTCCGTGCAGCGGCGTTCCACCCATACAGGGATTCTCTACCCAAACGGTCATTGCACGACTGGCCGCAGTTTCGACCGTGCGCGTGGTTTCCACGACGCTGCCCAGATCGCTGAGGTGGGAAATCCAGCGCAGGATTGCCACAACAATCAGCCCGATCACCAGCAGGGTAAACGCCAGGATCACCGCCGCCGCATCCCCCTGATACAGCTGCGTTCCCAGAGTGATCACCCCGACAAGCGAAAACAGGAAGGCACCAAGGAAGGTCGCCAGAACGTTCTGCGTCGTTGTGTCTTCCAATAACAGTTGGTGGGACCGCGGCGTCCCTTGCGTGCTGGCGGATTGACGCGCCGAAACCATGACGGAAAGCGAAAAGATCACCACGGACAACATACCTGTCGCCACGATCTGCAGTATCTTCTCAACCGCTTCCGGTTTGACCGCCTTGGCAATCTGGTCTGGAACCAACGGCGCGAGTTGTCCCGAGCCGACCGCAGCCACGATCCCGAGACCCGCAATCAGCGCCGAGCGGACCCACACCTTTCGAGACCAGCGGCGCAGGCTATAGAGGTTGCTGGACAGGAACTGCGCCGGGCTTGACATATATGACCAATACCTCAGGACAGAACAGGTTCCCAAGGAAATCCGACAGCCGGCTCGTTGCCGAAACCTTGACAGAACGATGTCGATGGTCCACCTAAATCACACCAGTGGGGTCGTAGCTCAGTTGGGAGAGCGCGTCGTTCGCAACGACGAGGTCGTCGGTTCGATCCCGATCGACTCCACCATATCCAAATATCTCCGGCACGTGGCTTTCAGACGTTTGCTGCTTGTGGGCTTCTGCTTATGGACTTACCCGGCGGCGGCACGCGCCGCCACCGGGTCCACCGAGATCAGATCAGCGTGATGTCATCCAGGATCGAACCGACCAGAGCGATGTTGTTCAGCGTCAATGTATTGCCGTCACCAAAATCGAACACCAGATTGCCATTGATCACGCTGGCCAGCGGCGCAAGGTCGGCCATCCGTGATAACATCTGCACGGCATTGAATCCCATGGCGATCACGGTTGCGTCCCTGCCGGGCATTGGGCAAGAACAGGTCAGGCCGAACGCAATCAGCCAAGTGTTTCTGGCGGCCATGTGCAATCGGACCGATCCCGCAATCCCGAAGGGGGAGACAAGATGCTGAGAGGTCAGACCGGTGTCCTGCTGCGGGTCGAGAATGGAACCGTCATCGGCTTTGATGAAACCGGGCTGATCCTGCGGCTGTCCGACACCACGCTGGCCGATCTTCGGGCGCGGCTTGATCTGCGACAGGGGCAGGGCGGCGGCGGTGCGGATGGCTGGATTGATCCGGCCACACTGGGCGATATCGATGCCTGGGGGCTGCGCCGTGTGGGGGACTGGATCGGGTTTCAGGCACGGCTGGCGGGGTATGACGGCCCGCGCGGATTTCGCAGGCATGTCACCGGTGGCGATATCATGGCCGATACCGCCGGGCCCGTGTTGGCGGTCCTTTCGCTTGGGGGTGCGCGTGCGCGGCGGGCATGGACAGGCGCGGCGCGTCCGGCATTTCCAGCGCATGTTTTGTCCCCCGGCGACGATCTGGGACCGGTCGGCGGCGCTGGAGAGTCGCCTGCGGTGCCATGCGACAGGTTGCAGCAGGTCACCGAAGCAACGCTCGACACAATGACGGCAGATGCCTTGTTGCGGCGGCGCGTCGCGGCGGGACGGGCGCAGCCGTTGATCGTCGCGCGCTGCGAAACCGATGCCAGCGTTTCGGCGACAGCTCTTTGCGATGGACCGGCGATGGCGCAATTGGAACAGGTGATCCGCAACACTGCGGCAGCAGCAACCGTCTTGGGAACCCGGGCGCGGATCGCCTCGGTTGCTCTCGATTTCGGGGCCGAGGATGTGGTGGAGGATGAGACCGCCTTTGTCGCTGCGATGCATCGGATTATGGACCGGATCGCGGCTCTGTGTGCCGCGCTGCATATGCAAGCGCCGTTGTTCCACCTGCGCAGTGACGAAACCGGGGCGCGGGTGCGCGAACATTGGCAATTGGCGGTGTTTCCCGGGGTCCATCGCCTGACGGTCAGCGCGCCGGGATATATGTTCGATTTCGACGGTGATCACCGGCCCACGGCCATTGCGATGGAGGCCATGGCGGCGATGGAATCCCATGCCATCGACGCGGATCTGTCCCGCACCCCATGGTCCTGCCCCCGGCCCCTGCTGGCTGAAAGCACCGGCCCGGCACAGATCCGCGTGACGTTCGATGGGGTGGGTGGTCTGGTGCTGGACGGGCAAACCCTGCGGGGCGTTGCCGGGGATCTGGGCTTCTCGCTGTTTAACGGGGATGCCGCAGTGCATGTGACCGGGGTGCATGTCGATCCGGGTGATCCGCTGGCGTTGCTGCTTGATCATCCGCCGGGCGCACTGACCCGGTTGCACTATGCTGTCGGGCGGCGCGGCGGGGTGCGTGATGGCTGGGCGCAGGACGGGCTGCACCGCTGGGCGATCCCGGCCGATCTGCCGGTGGCCCCATGCTGAGCCTGCCGCTGACCCTGCCCGCAGGCGCTTTGCTGGACCACGGGCAAGTCTCGCTGGACGAGATGCTAGGCGATCTTGGTGGTGTCTGGTTCAGTTTCGACAGCGCCTTGGCCGAGATCGAGGATGGCGCCATCGCCACTCTGCGCGCTCGCGTTGGCACCATGACCGCGCGACGCACCGAGGCGAACACCGGCAATGGCCGGCTGGGGCGATTCAACGGCGCCGATGTTCTGGAAACCCGGCCACGCGAAAACTGCGGCTTTGTCCTGACCGAACGGATCGACTGCGCATTGATCGGGCTGATTTGTGTTTTCGCTTCGCCCACCGGCGCGGCAGAAACCATCGCCTGTGTCGATTCCCGCAAGGGCGACAGTGCCCTCGTTCTGGTTGAGCGGGGCGGCACCATTACCCTGACCGACCGCAATGCCAGCGCGGTCGCGTCGGTGGCCGCAGGGCCCGGTATGCAGGCGGTGTTTGCCACCATTGCGGCGGATCAGATCGCGCTGATCGGGCCCGAGGCTTCGGCAGTGACGGCCAATTTGCCGGGCAGTTTTCAACCCGGTCCCTGCGATGTTTTCATGGCCTGCCGACGTGGGCGGGCGGGGCTGCACAACACGCTGGGCGACCTCCGGCTGGCGGAGGTGATCTGCCTGCCCAACATGGATATCTGTCAGCCCGACGCCGCACAATTGCGCGACACCGTGCGCGCCTATGTGGAAAAGGTGTTCGGCCATGGGGTTTGATCGCGACAGCATTGCGGGCGACAACATCGCGGTCATCTGGATTGACGATCTGATCGATGTATTCACCTGGCGCGATGCTTATGGCGTAACGATCCAGACCCCCAATCTGGACCGGTTGCTGGGGCGCGGAGTGCGGTTTTCCAACGCCTATGCCACGGTGCCGCTGTGCGCGCCCTGCCGCGCCGAACTGACAACGGGACTGTCGCCGTTTCGCACCGGGCTGGTCGACCTGAACCGGTTATGGCGCGATGTTCTGCCCCCGACCGAGGCATGGCAATACGATCTGCGGCGCGCGGGGTTCCGTACTTTTACCACCGGCAAGACCGACGGCAACTATAACCCGATGCCCGAGGAATACCGGCGGGTGCTGTTTCACGAGGATGCGAAGGCCGAGGCATTCGGCAAACGCACCGGCCACCGGGTCTATCTGGATAAAGGCCCGGGTATCCGGTCGATCAATGCGCCCGACGACGACGGATCGCAGGATTGTAAGCTGTATGATTACTGGGTTGCGCAGAATGCCATTGACCATCTGGCGGGTATCGATCCCGTGCGGCGACATCTGATACAACTCGGGTTCAAGCATCCGCACTATGATCTGGTCTGCCCCGATCGGTTTTATCAGATGTACGACGCCGATGCGATCCACTGGCCACAGGTCGCATCGCCCGAAGATTTCACCGGCCCGCAACCGGGCATGGCGACCTATGAAAACGCCTATATCGTCACGGGTCAGTTCACGCCTGAAAAGCTCGGCACTGATGGCTGGCGCGAAGTTGTGCGCGGCTATTTCGCCGCCTGTTCGCATATGGATTACGAATTGGGGCGGTTCCTCGATGCCTTGGCCGCGTCAGCCATTGCCGAAAATACCACGGTGGTCCTTCTGTCGGACAACGGGTTCAACCTTGGCACCCACGACAGTTTCCACAAGATGAGCCAGTGGGACAGCGCGGCCCATGTGCCGCTTGGCCTGTGGTCGCCAAGGATGGAGAGCGGGCAGGTGATCGACCTGCCGATATCGCTGCACAATCTGCCCAAGACTATTCTTGACCTTGCCGGGCTGCCGCCCCGTGCGCATTGGACATCGGGGCAAAGCCTGCTGCCGCTGATTGATCCGTCCTTTGGCAGCTTTGATGAGACGAAATCGCCGATCACCTGTGTGTTCGGCACCCTGTCGGTGCGCCCCTCGGTGCCCGGATTCGAGCATCTGCGGTACTTCCGCTATCCCAATGGCGAGGAACACGTCTATGACGTGGTCACCGACCCCGGTGAGACGGTAAATCTGGCTGAAACCGCGCCTCTTGCGCTGCTGCGTGACGAGTTGGTGCGCGGTGCGCTGGATCTGGGCCTTGACCTGAGCGGGATGGCCGATCCGGCGACCGGAGTGAATGCGATGATGGCGGTGGACGGTACGGTGGCCATGGCCGGGGGCAGTGGCGATAACCATTATTGGGCGTATGGCGCGGATGCCGAGAGCATCGTCGAAGAACCCGACGGCGGCCATGATACCCTGTGGTACATGGGCGGCCCGGATGATTTCACCCTTAACCTGCCGAAAAACGTCGAAGCGGTGCGCGTCGCCACGGTGCAAGCCCGGTACGAGGACGATCCGGCGACGCAAAAGGTGCTGCGCATCGTTGCTCATCCCGATAGTCCGATCACTTTCGAAACCTCTGAGCGGGTGACGGTCGAGGTGACCGGAAGCCACGGCGATGACCAAATGATCGGCCCGAAATACGACGGCGCAACGTTTCACGGCGGGGCGGGCAATGACCGACTGATCGCGCGTTCCGGGCGGGGGAAATCGGTGCACCGCTTCTTTGGCGGGCCGGGCGACGATTTTATCCAAGGTGGGGCCGGCCGCGACATTCTGGATGGCGGACCCGGCGACGACACCATCCACGGCGGCACCGGGCACAGTGTCATCCGGGGCGGTCCCGGTAACGACACCATCATCGACGACGACGGAGCGTCCGAGATATTCACCGGTCCGGGGCGCAACTCGGTGACCTCTCTGGGCGGTGATGATGTGATTCACGTGGGCACCGGTCATAATGATCTGACCGGCGGGCCGGGGGCGACGCAATATCGTGTGGCCTATGGCGGTGTCGCTTTGATCACCGACTGGAATGTGCGGGACCGGCTGGAACTTGTTGGCTGGCCGAGTGAACCCGGAATATCGAAATCCGGCGACACGACTGAGATCACTTTGGGTTTATCGCGGATCCGCCTGTGTGGTGCGGCTTTGAGCGCACAGCAGTTGCTAAGAGTTGATACCTAGGCTGACACTAATTGGGTATATTCCGAGAAAACTAGACGTTTTCTCCCTGAGGAACAGCACTTTTCAGGCATATAAGAGCATTGTCGGCGCGCTCGACGCTTTGGGTTGCGAGAAGTTTACCGAAAGGCGGCGAACGACGGCGCCTCGGGGCGTCATCGGTGCAGTTGACACTGTGACCGCATCCCGGCACATCGCAGGACAGGAACTGTTTTGACGTCAGACGCGTTGAGGCCGAAGCATCCGGAGAGTCTTGCATGATACGGTCGGACAAAGTCGTTGCCTGCGATGACGGTCGTTTGTTGTCCGGAACGGATTCTAAATCCGTCTGTGATGCGGAACCCGTCTCTGAATATGACGCCGCACCCGCAATTGCCGCATCGCGCCGCCCCGTGCGCCAGATTGTCGAACGACTAGACGCGCTCAGCGGCACCGAGACGGTGACATTCGGCCAGATCGCCACTTCATTCGGCAGTGCTTCTTTTCTGCCCGTACTGCTTGTTCCCGCATTGCTTCTTGTGTCGCCGCTCAGCGGCATCCCTTTCTTCTCAACGCTTTGCGGCCTGACGATCACGATGATTGCATTGCAGGCTGCACTGCAGCGCAAGACCCTTTGGCTTCCGGGTTTTCTGATGCGCCGGTCGATCAAGGGGCGGGTGCTGCACCGGGGCGCGGCTGCGCTGGGGCGTGTGGCTGACTGGCTGGACCGAAATTCGCGTGAACGGTTGGTCC
>RCMY010004917.1_pt1 | contig 11411 bp, 11 predicted proteins | sample 2041341 | NCBI WGS metagenome assembly RCMY01 (sample SAMN09708234, study PRJNA481090) | Marine sediment metagenome, whole genome shotgun sequencing project.
TCGAACTGCCTGGTGTAGACCTGCTCGAACTCGTCCCGGCCGATCTCCTCGCCGTTCACTACGGCCACCACGTCAGGCAGCCCGTCCAGGTCGGCCTCGGGTGCGGCTTCTGGGTCAGCCGGGGCGGAAGCGGACGGAGCCGACGATGCGGCATCGGCGTCGTTTGAGTCGCCGTCTTCGCTGCCGCAGGCGGAGAGCGCGAGCACGCCCGCCAGCATCAGGCCGAGCGTTATCGATCGCGCTGCGGGACGAATTCGTGGACGTGCAGTCATCAGGGTCACCCAGAGAATCGGAGAAAGGCCAGACTCGAAGTTAGCAACCGGTCAAAACCCCTGAGATGGGTGGATCACCCCACTGACGGCGCTAGTGGGGGACACTGTTCTGGTGTCGAGAGTGATCGTCGTGGGCGCCGGAGTCGTGGGTCTCTCCTGCGCGGTGCGTCTGTTGGAGGCTGGACACCGAGTCGATGTGGTGGCCCGTGACCTTCCACTGGAAACGACCTCGGTCGTGGCAGCAGCGCTGTGGTATCCCTACCGGGCACTTCCGCGGGACAGGGTGGCCGCCTGGTCGGCTCGAGCCTTCCAAGTATTCGACGAACTCGCCGCGAACGATGTCGGTGCAGGCGTGCGGATGCTGGACGGCACCGAGGTGATGCGGTCCGCGACCCCCGATCCGTGGTGGGCCTCGGCGGTGCCTGGCCTGATTCGGCAACGTGACCTCCCCGAGGGGTACACCGACGGTTGGTCCTTCCGCACCCCGGTGGTGACGATGCCGACGTACTTGAGGTGGCTCTCGACTCGAATCGAGGACCTGGGCGGATCCATCACGCGGCTGAACCTGCATGACTTGCCGACCGGTGGTGACCTGGTCGTGAACGCCTCCGGCATCGGCAGTCGACTGCTGGCCCACGACTCGGCGGTGACGCCGGTCCAGGGTCAGGTGGTGGTGGTCGAGCAGGTGGGTCTGGAGCGATGGATGCTCGACGCGGAGGGCCCGACCTACGTCATTCCGCGCGAGGACGAGATCGTCGTGGGAGGCACAGCGCTGGAGGGGGAATGGAGCCGAACCCCCGATGCGAAGGTGGCCGACCTTCTCCTTGAGCGGGGTAGGCGCCTGGTTCCGGAGTTGGCGGGGGCCAAGGTGCTGCGGCACAAGGTGGGCCTGCGTCCTGCTCGTCCAGCGGTGCGTCTGGAGCGCGAAGGACACGTCGTGCACTGCTACGGCCACGGCGGCTCAGGCGTCACCGTGTCCTGGGGGTGTGCTGAGGAAGTCGTGGCGCTGGTTGGTGCGTGACGGGCAGGACCCGACAACTGGACCGATCAGCGCTCAGAAGCGTTGCGCCGGCGATTGATCGCGATTGCTAGTGGCAGGCCGATACCGAAGCCGATGACGGTCCCGACGAGGGCGCCCCAGTCCTCATCGACGTTGAGGCCCACCAGCGCCGCGATGGCCACCGCTGCCAACACCAGAGTGGCGAGGGCGAGGTTGAAGAACATCTCTCGAAAGAAAAGGGTGCTGAAGCTTTCACTCGGCTGGGCGGGTGCAGCGGCCTGGGTGGGCTCCGGGGAGTTGGCTTGAGTGGGGCCGGCTGCTGGTGTCGACGCCTGCGCGGGTAGAGCAGCCACGGCGGTGGCCGAACCGAGCGGAAGGGCTTGAACCACCGCTAAAGGGTTGAGGGCACCGTAGATGTGGGGGTAGGTCTCCTCGGAGTCGGGAACCGGCTCCTCGATGACGGGTACGTCGAGCAGATCGGTGTCGATCACCAGGAGCACGAGCGGCTCCGTAACGTCGGCGTAGTAGCGATCACGGACCCCCTCCCACTGATCCCCACGGCTGGCGTGAAGGAAGCCCTGGTCGGCCAGCGTTCGGCCACGGGTGGAGGTCGTGTAGCGACCAGTGGCCTGCGCGGCCGTCCAGTCGCGGGCGGTGGCGATGTGAAAAATTCGAGTCATAGCGGGTCCATCAGAACAGTCGCGTGGAGGGATCGTCGATACCGCGTAGGGCGTCGTAGTCCACGACCGCACAGGTGATGCCGCGGTCCGTGGCCAACACCCGCGCCTGCGGCTTGATCTCCTGGGCCGCGAAGATGCCGCGTACGGCGCCGTTGGCGGTGAGCAGCGAGTCTCGGTTGAGCAACTCCAAGTAGCGGGTCAGTTGCTCCACGCCATCGATGTCGCCCCGACGTTTGATCTCGACCGCGACGCTGGCGCCCACGGCGTCGCGACACATCAGATCCACCGGACCGATGGCCGTGGGGAACTCCCTGCGCACCAGGGTCAGGCCCTCCGCCAGAGTCCCCGGGTGTTCGGCCAGCAACTCCTGCAGATGCTTCTCGACCCCGTCCTTCTGAAGCCCGGGATCGACCCCCAGATCATGGGAGGAATCGCTGATGACCTCGTCAAGCAGAATCCGCAGCGTGTCGTCGGTCTTGGTGCTGGTGACGATCCATTCGATCTGGCCCTCTTCGGTGGTGCCCTCGCGCAGGGTGCACGGCGGCGACATCCAGTTCAGCGGCTTGTAGGAGCCGCCGTCGGAGTGTGCGAGCACCGAACCGTCGGCCTTGATCATCAACACCCGGGTCGCCATCGGCAGGTGTGCGGTCAGTCGTCCCGCGTAATCGATCTGGCAACGGGCCACGACAAGTCTCACGAGCGGGGAATCTACCAACACCCGATGGCGCGTGGTGCAGGCCACCGCGCGCTGCGGGCCAGTCTCACGGTCACCCACCTAGAGCCAAGGGGGACCAGGACGCGTGGAATGATCCCCCTATGACGAGCTCTGACACGGAAACTGAATCCGACGCCCGCACCTTCTCGACCATCGGCGTCGTCGGTCTCGGCACCATGGGTGCCGGCATCGCGGAGGTCTTCGCCCGCCACGGTTACTCCGTGGTCGGCGTTGAGCTCGACGACGAGACCCTCCAGCGCGGCAAGCAGTACGTCGAACACTCCACAGCGCGTGCCGTGAAGGGCGGAAAGATCACCGAGGCCGAGCAGGCCGAGCTCCTGGGGCGCATCTCGTTCACCACAACGCTGAAGGACCTTGCGGAGGCCGACCTCGTGGTCGAAGCCGTCGTCGAGAGCCTTGACGTCAAGAAGGCCCTCTTCGCCGAACTCGACGGCATCGTGTCCGCTGACGCGGTGCTGGCCACCAACACCTCATCGCTGTCGGTCACCGAGATCTCCACCGCTAACACTTCGCCGGGCCGCGTCATCGGCATCCACTTCTTCAACCCCGCTCCCGTGCAGAACCTCGTCGAGGTTGTCCGCACCGTCGTCACCGAGCCTTCTGTGCTCGCCGATGTCACCGCCCTGGTGGAGAAGCTGGGCAAGAACCCGGTCGTGTGCGGCGACAAGGCGGGCTTCATCGCCAACACGCTGCTCTTCGGCTACCTCAACCACGCTGTCTCGATGTTCGAGAGCCGTTATGCCACGCGTGAGGACATCGACGCCGCCATGCGTTTCGGCTGCGGCTACCCGATGGGCCCGCTGGCGTTGGTCGACCTGATCGGTCTCGACACGACCTACGAGATCCTCCAGACGATGTACCTGCAGGGCCGCGACCGACTGCACGCACCGGCGCCGCTGCTCAAGCAGATGATGACCGCTGGCCTGCTCGGTCGGAAGTCCGGTCGCGGCTTCTACACCTATGAGGCTCACGACAGCCCGAAGGTCGTCGCCGACGCGAAGACCCCCTCGGCCGATGAGAAGCCCACCCTGCAGCACTCGATCAAGCAGGTCGGAGTCGTGGGCACCGGCACGATGGCCACCGGCATCGTTGAGGTCTTCGCCAAGAGCGGCTTCGACGTCATCTACGTCGGCCGTGGCGACGAGAAGGTCGCTGGCGTTCGTGCGGCCATTGAGAAGTCTCTGGACAAGGCCATCGGCCGCGGCAAGATGGAGGAGTCCCAGAAGGACGTCGTCCTGGGCCGACTCACGGGCACCACGTCGCTCGATGACCTCAAGACCGTGGACATCGTGGTCGAGGCCATCGCCGAGGACCTGAAGGTCAAGACCACCCTTTTCGCCAACCTCGATGACATCTGCAAGCCCGGTGCGATCCTGGCCACCACGACGTCGTCGTTGCCGATCATCGAGTGCGCCCAGGCGACCAAGCGTCCCGAGGACGTCGTCGGTATGCACTTCTTCAACCCGGCCCAGGTCATGAAGTTGGTCGAGGTCGTCTCCACCGTCGCGACCTCCGAGGCCGTCACCGAGACGACGCGCGCCCTGTGCGACGTGCTGGGCAAGGTCGCGGTCTCCTGCGGCGACCGTGCCGGCTTCATCGTCAACGCGCTGCTCTTCCCCTACCTCAACGACGCGGTGAAGATGCTCGAGGCGCACTACGCCACGGCTGACGACATCGACCTGGCCATGAAGAAGGGGTGTGCGCTCCCGATGGGACCGTTCGAACTCCTCGACGTGGTCGGCAACGACGTGTCCCTGGCCATTCAGCGCGAACTCTTCCTTGAGTTCCGCGAGCCCGGCTTCGCTCCTGCGCCGCTGCTGGAGCACCTGGTGACGGCCGGTTACCTCGGCCGCAAGACCAAGCGGGGTTTCCGCGACTACAGCCGTCGCTGATCGAAACACCCCTCTGCGCCGTCACCCGGATCGGGTGACGGCGCAGTGCGTTGGGGCGTGAGCGTTGGAACACGGCAGCACGCCCTGCCATAGTCGTCCCCGTGTCGACTACTCAGCCCAGTCCTCCGTCGAGCCCAGAACCCGTTGCCTACCCCTCGCCCATGGCGCGGACCCGGGCCGCGATCGGCAAGAGCCTCAAGCCGCATGTGATCGTCCTGTTCGGGGCGACCGGTGATCTGGCTCGCCGCAAACTGCTGCCCAGCCTGACCCACCTGGTCCTGTCGAAACTAACGCCCGACATCCAGATCGTCGGGTCGTCGCTGGACGACCTGACCCACGAGGAGTTCCGCGCCTTCGCGAAACAGGCCGTGGACGAGTTCGCCCCGCGAACCCTCAAGCCGGGGGAGTGGGAGCAGTTCGCCGAGCGACTCCATTACGTCCCGACCGGGCAGGGTGCAGCGGGGCTGCGGGCCGCGGTGACGAGCGCCTCCGAGAAGTTGGACTGCGGCGGACTCGAGCCACGCATCCTGCACTACCTCAGCGTCCCACCCGCCGCCGCGACCAAGGTGATCGCCACGGTGCGCGAGGCTGATCTGGTCGATCGAGTTCGCGTGGTGATGGAGAAGCCGTTCGGCACCGATCTGGCGAGTGCTGTCGAACTGAACGACTTCGTGCACGAGACCTTTGATGAGGACCAGATCTTCCGGATCGATCACTTCCTGGGCAAGGAGGCTGCCCAGAACGTGTTGGCCCTCCGTTTCGCCAACGGACTCTTCGAGCCGATCTGGAACCGGAACTTCATCGACCACATCCAGATCGACGTGCCGGAGACTCTCGGCCTGGATCGGCGGGCAGGTTTCTACGAGGCCACGGGCGCCTACAAGGACATGGTGGTGACCCATCTCTTCCAGGTCCTCGCCTTCGTGGCGATGGAACCTCCCACGGCTCTGGAGCCGGGGGCCATCAGCGAGGAGAAGAACAAGGTCTTCCGCTCGCTGATGGCGATCGAACCGAGCGACGTCATCCGTGGCCAGTACGTCGGTTACCGGGACGAGGAGGGGGTCGCGCCTGACAGCGACACCGAGACCTTCATCGCCCTGAAGTGTGGGATCGATAACTGGCGCTGGGCCGGGGTGCCGTTCTACCTGCGGACCGGCAAGCGTCTGGCCGAGGGGCAGCGCATCATCTCCATCGCCTTCAAGGAAGCGCCGAAGTCGATGTTCCCTTCTGACTCGGGAGTCGGAACCCAGGGGCCGGACCACCTGACGTTCGACCTGGCCGACGAGTCCAAAGTCTCCTTGTCCTTCTACGGCAAGCGCCCGGGGCCGGGCATGAAGCTGGACAAGCTATCCATGCAGTTCTCGACCGAGGACACCGTCCACGTCAACGACGTCCTGACGGCCTACGAGCGGCTGATCCTGGACGCCATGCGGGGTGACCGCACGTTGTTCACCACCGCTGAGGGCATCGAGTCGCTGTGGGAGCGTTCACAACTACTCATCGAGAATCCGCCTCCGGTGAAGTCCTATCCTCCGGGCAGTTGGGGTCCGAATGCGATCCACCAATTGATCGCCCCGCACGCGTGGCGGCTGCCCTTCGAACGGGAGTGGCGGGAGACGAAGTAGCCGGGGTTTGTCGGCGCCGCGACGTAGGCTGAGGGACATGACGACTATCTTGGTGCTCCTCTTGGTGGTCCTCGTGGCCGTGGGCGTTCGCTCCAGTCAGCGGCAGAAGGTGCGGGCGCTGGAGCGCCGTCGGGCCGAGTTGGAGCCGGTGCAGAAGTTGGCCTTCGAGGACATCACCGCACTCGGCGTGGAATTGCAGAACTTCGACAACGAGCTCGTCGGTCACGACTTGGACGTCGGAGCGAACGCGGATTATCAGCGGGCCCTGGACGCCTACGAGGCGGCGAAGACCGCCGGGGACCGGATCAGCGTCCCCGACGACATCCGGCACGTCACCGAGATCTTAGACGACGGCCGCTACGCCATCGCCTGCGTCCGAGCCCGGGTGGCGGGTGAGCCGCTGCCCACGCGTCGTGCGCCGTGCTTCTTCGACCCCCAACACGGCATGTCCGTCACCGACGTTCCCTACGCGCCTGCCGGCGGGATCCAGCGAGATGTCCCGGCCTGTGAGTTGGACGCCGAGCGGGTTCGAGTCGGAGCGGAGCCTCACGTGCGTCAGGTGATGGTGGGGGCACAGCGGGTGCCCTACTGGCAGGGCGGTCCTGCCTTCGCGCCGTACGCCGCTGGCTACTACAACTCCATGGTGCCGATGAACCTGCTCTTCGCCGGGATGATGTTCGGTTCCTTCGGTGGGCTGGGTTCGTTCGGCGGCCACGAACTCGGATCCGATGGTGGTGACTACGGCGACAGCGGGGACTACGGCGATGGTGGTGGTTTCGGAAACGGCGGCGGGTTCGACGGCGGCGGGCTCGACGGCTTCGGGTTCTGATCGAAGCCGATCGGGCTACCGTGATCGAGTGAGCTCTCCGTGGATGCGTCACCTCCTCGCTGTGCTGGCCGTCGCGGGACTGCTGGTCGGTCTGATCGGTGTCCCAGCGAGCGCGGGTGCCGACGTGCGTCCGCTTCCACTCGACACTGACGTGGACTACCAACTCGGCGGCTCCTCTCCACCGGCGCCCAACGTGGGGATCGTGGTGCGGGACCGGACCGCCAGACCGGTCTCGGGGCTCTACAACGTCTGTTACGTCAACGGTTTCCAGACTCAGCCGAATCAAAGGGCGTTCTGGAAGAAACGGGGGAGGCTGCTCCTGCGACACCAGGGGCGGCTGGTGGTCGACGAGGCCTGGGGCGAGTGGCTGCTGGATATTCGCACGCCTACCAAGCGCCGAGCGTTGGCGAGGATCATGAAGGCTTGGATCCGGGGGTGTGCCCGTAAGGGGTTTGACGCGGTGGAGTTCGACAATCTCGACTCGTTCTCGCGCAGCCAACGCCTCATTAAGCGGCGACACGCCCTCGCGTTTGCGAGGAAGCTGGTGCGCCAGTCCCATCGCCTGGGGTTGGCCACGGGCCAGAAGAACACCGCCGGACTCAACGGCACCAAGCTCGGCTTCGACTTCGCCGTCGCGGAACAGTGCGCGGCCTACGACGAATGTGGGAGGTACGTCGACAGCTTCGGGCGGCAGGTGTTGGCCATCGAGTACACCAAACGCCACTTCAAACGGGCCTGTGCTCAGTTCGGGGAGCAACTGGCCATCGTCTACCGCGACCTCGATCTCAGTCCGAAGGGCGTCCGTCGCTGGTGTTGAGCAACCGATCCGATCAGTCAGCAGCCTGGCGGGCGCGGTAGGCCGCAACGGCATTGCGGTTGCCGCAGGCGGTCGAGCAGTAGCGTCGCGAGCGGTTGCGCGACAGATCCAGCACGATGCCGTCGCAGTCGTCGTCGGCGCAGACGTCGAGGCGAGAACCCTCGTCGGCGCGGATGACGTCCACCATGGCCATCGCGGTTTCGGTCTTGATACGCACCGGCAGTGAGGCTTGGGGGTCGACCAGGTGGAGGTGCCAGTCGTAGTCCTCGTGACGCACGAGTTGGGGCTTGGTGGGGATGCCGTCGAGGATCGCGTTGACCATGGCGACGGCTTCTTCCCGCTCAGCCAGCAGCAGTGCGCGCAACTGTGGCCGGATCGCTCGAACCTCCGCCAACTCGGCTTCATCCCGATCGTGCCGTCCGGTGTAGACGAACTCCGCGTAGAACGCGTCGAGACCCTCGATGTCCGTCAACGTGTCGGGAGTGGACGCGGTGTTCACCAAGGTGACTGCTGCTCGGAGGGCTTCGGCGGCGTCATGAGCGAAAACCATCGTGAGAGATTACCGCATAGCCTTGGTCCGATGCGGACTTGGTGTCCAGAACCTTGAGCGTTGCCATCGCCCCCTGCGGACCGATGGCAACAGCGACAGCTGTGCCGACGACCGCAGTCGCCCTCGTCAGTCGACGGAGAAGGATTGCTCTTCCGGGGCGGCCTGCGATGGTGCGCGCGCACCGGCAGTCGGCGTTCTCGGGTGGATCGTGGCGGTCAGCTGACAACCCGAGTCCCCGGTGTTCGAGCCGAGGTTTGCTGCGTCGATCGAGAAGCGGTACGAAACGCCCGGTTCGAGGTTCTTGTATCCGACAACCGGTGCGTTGCCGTACGCCCCCGACGCCGCAGTCTGACGGAGCGACCAGGTAGCCGTGACCTCGGACCATGAGCTGCCATCGGCGCTGAACTGCACTCGGCTATCCACCGGGCCGGGACCCTCCGCATACAGGCCGCCGGAGAAAACCGCCACCATCGCGAAGTCTGGTACGAACGGTGCGGTGATGCACTCGGGGTCTGATCGGGTCAGGCCGGTATCCCTGCTGGAGACTACCTGCGTTGATCGTGCAGCGATTGCTTCGTCGACTTCGGACTCGGTGTAGTACCGGTCGTCGTGGTCGTGGTCCATCGTGTACCCGACGATGTCGAACAACACGTGTGCCGACTTGCCGGCACTCATCTTCACGTACAACTGGAGCTTGCCACCAGGGCCAAGCTTCATCAGCACCGCGTTGGGCTCCGTCGTCCCCTTGGTGAAGTTCACGGTCGACGTCGTTGGGACTCCGGTCGCGCCTGCTGGCCGTACCGACAAGAACCCAGATCTGTCTGCCTGTGTCACCGTCACGTTCGCCACCACGGCGACCGCCCCGGCTGGGACAACGATCTTGGTGCCGCTGGGGGCGACTGCCACGTTGCCGGTCACCTGAATATCCCGCGGGGAGTCTGAGGTGAACTTCCCGGTCAGCCCGAGATTGGACCGAGTGTCAAGAATGCGCTCGGGATCCACCGACACGAAGACCGGCTTGGGGTCACCGGCTCCGATGCCAGCCTGCGCCATCCCAATTCCCCCGGCACCCAGTGAAACAGCAACCGCCGCTCCAATCGCTGCCCAACGTGATCGAATCATTCTTGACCGCCCGCCTTTAGGTCGTTGCTCCAGTGGCTAAACGAAGAAGGTTAGCAAAATCACTGCCGCACTGCGCGCTGCCGCAATGCCGTGAGCCGAGGCGGGACGGGTCGGGTCCAGCGACACGCGGCGCTGAGTTGGCGTGCCCGAACGGCCTACTCGGGGCCATGATGGATAGATGAAACTCTCGCTGCCACTCGGATCGGAACACGTGCGCACCACGCCGACATTCGACAACGAGTCGGTCCCGGCCGGGCTGTTGCGCGACCACCGGATCGCAACCGGTACGTGGGGGCGGCTGATCGTCCACGACGGTTCGCTGCGCCTGGTATTCGCCGCTATGGACGGACAGGCCGCCGACGAACAGGTCGTGGACGCCGACAACGCCGGCATCATCCCTCCCGATCGGCTACACCAGGTGGTCTTCGACGGACCGGTGTCGTTCGCGGTGGAGTTCCACCGCGTCTGACCGGGTCGGCTCGGGCGGCCTCCCTTGTTGTCATGGGTAAGAGCCATGTTGACAGGTTACGCAGCGGATCTTTAGTGTCATCGTCCATGACGATGTTGACAGATGACGCAGGTACGGCCGTGATGTCCGGCCGGAGCCGTACCGCCACGGGACTCGGCTTCGCCTTCGTCTCCGCCATCTCCTTCGGCCTGTCCGGGTCGCTGGCCAGTCCGATGCTCGCCCAGGGATGGTCGCCCGGCGCAGTCGTTCTCATCCGAGTAGCCATCGCGGCGGCCGCCGTGGTCCCGTTCGGGTTGGTGGCGCTGCACCGCCGCTGGTATCTCCTGCGGGAGCACGCCGGCGTGCTGATCGTGTACGGCGTGTTCGCCGTCGCTGGAGCGCAGTTCGGGTACTTCTCGGCTGTTCAATACATGCAGGTCGCCCCGGCGCTTCTGATCGAGTACACCGCGCCGGCCGCCGTGGTGATGTGGCTCTGGCTGCGCCACGGTGAGCGTCCCGGGCGCGTCACGCTCGTGGGAGCAGCCCTGGCGGTTCTCGGACTCGTGTTGCTGCTCGACCTGCTGTCGGGTGCGGACGTCAGCGTGATCGGCATGGCGTGGGGCCTGTTCGCCATGCTGGGCGCAGCGACGTACTTCATCATCTCGGCCGACGACACCCGAGGGCTCCCGCCCATCGTTCTGGCCAGCGGCGGCCTGGTGGTCGGCACGATCGCTCTCGGCGGACTGGGTCTGGTCGGACTGCTGTCGATGCGAGCCGCCCCTGAGGCGGTCACCTACGGCGGCGTGGGGCTCACTGTCTCGTGGTGGATCCCGCTCGTGCTCCTCGGCCTGGTCACCGCAGGCGTGGCCTACACGTCTGGGATCGCTGCCGGTCGACGGTTGGGCTCGCGACTCGCTTCGTTCGTCGCCCTGACTGAGGTGCTCGCTGCCGTGCTGTGGGCGTGGTTGCTCCTCGACGAACTGGCCGGACCGCTGCGCCTGTTCGGTGGCGTGCTCATCATCGCTGGCGTCGTGGTCGTGAAGTTGGGGGAGCGGCGCATCGAAGCGCTCCCCACCAACCCCGAGGTGCCCGCCGCGGCGCTGTGAGCTAGCCAGCGTAAGTTAACGGGCGTCCTGGCGGCGGACGAGTACCTCGCGAAGGATCAGCAGCACCGCAGCAGCGCTGGGGATAGCCAGCAGGGCCCCGACCACACCGAGGAGTGCGGCGCCGATCAGAGCGGCGATCACGGTGACCGCACCGGGGATATCGACCGAGCGTGACATCACGCGTGGGTAGATGACGTAGTTCTCGACCTGCTGGTAGATCAGGAAGAAGATCACGCAGATCAATCCGGCGTGGAAGTCGGTGGCGAAGGCGATCGCGGTGACCACCACGGCGCCGATGGTCGCGCCGATCATCGGAATCACGTCGAGGAGGGCG
>RCMY010004918.1_pt1 | contig 11411 bp, 13 predicted proteins | sample 2041341 | NCBI WGS metagenome assembly RCMY01 (sample SAMN09708234, study PRJNA481090) | Marine sediment metagenome, whole genome shotgun sequencing project.
AAGCTCGGACGTCTCGCCGGATCTGATTCGGTAAAGCCGCGGAAGCGGTTTGCCGTCCGACCCAAGTTGCGGCGGCGGCGGCGGGGCCGCACAGGCCGCCAAAGCCAACAGTGCCGACAGGAAAATGATGTAAAGACGCGCCATGATGTCAAACCACCCGATATTGCTGTAGTCTCTGCCTTATCGCGGGATACGTTGCGATTCAAACCCACATGCGCGCAAGTTCGCTTGATAACAGTTGTTTGAATTGCGACTGCGTCATTCGCGCCATATATTCCTGCAATCCAAGGACCAAAATCTGGAGAAACCCAAAATGGCCTCTGAAACCCGAGACAACTGGAACCGGCGCGCCTTTCTGGCCGGGACCGCCGCCCTAATCGGGGCACCCGCATTGGCGCAAAGCGTTGATGGTGCAGGCACTGTCGAGATCGAGCGTGATCTTACCGAAACGGTGCGCCACAATATTTCCAGTTTCCGCACCCTCGACTGGCAGCCCTATTTCTCAAACACCAAGGATGGCGCGATCCTTGTCGATATCGACTCGCGCGCCGTCCATTTCTGGAGCGAGGATCAGTCGGTTTACAAGCTCTACCCGTCCTCCGTGCCGCTGACCGAGGACCTGACGCGTCGCGGCCGTACCTCTGTGGTGCGCAAGGTTGTAGGCCCAAGCTGGCGTCCGACGCCCTCAATGCTTGAACGCAATCCCGAATGGCCGGCCTATGTGGGGCCAGGCCCCGATAACCCATTGGGCACCCACGCGCTTTACCTCAGCTGGACCTATTACCGAATCCACGGCACTCATGACACGCGCAAAATCGGGCGGCGCTCGTCCAATGGATGCGTCGGTCTTTACAACGAACACATTGCCGAGTTGTTCGGAATGACCAAAGTCGGCACCCAAGTGTTGCTTATTTGACGAAAAGACGGCGTGATATTGTCCCAAAGGCGTAACTTGGGTTTGCAATCGGTTCGAATTGCTGATTAAAAAAAATCCACGAGGTTAAGTCTTGGGTGCTTGGCGTTGTGATTTACAGCGTTAAGCCAATATCTGGAGGATAATATGAAGAAACTCGTTCTCGCCGCCGCCCTTAGTGCCGCTGCTTCGACCGCATTCGCTGGCAGCTATGCCGAGCCTGTAATCGAGGCACCGGTAATTGTTGAAGAAACCGCAGCTAGCTCGTCTGCTGCTGGCGTTTGGATTCCGCTGGTCCTGTTGGCCATCGTAGCCGCAGTCGTCATTGCTGACTAAGTCAGTATCGAAGGCAAAGAAAAAGGCAGTGGGAAACCACTGCCTTTTTCGTTTCTATGAGAGTGTTTAGTGTTTAATCCAGCCAACCCTGAAGGTTTGCTTCGACTACGGATGCCAGCGCCTTGATATGCGCGTCCTGATCGTTCAGGCATGGAATATAGGTAAATTCCTCGCCGCCAGCCTCTTCAAAGCTTTCCCTGATCTCTTCGTTGATCTCTTCCAGCGTCTCGATGCAGTCGGCGGAAAACGCCGGGGCCATCACAGCGATTCGTTTTTTACCGTCTTCGCGTGCAAGCCTGGCCACCTCTTTCACGGTATAGGGCTTTAGCCATTCTTCGGGGCCAAAGACCGACTGGAACGTTGTGGTGATCTCGGTGTCATCCCAGCCAAGCCGCTCTTTCAGCAGGCGCGTGGTTTTCTGACAGTGGCAATGATAGGGATCACCCTGCATCAGATAGCGTATTGGCATCCCATGATAGGACACCACAAGGATATCGGGGCGCGTTTCGATATTGGCATAGGCTGTCTCAACCGATTCGGCCAAGGCCTCGATATAGAGCGGATTTTCGAAATAGGGCTCGACCACCCGCGCGATCGGCTGCCATGTCTCGTCCATCAGCGCGCGAAAGAACTGATCGTTGGCGGTGGCCGATGTGGCGGCGGCGTAATGCGGGTAAAGCGGAAAGAACAGGATCCGGGTGCAGCCGGCATTGACCATGGCGCGGACCTTGGATTTGGTCGAGGGATTGCCGTAGCGCATGCAGAAATCAACCATCACCTGATCGCCATAACGCGCCTCTAGCGCCGTGGCCATTTTCGCGGTCTGATCGCGGGTGATGGTCATCAGCGGACTTTCGTCCTTTTCCTCGTTCCAGATCGATTTATAGGCGTGGCCGCTGGTAAAGGGGCGCTTGGTCAGGATGATCAGCTGTAACAGCGGTTGCCATTTCCAGGGCGCATAATCAATAACGCGACGATCCGAGAGAAACTCGTTCAGATAGCGGCGCATCGACCAGTAATCATAATGATCCGGCGTGCCCAGATTGGCCAGCAGAACGCCCGTCTTGGCGCGTGGAATGGCGGGGTGATCGCCGGGTGCATGGGGCGGACGAACGGCAGAATGACGTGCATCGGGCATGGTCTGGGTCAATCCTTACTGGCTCGGGTTAAGGGTGACATAAAGGTTGTGCCCGCAAGGTCAATCTTTCAGCGGTGTTTCTTTGGCCCCAAGCACATCCGCCAGCCGCGCGCTTGCCGATCCGGGGCGCAGGGGCTGGGGTTGGCTGGCATCCGGTGACCAGCCGGTCAGGAATATCATCTCGAACGTGGCCGTGATGCGCCCATCGGCATCGCCAAACTCTTGGGTGTAGATCTCGGCGGCCCGTTCAAACAGCGAACGCCGGGTTGCGCGCCGTGGCCGGTTTGCCATGGCGTTACCCTCGCCCATCGCGCGCAATTCACGCATCAGGTGGGTGGGCGAGGCATAGCTTGCCTTAAGCGGCAGGGTATCGGCCACCGGCAGGGCAAAGCCCGCCCGCTGCAACAGCGCGCCCAGATCGCGGATTTCACCCATTGGCAGAATCCGGGGCGACAGCCCGCCAAGCAGATCCGATTCTGCCTGCGCCAGAGCGATGCGCAATTCGTGAAGGGTCTCGCCGCCAAACAGTACTGTCAGCATAAGCCCATCGGGCTTTAGTGCGCGCCGCGTCTGAATAAGCTGACCCACCGGATCGTTTGCCCAATGCAGGCAAAGCGCGTGAATCACCAGATCATGCGATTGCGGATCAAGTGCCAGAGTGTCGTCATCGTCAACACAAAGCGCCTCGGGGAAGCGATTTTGCCAGAATTCTGGAAAACCGCTCACCACGGCAGGCGAGGTAAATGATTTCTTAACCAAGCTCAGGCGATCCTCGATCTCATCAGCGGCGGTTTCATGCAGAAACCATTCGGGCGCACGCAGGGCGCGTTGGCGATTGCGGATCAGGGCGGAACGATCTGTCAGGGTCTGATTCATATCGGGGACCATAGGGTGAGCATGCAGGCATTTCAAACGGCACTTCAGGTGGTTTATCCGGCGCGCTGTACCTTGTGCGGTTGTCAGGTGGAAAGCGATTTTGGTCTTTGCGGCCCGTGTTGGCGCGACACGCCGTTTATTGCCGGGCTGGTCTGCGATACCTGCGGTGTGCCCTTGCCGGGGGAAAGCGGGCCAGAGGCCGAGCATTGCGATGACTGCCTGAGCGTGGCGCGGCCGTGGTCGCGTGGCCGATCCGCGCTTGTTTACCACGAAAACGGGCGCAAGCTTGTGCTGGCGTTGAAATATGGCGACCGCCACGATGTGGTGCGCCCTGCCGCTCTCTGGATGGCGCGGGCCGCACAGCCGCTTTTGACCCAAAACACGCTTATTGCGCCGGTGCCCTTGCATTGGCTGCGGATGTTGCGACGGCGGTTCAATCAATCTGCTCTTCTGGCGCAGGCGTTGGCGCGTGAAATCGCCTTGCCGGTTTGTCCTGATCTGTTGACCCGGCCCAAACGCACCCGCCCACTCAAGGGGATGGATGCCGAGGCGCGCCATGCCATGCTTGACGATGCGATCCGTATCAATCCCAGACGCCGGGCCGAATTGATTGGCCGCACGGTGCTCTTGGTGGATGATGTGATGACATCGGGGGCCACGCTTTCGGCGGCGGCGCAGGCCTGTTTTTCGGCAGGTGCGCAAGATGTGTGCATACTAACACTGGCGCGCACGGCCAAGGATGCCTAAGTTCCTGCCAGATAGGAATACGGGAACCCCTTAAATGCAACCAGTTGAAATCTATTCGTCGCCCCTTTGTGGATTTTGCCACGCGGCCAAGCGGTTGCTGAAGCAAAAGGGCGTCAACTTTTCGGAAATCAACGTGCTGGCCCAACCGGTGCGCAAATCCGAGATGCTGCAACGTGCCGACGGACGTCACACCGTGCCGCAGATTTTTGTCGGTGACATCCATGTCGGCGGCTATGACGAACTGTCCGCACTCGACAGGGCAGGCAAGCTTGACGCCCTGTTGGGCAAGTGACGGCGATGCGCGCGGGCCTTGTTCAACTTAACAGCAGCGATGACCCGGCGGCAAACCTGCCGGTCACGCTGGCGTTCGTTGATGAGGCCATTGCCCAGGGCGCGGATTTTGTCCTGACGCCCGAGGTAACCAATTGTGTGTCGGGTAGCCGCGCGCATCAACGGGCGGTTCTGCACCCCGAGGATAGTGATCCGACCCTAAAAGCGATGCGCGCCAAGGCGGCAGAGCGTAAAATCTGGCTTTTGATCGGCTCGCTTGCGCTTAAGACGACCGACCCTGATGGCCGATTCGCCAATCGGTCGTTTCTGATCGGCCCGGATGGCGGGATTGTCGCGCGCTATGACAAGATCCACATGTTTGATGTCGATGTGTCGCCCGAAGAAACCTATCGCGAATCTGACGGGTTTCGCCCCGGTGCCTGTGCTGTGACCGCCGATTTGCCGATTGGCACGCTCGGCCTTAGCATTTGCTATGACATCCGCTTTCCGCATCTTTACCGCCGCCTTGCCCATGCCGGCGCGCGCATTCTGACCGTGCCGGCGGCGTTTTCCTATGTCACGGGGGCCGCGCATTGGGAAACCCTGTTACGGGCGCGCGCGATTGAAAACGGCTGTTATGTTCTGGCCCCGGCCCAGACCGGCATCCATGCCGCAACCACCGGGCGCACCCGTCAAACCCACGGTCATAGCCTTGTTGTCGCCCCCTGGGGCGAGGTTCTGGCCGATGGCGGCACCGATCCCGGCGTTGTGATGGTTGATCTTGACCCGGCCGAGATTGAAAGCGCGCGGGCGCGTGTGCCGTCCTTGCGCCATGACGCGCAGTTCGATGGCCCGGCATGAATGACACGACCAGCAATTCTCTGGCGGTGGCCCTGTTCAGTGAGATCCTCACCAATGAACAACTTATCCGCAATCGGCTAAGCCGGGTGTTGCCCAAGGGCATGGAAATCTCGCATTTTTCGGTTCTCAACCACCTTGCCCGCACCGGTGACGAGCGCAGCCCGGCGCAACTTGCCAAAAGCTTTCACGTGACGCGCGGCGCGATGACCAACACGCTGAGCAAGCTGGAATGGGCCGGATACGTGCATATCCGCCCCGATTGGGATGATGCGCGCCGCAAGATGGTCGCGATAAGCCCCTCTGGCCGTCAGGCGCGCGACGCCGCCATCGCCGCGATCACCCCGATGGTATCGGAACTGATCAGCGATCTTGGCGAAGACAGAGTGCGCGCAAGCCTGCCGGTGTTGCGCGAATTGCGCTCAAAGCTGGAACCTGGCGGTTAGCCCGGCTTTACGCTGGCGGTGACGTAATTCACGCTCAGATCCCTGTCCGACAGCCGCCAGACCCATGTGATCGGGTTGAACACAAAGCCTTTGCGATCGACCGGATCAAGGCCTGCGTTGCGCAGCAGGTCGTACAACTCATCGGGCGTGATGAATTTTGACCATTCATGCGTGCCCTTGGGCAACCAGCGCATTACATATTCCGCGCCGACAATCGCCATGGCAAAGCTTTTGGGATTGCGGTTGATGGTCGAACAAATTTGAATCCCACCGGGTTTAAGCAGCTGCTGACAGGCGGTGAGATAGGCCAGAGGATTGGCCACATGCTCGACCACTTCCATGTTCAGCACCGCATCGAACTGTTCGCCCGCGTCCGCCATATCTTCGGCGGTGGTGTGGCGGTAGTCGATCGCAAGGCCGGATTGCTCGGCATGAACCTGTGCGACGGGGATGTTGCGCGGGGCGGCATCGGCGCCGACCACCTCGGCCCCCAAGCGCGCCATTGGCTCGCTTAGCAACCCGCCACCACAGCCGATATCGAGAATACGCAGCCCCGCAAAGGGTGCGTCCTGGCCAAGATCACGGTCATATTCCGCCGCAATCTGCGAGGTGATATAATCCAGACGGCAGGGGTTCAGCATGTGAAGAGGCTTGAACTTTCCGTTCGGATCCCACCATTCGGCGGCCATCGCTTCAAATTTGGCAACTTCGCCGGGATCAATCGTGCTCTGGGCGGCTTGCATTCTGCTCTCCATGTGCTCTTCTGGACTTGCCCGTTATATAGGACATTCATGGACAAATTCTCAGGCCAAAAGAGCGCAGTACAATATCTATATCCCCCGGTCGAACCATTTGACCGGCAAATGATGGACGTGGGCGACGGGCATAGCATTTATGTCGAGCAATCCGGCCGCCGTGATGGCGTGCCGGTTGTGGTGTTTCATGGTGGCCCGGGTGGCGGGTGCAGCCCGGCGATGCGGCGCTATTTCGATCCGGCCATCTATCGGATTATCCTGTTTGATCAACGCGGTTGCGGGCGTTCGCGCCCCCACGCCAGCGTTGAGAACAACACCACTTGGCATCTGGTCGCGGATATCGAGCATATCCGCCGCGCGCTCGGGATCGAGACCTGGATTGTCTTTGGCGGAAGCTGGGGCGCGACGCTGGCGTTGATTTATGCGCAGGCCCATCCTGATCGGGTGGCGCATCTTGTGCTGCGTGGCGTGTTCACCATGACCGAGGCCGAGTTGAGCTGGTTTTATGGTGGCGGGGCAGGGGCGTTTTGGCCCGAAACCTGGCATCAGTTCAAATCGCTGATCCCCAAGGAAGAACAGGGCGATATGATCGCGGCCTATCACCGGCGGTTGTTTTCCGGCCTGCTGGACGAAGAGGTCCGTTATGCCAAGGCGTGGTCGGCTTGGGAAAACGCACTCGCAACAGTGCATTCCACCGGGGTGAGCGGCGATAGTCCGGCGGATTATGCGCGGGCCTTTGCGCGGTTGGAAAACCACTATTTCACCCATCGTGGATTTTTGGGATATGACGGCCAAATCCTCGACCAGATGGATAAAATTGCCCACATCCCCGGCACCATAGTGCAGGGGCGTTATGACATGATCTGTCCGCCCGGCACCGCCTATGCGCTGGCGCGGGTCTGGAAAAACGCCGATTTGCGGATGATTCCGGTGGCCGGGCATGCCCTGTCAGAGCCGGGGATAAGCGCCGAATTGGTGGGCGTGATGAACCGGCTGGCGCGAAAAGCCTGATCACTTGCGGCTATTGGTGCTTTTCCCGGCGCTTTTCCCGCGATATCTCAAGGGCATGGAAACGCTACCTGATCTTTACGCCCGGCGTGTTGCCGACGGCACACTGACTCGCGATGCCGCGCAAGAGGCCTCTTTGCCCGAGTTTGAGCGGATTCGTCATGCTCTGGCCGAGCAACCGCGCAAAGGTTGGTTTAGCCGCGCGCCAGAGCCGCCCAAGGGGCTGTATCTCTGGGGTGGGGTCGGGCGTGGTAAATCCATGCTGATGGATCTTTTTGTCGACACGGTGGATGTGCCCAAGCGCCGGGTGCATTTTCACGCCTTCATGCAGGAAATCCATGCCGGGTTGCACGCGGCCCGCGCCCGCAATGAAAGCGACGCCCTTGCCCCGGTGGCCAAGGAGGTGGCCGATTCGGTGCGGCTTTTGGCGTTTGACGAGATGCAGATCACCGATATCACCGACGCGATGATCGTGGGGCGCCTGTTCGAGGCGCTTTTTGCGGCCGGTGTTGTGGTGGTTACGACCAGCAACCGCATTCCCGATGACCTTTATAAGAACGGGCTGAACCGACAGCTGTTTTTGCCCTTCATCGAGATCGTCAAAGACCGCATGGTCCTGCATGAAATGGCGAGCCAAACGGATTATCGGCAGGATCGGCTGGCCGGCAGCCCGAGTTATTTCACCCCAGTGAATGAGGCGTCACGCGCTGAGATTGAAAACATCTGGCAGGATTTGACCGGCGGGGGTGGCGGGCCGCACAAGATCATCGTCAACAAGCGCGAAGTCGATATTCCGGCGTTTCACAATGGCGTGGCGCGGGCCACGTTTTACGATCTTTGCGGCAAGCCGCTTGGCCCGGCGGATTTCCTCGCGCTGGCAGAGGCGGCGCGGGTTCTGATCCTGGAAAATATCCCACAATTGGGACGCAGCAATTTCAACGAGGCCAAGCGCTTTGTTACCCTGGTTGATGCGCTTTACGAGGCGCAGGTGCGGCTTATCTGTTCGGCAGCGGCAGAGCCGGAATATCTTTATCTTGAGGGCGAAGGATCGTTTGAGTTTGAGCGCACCGCCAGCCGGTTGCGCGAAATGCAGTCTGACGGCTGGGGCGAATGATTCCGAAATCGGTCGGCGCGGTTTAGCGGCTTCGGGTCAGATCAAGGAACACATCCTGAAGGTCGGCCTGTTCGGTTTTCACATCGCGAATGGAAATGCCTGCCTCGCGGACAGCGGCCAGAACCGCCTCGGCCGGGGTGTCCGTCGAATGGTAGGTGATGACAAGCGCCCCATCCGCGCGCGATGACACCTCTAGCCCGTCGCCTTTGGGCAGGGTGGTGGCCGGGCTGTCGGGCTGAATGATCATCGTCTTGGCGTCCAGCCGCCCCAAAAGATTGGCGGTGCTGTCGCGCGCTACCAGCTGGCCAAGGTTGATGATGGCAATTTCGTCGCACATCTCTTCGGCCTCTTCGAGGTAATGCGTGGTCAGGATGATCGTCATGCCCTGTTGATTGAGGCGACGAATGTTTTCCCAAAGCATCTGGCGCAATTCGATGTCGACGCCTGCGGTGGGTTCGTCCAGCACCAGAATATGCGGCGTATGCACCAGAGCCTTGCCTAAAAGAAGCCGCCGTCGCATGCCGCCCGACAGGGTTCTGGCATAGGCGTCGGCCTTGTCTTCAAGACCGATAAGGCGCAAAATTGCATCGCTTTTGCGTTGCGCGCGCGGCACGCCGTAAAGACCTGCCTGTACCTCAAGCGCGCCGCGGGGGGTAAAGAACGGATCAAGGTTTAATTCCTGCGGCATAACCCCGATCGAGGCGCGTGACTGGCGCGGGTTTACGTCCTGATCAAAGCCCCAGATCGTGACCTTTCCGGCGGTTTTGAGCACCAGCCCGGCCAGAATATTGATCAGTGTCGATTTGCCGGCGCCATTTGGCCCCAAAAGCCCGAAGACAGAGCCCTGCGGGATATCAAGATCAATGCCCTTTAGCGCCTGTTTTTCAGGGCTATTGCGCCCACCGCCATAGGTTTTTGTCAGTCCACGGATTTCAATGGCGTTTGCGGCCATGGTGCTCTTGCCCCTTGCTGGCGGATCAATCATATTTGCACCTAGTTGAAAGTCACGCAAAAGGAAACGCCCCGATGGTAACGCAGGCCCCAGAAACCAGAATTGTTGACGTCTATCGTGTGGCCTGTGATGGCGGCGACGGGGCGCTGGGCCATCCGCGCGTTTGGCTGCAAATCCCCCAGGACAAGGGCTATGTCGAATGCCCCTATTGCGATGCCAAGCTTGTTCATCGCGAGTTTGAAGGCAAGGTTTAAGCCGACCAAGGCCGCGACTTTGGTGATGCCTGGGGTTTGAGTATTTTTTGGAACGATGAAAGCCTTCTGGGCGAAAGGGGCTATAGATGTCATTCGGAAAAGGTTGCCATCTGCATCTGATTGACGGATCGGCGTTTATCTTTCGGGCCTATCATGCGCTGCCGCCGCTGACGCGCAAATCGGATGGTTTGCCGATCGGGGCGGTCGCCGGGTTCTGCAACATGTTGCAGCGCTATGTTGAGGGCAATAACGGCCATGATGCGCCCACCCATGTGGCGGTGATCTTTGACAAAGGCAGCCACACGTTTCGCAACGATATGTATCCCGAGTACAAGGCAAACCGCGAGGCGATGCCAGAGGATTTGCGCCCGCAGATGCCGCTTACCCGAGAGGCGACGCGCGCCTTTAATATCGCCTGCGAAGAGATCGAAGGTTATGAGGCGGACGATATTATTGCGACACTGGCCTGTCAGGCGCGCGATCTGGGCGGGCGCGTGACGATCATCAGCAGCGACAAGGATCTGATGCAGCTTGTTGGCGGTGGGGTCGAAATGCTGGACGCGATGAAGAACCGGCTTATTGACGTCGACGGGGTGCGCGAAAAATTTGGCGTGAACCCGGATCGCGTGGTTGATGTGCAGGCTTTGGCCGGAGATAGTGTCGATAACGTACCCGGCGCGCCCGGAATCGGGGTAAAGATCGCGGCGCTTTTGATCAACGAATTTGGCTCTCTTGAAGAGCTGTTGGATCGTGCGGACGAGATTACACAGCCCAAGCGCCGCCAGACGCTGATTGAGAAGCGCGAGCAGATCGAGATGTCCAAGCGGCTGGTTCAGCTTGATTGCAACACGCCGCTTGAGTTCACGCTTGATGATCTTGAGGTGCGCGATCCGGACCCTGATGCCTTGCTGGACTTTCTGGCAAAGATGGAATTCCGCACGCTTTCCAAGCGGATTGCCGAGGCGTTGGGTGCCGAGGCCCCGGTGATTGCAGAGCCCTCGCCGCAGGCCATGCAGACCGGGAGTGAGGCGCAAAATGCCCCTGAATGGCCTGCAATAGACCCTGAAAAGTACGAACGCGTTGGCGATATGGGCGCCCTTGAGACATGGATCGCGCGCATTCGTGCGCGGGGTTATGTGGCGGTGGATACCGAGACGACGTCGCTAAATGAAATGCAGGCCGATCTTGTTGGGATTTCGCTTTGCGTTGATCCGGGGCAAGCCTGTTACATCCCGCTTATTCATAAGGATGGCGCGGCGGATGATCTGTTTGGGTCGAACAAGCTTGCCGATGGACAGCTAAGCGTTGGCGACGTGCTTGGCGCGCTCAAACCTGTGCTTGAGGATGATGCGATTCTCAAAATCGGGCAAAATATGAAATATGACGCCAAGATTTTTGCCGCGCTCGACGTTCATGTTCATCCAATTGATGACACCATGCTTATGTCTTATGCGCTTTACGCCGGGCAGCATGGGCACGGGATGGACACGCTGAGCGACCGCTATCTGGCGCATAAGCCGATTCCGATCAAATCGCTGTTGGGTACGGGCAAATCGGCCATCACCTTTGATCGCGTGCCGGTCGATGAGGCGGTGAAATATGCCGCTGAGGATGCCGATATCACGCTGCGCCTGTGGCATCTGTTCAAACCGCAATTGCACCGTGACCGGGTGACCACCGTCTACGAGGTGCTTGAACGGCCGCTGGTGCCGGTTCTGGCCCGGATGGAGCGGTATGGCATCAA
>RCMY010004921.1_pt1 | contig 11408 bp, 6 predicted proteins | sample 2041341 | NCBI WGS metagenome assembly RCMY01 (sample SAMN09708234, study PRJNA481090) | Marine sediment metagenome, whole genome shotgun sequencing project.
AAAAAAAAAAAACAGAGAGAAAAACAGGGCCCCGCAAAAAAAATGCGGTGCCCCCCCGCGGGGGAGTCCCCCCGCCAAGCCGTGTTCGAGCCATTGGGGATGAACAACACTGAACTGGCCGGATCGCCAGCGCATGGTGCCCGCAGCACGGCGGTCGATCTGATGAAGTTCCTCGGCGAACTTCGCCGGCCGGCGCTGCTTAGCCAGGAGACGCTGACCAAGTTCGTGCAACCTCATTTCCCTGACCTGGATGGCGTCCTGCCCGGCTATGGGATGCAACGCCCGAATCCGTGGGGACTTGGTGTCGAAATTCGGGGAGACAAGAAACCCCATTGGACCGGCCCATCGGCGTCTCCAGGAACGGTGGGGCATTTCGGGGCCGCGGGGACTTTCATGTGGCTAGAACCAGACACGGGGCGCTGCGCCGTGGTGCTGACCGACACCGCCTTCGGGTCCTGGGCCATCGAACGCTGGATCGCCTTCAACGAGGCAGTTGTGACCTCCTAGCAGAGGGCATTGTGCTCCAGACGAAGCGGTTCCTAAACCGCCTCTAATTGACGCCGATAAGAAGAACACCATGGGTTCAGCTGAACAACGCATCGCAAAAGCGCGGGCAAAGCGCGCTCTTCAGGGCCTCGGCTTTGATGCGTCCGGTCCAATGACCCGGGCAAGTTCCACCCGCAACGAGGTTCATATATCGAACCACCACGTGGTCAGAATTAATCCCCGCCCTGACCAGCGCCTGGGCCGGGAAGGCCAGGTCTGTACAGCCCTTCCCGACTTCTCCTGGACGCCCCATGTGCTGGGGCACTCGGCGGGGACCGGGTTCGACTTCGTCGTCGTCGAGCGCAAGCCCGGTCGAGCCATTTCCCGGTCATGGCCCAAAATGACCTCCGACCAACGTCGAGAATTCATCCGCCAGTTCGCCGAGGCGCTACAGGCGCTACATTCGGTTCGGACACCCCCGGTGGCCACCAAGATCTTCGGTACTCCCCATCTACTGGACCCCTCAGCAGTTTCTCCGGTGGTTCCTATTCTCATGGCAATAGACAACCTTGTCGCCCAGCGACAGGTGGACCGGGTCCTGCTCAAGGATCTCGCCGACCTCGTGAACGATCACGGCGATTCGCTGAACGACTACGATCAGCGCACGCTCATCCACGGAGATCTCAGTTTCGAAAACGTCATGATTCACGAGGGCAACCTCAGCGCCATTATCGACTTCGAATGGTCGCGAGGTGCTCCGGCTGATCTCGAACTGGATGTATTGCTGCGCTTCCTCCGTTACCCCGAAGCGCACGTGCCGGCCGACGTTGCCCACACGCTTTCATCGCTGGACTTTGAGGAGGTGCCCGGGTGGTTGGCGGAGGACTATCCAGCCCTCTTCTCTCATCCTCGACTCTCCGAGCGACTAGCGCTGTATAGCGTCGCGTTCGATATGGCTGAGCTTGTCAGCATGAAGGCGATCTCACGCGGCTCGGCCATGGGACCATTGCACCCGGTTCGCCGGCTCACTGAACTCCTGGATGGCGTAAGCCCGCTGCGGGAACAACTCTCGCGCCTCTCCCTCCCGGTCTAAAATTCTCCGCCCGTTAAATCGGGGACCAAGGAACCAAGGCAGACACCTGATCGGTGATGAGAGTGCACAGCACTCGCGGTTGAGTGGCTAACGCTATCTGGCGCCTACACGGGGGGAGTCTCCGCTCTTCGTGCACACCCAACCACTGAATGCTAGGTTCACGTCGCGGGGCCTTCAAGGCGGGGGCTGTCAGCAAGGAGGCAAAAAATGCGAACACGAAAATTACTGGGCGCTCTCTGCGGGGCCCTTATGGTGCTGGCCCTACTCCCAGCCAGCGCGTCTGCGCACGATCCAACCGAGGAATCAGCCAAGGCACAACGGACCGCTTTCCTCCGCGAAGGCAACATCAGTCCCGGCGGAGTTCCGCTCGAGCCCTTGTCAGACGTCAAGTGCGCGGACGGCATGGCCGGAATCTTCCCCTGCAACAACGTGGACCTAATGTCTTTCCTGCCGCTCCAGTCGATCGAAGCCTCGTTCGTCAACGATTTATGGGGCTGGGAGCATGAGGGCCGAGAGTTTGCGATAGTCGGCACATGGGAAGGAACCGCCTTTATCGATGTGACCGAAGGCAAGAAGCCCGTGTACCTGGGCACGCTTCCTTCTGCTGTAGCGCCAACTGCCCCGTACGATCCGACCAACCCGGAGGAGACGTTCACCGACCGCAACATCGGCAATCTCTGGGGCGACATCCGAGTTCACGACGACGTTGCCTATATCGGTACCGAGGCATTTGACCCCGCCACGGGCGAAGGGTCCGGCGTACAGGTGTTCGACCTGAAGCAGCTCTTGATCGCCAACGGGCCCCAGGTCTGGACTGCAAACAAAAAAGTTGGCAACTTCAGCTCGCACAACCTGTCGCTCAATGAGGATTCCGAGGTGCTCTATGTGGTTGGTGCTTTCGGTTTCGACGGTTGTGACAACGGTGGGGGTGGCCCAATCGCCTACGACGTCTCGGACGCCCTGAACCCCACGCTGATTGGGTGCGTGCCCGAGGACGGGTACACCCACGACATCCAGTGTGTGGAGTACGACGGACCCGACGGCGACTATGAAGACGACGAGATCTGCGTCGCTGCCAACGAAGACACGGTTACCTTGCTGAATCTCACCGACCTGCTCGAGGGAACCGGTCCTGCCGTCATCCTCGACAAGGTGCGATATCTCGACGTCGAGTTCCAGGTGGGGGACGCCCCTCCGAACTACTACACCCACCAGGGTGCACTGTCGGAGGATCAAAGCCTGTTCTTCTTGGGCGACGAGTTAGACGAGTTCTTCGGCGGGTTTCTACCACGACGGACCTATGTCTTTGATGTGAGCGATCTGGACAACGTTCAGCTGATCGCCCCCTGGATCAGCGACAGCACGTCGATTGACCACAACATGTTCGTGGATGACGACCTGTTGTACCAGGCCAACTACACGGCTGGCCTCACAATCCTTAACACCGAGAACGCCGAAACGGCGGACCTCGTTGAGGTGGGTTCCTTCGACGTGTTCCCCGCGAACGACGCAACGGACTTCTTCGGAGCCTGGGGCAACTACCCCTATTTCGATGACGGCAAAGTGGTCGTGACCAGCTCCGACGAGGGCGTGTTCATTCTCGACGCTGAGGATGCTGAGGACGTCGACGTCGACGATGATGACGACGATGACGACGACGACGACGACGACGACGACGATCATGACCGTCGTGGCCGCAACCGCTAGGAGACTGCAGGAACCGTGGGCCCGACGCAGCACGCGCTGCGTCGGGCCCTTGAGTTAGCTAGAAGCGGGTTCGCCAGGTGGTGGAGCGTTGGAGCTGGCGGTGGTGGGCTGGTCGAGCTCAGTCCGATCAGGCGAGGCCAATCTGGGCGTGAAGTGGCCGCGTGTCACGCCTCCGCTTCACGGTGGTAGCGAGCCACTACGGTGATCGGCAATGGCTTCTGCGTACACGCCTCCGAAACCGTCCATCGAATCTCTTGGGAGCACCCCCCGCTTGAGCACCTCACCCCCGGACCCCTCCGTAACCGACACCGCCGCGTGGATCGTCAACCCGACCGGCCCCCTCACTGGCGATGTTCAAGTCAGGGGCTCCAAGAACGCCGTAACCAAGCACCTGGTGGCATCGATGCTGGGGAACAGCGAATCCACGATCGCCAACGTTCCGGACATCGGCGATGTGGAGATCACGATCAACATGTTGCGCAGCCTCGGCTGTGAGGTCGACAACACCGACAACGTGGTGAAGGTCAACCCGGCAAGCCTGGACTCCAGTCGCGTGCCCCTTCGCTTCAGCGGCATGAACCGCATCCCCATCCTCATGATCGGTCCGTTGCTCCATGCCGTGGGAGAAGCGTTCGTCCCAATGGTCGGCGGCGATGACATCGGCTCCCGTCCTGTGGACTTTCACGTTGACGCCCTCACCAAAATGGGGGCGGAGGTCACGATCACCGCAGAGGGGCTCGAGGCCAAGGCGGGCCGACTCAAGGGCGCCCACATCCAGCTTCCGTACCCGTCGGTGGGTGCAACGGAGACCGTGCTACTGACCGCCGTCCTAGCGCAGGGTCGCACGGTTCTGGACGGTGCGGCCACCGAGCCCGAGATTATCGAGCTAGCGCTTTTCCTCCAGCGCATGGGTGCCCGCATCGAAATGCGTCCCAACCGTCGCTACATCATCGACGGCGTCGAGTCCTTAAGCGGCGCGACGCACAAGCTGAAAGGCGACCGCATTGAAGCCTTCAGCTATCTGGTCGCCGGCCTGGTGACCGGCGGGCAAGTCACCGTGCATGGCTGCAGTCAGGACCGCCTGGTCACCGCCATCTCCACCCTCCACGGAATGGGCGCCCAGTTCGAAATCACCGATACTTCGGTGTCCGCCTGGGCGGACAAGCTGAAGCCTGCAGCTGTCGAAACCGACACCCACCCCGGGTTCATGACCGACTGGCAGTCTCCGATGGTCGCGTTGTTTACCCAGTGTGACGGTCTCTCGGTTATGTACGAAACGGTGTATGAAAACCGGTTCACCTACGTCCCGGCCCTTAAGGACATGGGTGCGAACATCGAGATGTACACCACCCCGTTGGGCAGCATCGAGCATCGCTTTGTCGGTTCGTCGACTCCGTGCTCGGTCGTGGTCCACGGCAAGTCCAACTTGCGCGGCTGCGATGTTGAAGTCCCTGACATCCGAGGCGGTTTCGCCTACGTGCTGGCCGCAGCGGCCGCCACCGGCACCACCACCCTCACCGGCACACACCATTTGGACCGGGGCTACAACCGCCCGATCGAGAACTTCGTCGAGATGGGACTGGACATCCGTCGCACAACGGTGCCGATCGCGTGAACCCACTGTCGTGAACGCATTCCCTGGCCTGGTCCCAGTGGATAGAGCACTGACCGATACAACACCGTTTGTTACAGCGCTGTTTAATACAACACTGTTCGCCTCAATTCCGGCACCGCCGGGTAACACGCTCAGCCTCGGTCCGCTCACCTTCAACTACTACGGCCTAATGATCGCCCTCGGCGTTCTGGCGGGGGTTGAACTTGCGCGCCGACGCTGGACGGCCAAGGGAGGCAATGCCGACGACATCGGATCCATAGCTACCGTCGCTATACCGGCGGGGCTGATCGGCACCCGGATCTACCACGTCATAACGGACTGGCCGACCTACTTCGGCGCCGACGGAGCCTTGGACCCGATCGACGCATTCAAGATCTGGAGGGGCGGCTTGGGAATACCCGGCGGCCTACTGCTTGGTGTTTCCGCGGGGATCTGGCAGGCTCGCCGCCGTGGTATCAACGGAGAACAGCTGCGGCGTCTGATCGATGCGGTGATTCCAGGGATCCCGGTGGCTCAGGCGATAGGCCGCGTTGGCAACTGGTTCAATCAGGAAATCTTCGGCCCCCCTTCCTCACTGCCGTGGGCACTGGAGGTGGATCCTGAGTTCCGGCCGGGCCGATATGCCGAGTTCGAAACCTTCCATCCGGCCTTCCTCTATGAGGGACTGCTCAACCTGATCCTCGCCGGCGGTTTGATCTTGCTGGATCGACGCGGCTCACTTCGCAAGGGATCGATTTTGCCGTTATGGATCGCGGGCTACGGCGCGCTCCGCTTTGTGATCGAAACGCTACGGACCGATCCCGCAAACGAGATCCTCGGGATCCGGGTCAATCACTGGATAAGCGGCATGGCCGTCATTGTCGGACTCGCGTGGTTCGCGGCGATACAACGTCGCGCAGAAGCCGCCGACGCCGAGGCCGATCTTCCGAAGAGTTAGAAGTTAGCCAGCAGACCGACGCATTGCTGCAACGCCGGGGCCCATGACACCGATGAGCTTGGCGATTGCGTGGGTTGCGCCGTGCCGCAAATCACCACGGCATGGTCGGCGCGGTCGTACGTGTTGATCCTCGACCACGAGCGCTCTGGGGAGCAGGGTCTTTGGGCCCTGCCCGCCAGTCCGAATCACGCTTAGCGTTGGCCTATGATGAGCACGACGCACCCGCTTCATCCCGGTGCGCCGCTCCCCCCGGTGTCGCACCCTCCTCCGGCTCCACCCGAGGCTTTTCCGCAGAAGGTCTGCCCAGACTGCGGAGCACCGGTTGATTTGGAACGGTGCCCGATCTGTGGCCTACGAATCGGCGGACCCGCCGCCGCGGAGTTCTGGCATCTGGATCGAGAGGTGCGGGAATTGTTGGCCCAACGGGACCGGGAACTGCAGTCTCTCCGTCACGCCAGCCGAATCGACCCCACCGTGCCACCGCCACCTCCGTCTCCGGCCCTACGCCATCACCAGGAGAACGCCCTCCGAGGCTGGACCCAACGATGGACGATCCGGGACCTTCTCCTTGGGCTGGGAGTCTTCTCGCTCGTCGTAGCACTCGTTTCGTTTGCTGTTGTGTCGTGGGACGACCTCTCAACGATCGGCCGAGTGAGCGTGGTAGTCAGCACCACAGCGCTGGTAGGTGCTGCCGGAGTCTCACTAGATCGGCGCCGTCTGGATGCTACGGCTGAAGCGGTAACTGTGGTTTGGGCGGCCTTATTGGTCGCCGACGTTGCTGCAGCCCGTTTCCTCCTCCAGCCGGAGTCTGCGCCGTTGCTTTTCTGGGCGGGCGGCACGGCTGTTGTGGCCGGGCTGCTCTTCGGTTTCGGCCAAATCACAAGGTCGCGTTCAGCACCTGCCCTCTCCGTGATCGCAGCGATGGTGCCGTTCCCGCTCCTTGGCCTAGATCAGGGAAGTCAAGTTCTTGCTGTCGCCGGCGGCGGAACGAGCTTGGCGATCGCCATGGTCGCCGAGGAATGGCTGAGCACCCGGTCGGACCGATTCGGCACTCTTACGACTTCGCTGGCTCGGCATGCTACCTGGAGTTTCGCCGGGGTGAATGGACTGCTTGCTTTGTCGTGGAACGCAGAGATAGGCGCAGCGCTGGGGCTGGGGGCCATAGCCGCGCTCGCCATCGTGGCCTACATAATCGGTAGTACCGGAGGGCGGGTACGGGCCGATATTTGGATTGGCAAACTGGCGGCTCTGGTGATCGCCGCTCCCATAGTCCTGACCGAACGCATCACCGATGGTCCATGGATTCTGCTCGCTGGCGTCGTTTCTGGGGCGGCGGTGCTGGCGATGACTGATCGCTCGGCGCATCCAGGACGATTCGGCGGAATGGCGATCAGTGCGGTCGTCGTCGTGATCGTCGCGATTTCCGCAACCGCTCTCGCTTTCTGGTCGGCAGCTGTCATTGCAGAAGCCCTGCTGGAGCCATGGTCAGGAAGCGCCACGAAGCGCCTCGGGCTCAGCGATTTTCAGGGGGCGACGGATCGGTTCGTGGCGCTTGCGGTTCTCGGAACACTCGTGCTGACTGCTACGGATCGCTTGCGGGATCAGCGATCCTGGCAGTCGGCCGCTGGCGGCGCCATTGGATTCTTGACGCTCACAACAACGCTCGCAGTTCTTGGAGCTCCAGTGTGGGCAGCGGTCGTTCTGCTGGTTGGTGTCGGCATCGCCATCCTCAAGATCTCCACGCCTTCGAAGTGGCTGGAGTCGGACATCGCCGCTGGAACGTTCCTTGGGTTGGGTGTTGCGGCGTCGCTCGCAACCGCCAGCCTGACGATGTCTGCCCTGGCAGTTCTCGCCTGCGCGCTTTGGGCGCTCTCCTATCGGTCCCGCTGGGGTTCGGTACGGTCGCTATGGCTGGCCACGGCTGCGCTGGTCGCCTCTGGTGGTCTCGCACTCTCTGTCACTGCCAATGCCAACTGGGACACCGGTGGCATGGCCCTCGCAGTCCTCGTGGTTGTCGGGCTCATCACGGGTGCGCTATTGGTTCCCGCCCACACATTTACCTCTGGCTACGTAACCGTGAGGTCGCTTCAGCTGACGTTGGAGGTAACTGGCGCGTTGGTAATAGCTGCATCGCTGATTGCGATCAGCTCCGCTGGCGGCTCCGGCCATCTCACGGCGGGTTTGCTCATTGGAGCGGGTTTGTGCGTGGTCCACGCCGTCCGCCCAGCCCGCTCATGGCTGGTGGTTGGCGCCGCAATGCTCACCGCGGCAGCGGCGGCAGTTCAGATCCATGCCGCCGACATCACCACCGTTGAGGCATATTCTGCTCCCGTGGCGCTGGCGATGGCAGTCTTCGGTTACTACATCTACCGCCGCAATCATGACCTCAGCTCGTGGATGACGTGGGGTCCGTCCACCATCATCGCTCTCGGGCCATCTGCGGTAGTGGCGCTAGGGCGGGATGCCGGACTACGACCATTGCTCCTTCCCGTCGTCGGACTAGCCGTCATCAGCATTGGGTTACACCGCAGATTGCAGGCTCCGGTCCTAATCGGCGGAGCGGCGGTCGCAGCCGTGGGAGCAGACTTCCTCATCACTCTTGCAGCAGACTCACCACGCTGGGTTCCCTTCGGAGTCGTTGGCGTCTTTCTGCTCTTCCTGGGGGCAGACTTCGAACGAAATCGGGCCCGCGCCTCCCACATGATCCTTGAACTGCACGACCTCACATAGTTCTCTTGCTACGGACCGATCCCGCAAACGAAATCCTCGGGATCCGGTTCAATCACTGGATAAGCGGCATCGCCGTCATTGTCGGACTCGCGTGGTTCGCGGCGATACAACGTGGCGCAGGAGTCGCCGACGCCGTGGCCGACGAATCTAATCACGAGCGGAGCGATACCCGCTGAGCAGTGCAAGTGTGAGCTGCTGACGCAGTTGTTGGAGCGCCGAGCAGGCCAGCCGCTGCGGCTGCGCAGTCTTCGTCGGTTCGCGCGCCCAGGTAACCGACCAGCGAAGCGACGGTCCGCTCACATCGCGCCGCAGGCAACCAACAACTAGGCCAGTTGCTTGGCCGTAAGGGCGAAGAGGTCTCCAGCGCCTGCGGTAACCGCTCCCAAGAGGCCATTTGCCGTCGGCAGGATCTGCTCGCCAAAGAAGCGAGCCGAGACTGTCTTCGCTTCTGCGAAATCCGCATCGGGGTGACCGTCGGCTTTCAGGGCGAAATCGGCCATGAGACCTCCACATACCACCGTACCGAGCATGCGTAAGTAGGGCGAGGACCCGGCTAGGGCGGCGTTGATGTCTGCGGAACCATTCTCCAGCAGCCAGCTCGTGGCCTCTTTCGCGGTGGCGACGGCAGTTTCGAGGTTGTCGGCGAAGGTCGTCATGCCGGCCAACGACGCCAACTCCTTGGCCTTCACTTCAAGCGAGCTGAGATGGTCCATCACCACGCCACCACCACGCATCGGCAGCTTGCGGCCCACCAAGTCAGCAGCCTGGATTCCGTTCGTTCCCTCGTAGATCGCTCCGATCCGGATGTCCCGATAATGCTGCGCAGCGCCGGTTTCCTCCACATAGCCCATGCCACCGTAGATCTGGATGGCGAGGCTGGTGAGTTCGTTGCCCAGATCAGTGCAGAGCGACTTGGACAAAGGAATGAGGAGGTCTGCAACTTCGCGGGCGTGTTGGGCCTCGTCGCCCGAAAGGGCTTTGCTGCGATCGATCATGGCTGCGTTGGTGTAAATGAGGCAACGCATCGCATCGATCCAGGACCGCTGGGTCATCAGGATCCGGCGAACGTCGGCGTGCTCGATGATGGGACTCTGGACACCGCGTTCAGCGCCGACAGCGGTTCCCTGCTTGCGTTCCTGAGCGTAAGCAAGGCTGCCCTGATAGGCGCGCTCGGCCAGCGCCAGACCCTGGAGACCCACCGAAAGGCGGGCGTTGTTCATCATCGTGAACATGTTCCGCATGCCCGTGAATTCATCCCCCACTGGCCAGCCGATGGCGCCGCCAGCATCACCGAAGCTCAGGATGCAGGTGGGGCTGCCGTGGATGCCAAGTTTGTGCTCGATCGAGACGCAGTTGACGTCATTCTTCTCGCCCGGGTTGCCGTCGGTATCGAGCATGAACTTGGGTACCACGAACATGGTGATGCCCTTTGTTCCGGGAGGCGCATTCGGCGTGCGGGCCAGCACCAAATGGACGATGTTCTCGGCCATGTCGTGATCGCCGTAGGTGATCCAGATCTTCTGACCGGTGATCTTGTAGCTTCCATCCCCCACCGGCGTGGCTTTGGTGGCCACCGCGCCGACATCGGAACCCGCCTGAGGTTCTGAAAGGTTCATCGTGCCGCTCCACTGACCGGTGAGCATTTTGGGCAGGTAGGCCGACTTCATCGCATCATCGGCATGGTGCTCGATCGCGTCGATCGCGCCCTGGGTGAGGAGCGGGCACAGGCTGAACGCCATGTTCGAACTCGTAAGAAGTTCCTGGATAGCGACGCCGATGGTCCAGGGAAATCCGCCACCGCCGAACGTGGGATCGAACGGGATAGACCCAAACTCGGTTGCGACATAGGCGGAGTACGCGGACTTGAAACTGTCCGGTGTGATGACTTCTCCTTCAACCCACTTGGTCATGATGGTGTCGCCGTCAACGTTTGTGGGGGCGACCACCTCGGCCATAAAGCGGCCGACCTCCTCCAGCACCGGCTCCACCATCTCGGCGTCGAAGGATTCGCTGAATGCGTCGAGCGAAGCAAGATCGCCGACATTGGCGATCTGGTCGAGCACGAAGAAGATGTCCTTCAGGGGCGGGGTGTAGTCACTCACCCTGTGATGATACCGCCCGGTTACTTACCGGGCCATATCGCGCCCAACCGTCCGGTTGCGGAGCGGCCCGCGGATGCCAGGCGAAGCGATTGCGCTGCAGGCTTACGGGGCGCTGCAGGCTTACCGGGCGATGCCGAGCAGGCGGTACATGGCGTCGGGCGTGCCGGGGTCACCATGGTGGAGGCGGTACGCGCGTTCCACGTTCACTTCGTCGAACCGTCGGTCGCTCCAGGTGTCCCATGGGCCCGGGCCGATAGACGAAGGATCCCCCTGCGCTGCGACGCAAGAGCGGAGATAGGCAACTTGCATTTCGACCTCTCGCTCGCCACCGGGCAGACCGTGGCCGGGCACCATCACCGATCCCAACGTCGCCGCCACCTCCAGCGAGTCTGCCCACGCCTCCGGGTCACCGTCGAAAGCTAAAGGCGTCACGCCAAAACTTCCGAGTGCTCCGAGGAACACGACATCGGCCCCAGGGACCTGTACGACGGTGTTCATCGGACCCTCACCGGGCAGCAGGTGTACCAGTGCCGCCTCGGTGAGTCGAGCCGTCTCAGAGATCGTGTGAGTCACCGGCCGGGTGCTGAACTCACCGTGGTATGCCGCGGCGTGTTGGGGAATTAATCGTGTCAGGACCTGTGGATTGACCGGCTGGTCCAATTGATCGCTCACCGCTTCGCTTCCATAAAAGCCCGCCCTCCAGAACACTGAGGAGCCGCCCGTGAAGGGGATCCTGGC
>RCMY010004922.1_pt1 | contig 11408 bp, 11 predicted proteins | sample 2041341 | NCBI WGS metagenome assembly RCMY01 (sample SAMN09708234, study PRJNA481090) | Marine sediment metagenome, whole genome shotgun sequencing project.
CAATACAATCGTCTGGTTCTTGAAAAGAGAGCCGTCCTTTTCGCGGGAATAGAGGAGGTAGGGACGAGCTTCGCCGGCATGGTAGTGGTTGAGCAGTGTCAGGCTCTCCACTGCGGGCTTATCGAATTCGGTGCCATTTAAAGCGATGACAAGGGAGACAAGTTGAGTCCCTTCGAGCTTGGTAATAGGGTCCGTAAAAACGACTTCGAGGACGTTGTTGCCCTCTGTCAGGGGAATCGAAGTGACAGTGGAGTTGAAGTCAGCAGAGGAGTGGGAAGCTGGTTTGGTGGTGGTTTGGTGAGATTCTGCTGAAGGAGCGAGTGTGATACTCGCGTCAGTGAAATGCTCGCCGTTCACGTAGAGATACCCGTTAGAGAACTGATGGAGTTTGCTATCCAACAAAGTGATGCCGGGAAAAAAGGCCGTTCCATTGAATCGAATGTTAGCGGATATACCATCTTCTTCGGACCATTTCAGATCGTCGATTGATGGCTTTTTTAACTCGATCTCCGGACCTGAGAGGGAGGGAAAGACCGGGCTGAAGTTGGGAGATATGTATTTGGAATCCCGAATCGTTCCCAGAGAAAGTTGGTAATTGGATGTCTCAGTGCTTTTTTGCTCCTGCCCGGAAACAGATGTATTCAAAAGCGATAGCAGGAGAATCGTGAGTAGGCAAAGTGCGGAAGGAATCACCGCGTTGAGGCGGGGGGCTGTCAGGAGATCTGTTCGAGGTGATATTCTTTGTGTCTCAGAAATGAAATTATAGAGAGGCAGCGATAGGGAAAAGCGGATCATCTTTGACGATTTGACTGATAATCATTCAATCTGTCAAGTGAGGTGCGTAGTTCTCCAGTTCCCGATCGATTTCTAAACCAATGGGATTAGTAAATGTGCGTGAGGAAAGAGGTTGCCGCGAAGTGGATTCAGTAGTCCCAATGCCTGTAATTGAGGAATGGTGGGAATCTATCCCTGACATCACGCCATCAAACTCTGGCGGCAGAGCATCGCGTAGATGCCGTCTTCTTTGATCAGTTCATCGTGAGTGCCTTCTTCCGCCACCTGGCCATGGTCGAGCACGTAGATGCGGTCGGCGTTGCGGACGGTTGAGAGACGGTGGGCAATGACGAGACTGGTCCGGTTCGCCATGAGCTTCTCAAGGGCGGCTTGAATCAATTTCTCCGTCTCGGTGTCGACGCTGGCGGTCGCTTCATCGAGGAGGAGGATAGGAGGGTTCTTTAGAATGACCCGCGCAATCGCGACGCGTTGTTTTTCGCCTACCGAAAGTTTGACGCCGCGCTCACCGACATTGGTGTCGAGTTGCTCAGGGAGCGCTTTTACGAACTCCTCTGCGTTGGCGGCGCGCAGGACTTCCCACATTTCCTCGTCGGTGGCACCATGTTTCGCGAGTTCGAGGTTCTCGCGCATCGATCCGTTGAAGAGAAAGCTCTCCTGCGTGACGTAACCCATCGCATCGCGAAGCGAGGATTTCTTCAGATCGTTGATGGATTGGCCGTCGACTGAGATCGTTCCGCTGTCGGCTTCGTAGAAGCGTGTCAGGAGATTGATGATCGTCGATTTGCCGGCACCGGTGTGACCTACCAGTGCGATCATCTGACCGGGTTCGGCCCGCATCGTGACGCCCTTCAATGTGGAAATGTCGTCCCCGTAGGAAAAACGAACGTCTTCGAGAACAACCTCACCTTTGACAGGGAGCTTCAGCACTTCTCCGATGTCGATATCCGGTTCCTCTTCGGCGTCGACGATTTCAAAGACGCGTTCGGCTGCGGCTCTACCGGCTTGAATGATCTGGTTCAATCCGTGCAGGCGCGTTATCGGCTCATAGAAGAGGCTCAGCGCGACGAGAAATCCCATGAAAACTCCCATCTGCACTTTGAAAGCTTCTTCATCGGGAGTCTCCATCACTGAATAGGCACCGAATCCCAACACTAAAACGTATCCGGCATTACGGCAGAATTCCATCGAAGGGCTGTAGGCCGCCCACATCCGCATGAGGTGCAGTGTTGCCTGTCTTACTACATTGCTGGATTCGTTGAAGCGACCGAGTTCTGATTTCTCCCGTGTGAATGTCTTGATCTGCTGGATGCCGTCGATGTTGTCATGTAAGAGCGAGTTCATATCGCTCGTCGCGGCGCGGACACGCCGGTGGCGGTTCGGAGCCGTTTTCGTGTATGTCCATGCCCCGGCGACAAGGAATGGAATCGGGATCATCGCAATGAGAGCCAGCTTTGGGTCTTTGATGAAAAGAAAGACTCCAAACGCGAGTAACTGCAGAACGGCGACGACGCCCTGCTCGATACCGTCGATAAGAACGCGTTCCATCGCGGTGACGTCTTCCGTGACACGAGTCATGACGTCTCCGGTGCGCTTACTGTCGAACCAGCGCATCGGCAGTCGTTGAATCTTTTCATACAAATCGGAGCGAATATCAAAGATTACCTTTTGCTCGAACGTATTGTTAAGAATAATGCGAAGAGCGTTTAGCAGATTGGTGGCAAAGAAAGCCGCTGCAGAAATCAGTGCTAAAGGAAGGAGGCTGTCGAAATCACGGTTTGGGATGACTTCCCCGGTGATGCGGCTCGTGACTTCGGGGAAGACGAGGTACATCAGTGTCATGATAATGGCACAGGAGAGCTGCGAAATTGCCAATGCGGGATATCGTTTCAGGTAGGAAAAGACTCGAAAAATGGTCTTCATAAAAAGGTATTACTTTGAAAAGAGATTATTTAAGGAAATGTTAAGGATCGTTCGCCACTTCGGCGCGAATGCAGATTGAATCATGCCCCGCAAACGTAAGCGCTCTATTTTCTTCTGGCTCGTTACGCTTCCAATACTTCTATTGGTGGCATTTGTGGTGCTTTGCAATCTCTGGATCGTCGGATCGACCAGGGAAAGGGTCTTCGCCACGGTTGAGGAAGTTACCGCTGCGCCCGTCGGGATCGTGCTTGGGACGTCAAAAAAGGTTTCACCTGACACCTTGAATTTGCATTTCCAAAATCGTATCAAAGCCGCTGCCGAACTCATCAAGGCCGGTCGGGTCCAGAAACTGCTCGTGAGCGGTTACCGGGACTCGCAATACTACGACGAAACACGCGATATGATCAAAGGGCTCACGGAGATGGGCGTCTCAAAGGATAATATTATCGCCGATGATCAGGGGGCGAGGACGCTCGATTCGCTGACTCGTGCGAAGGCTGTTTTCGGAATCGAAGATGTCGTTATCATTTCCGATGATTTTCACGTGAATCGCGCCCTCTTTATTGCTGATCACGTCGGAGTGAATGCAGTCGCTTTAAAAAGCGCTACGGTTGATCGAATGGATTCCCGCAGGGTTAGAATTCGTGAATTTTTTGCGAGAGTGAAGGCGGTGATCGATCTCTATGTTTTCAGGCCGGAGTCACAGCGGAATGCCATTTCCAACAGTGTACCTTCGGTTCAGATCTGAGGGGAATCTGCCTATTTCCGCTTCTTTGTTTTCAGGAGTTCTCCCGATTTGCTGAACGTGGAAATCATTTTATCCTCCCCGTTCGAATCGTAGTGCAGGACCCGAATCGTTTCATCGCGAAGCTGAATTTCATCAGGCCACCACATGTTTTCGTTCGCGTAGCTCCATTTTACCTTCCCATCTGCAGCTACCGCCGTAATGACAGGACCGTAGTAGCCGCTGCAATAGATCGTGCCATCTTTCCCCACGACAGGCTTGTGAGAGCAGTATCCCACTTCAGCTCCACGAAAATTGATCTTTCCAGTAGTAAGGTCAATTGAATGCAATTTTCCCTGCACCGTAATCAGTACCGCACCATCGGAAATAAGGTGTGGTGACACGGGAGTCAATTCGGTTTGGGGCATTCCCAACCACGATTTCTCCCAAATTTGTTTGTCAGCGTTCCAGCAGCTTAATGAAAAGTCCTCGCTACCATTATTGCTCGTGAGCGTGGCCTTCACTTTCAGATGATTGCTTTCCTGCGCCGATATTTGAACCAAAGAAGAGAGGAAGAAAACCAGAGATGAAAGAATCCATTTTTTCATACCAAATAGGAAAAGGGAAGGGGTGATGCATGGCAAGAGTTGTTTTCGAGTGTGCCTCGAGGCTTTGATGCTTGCTAGACTATTGAATAGCTAGAATGATGGTGAAGCTCCGTATGAAGTTGTTTTCCCTTTGCCTTTTCGCCGCGATCCTTGTTTCTGTGGGCACGCGTGCGAGTGCCTTTGATACGGGGCATCATTGGGAGTGCAGCAGCCAAGTCCTGCGCGAGCTGGGATTCAGCGATGATGCGAGGCAGACGGTTTGCGTTTCGAACTGGCTCCTGGACTATTATTCTTCAAGCCCCACAGCATCAAAGAAGGTGCGTGAAGGCCTTTCAAAATTGCACTGTGATAACCTCGGCGATGCCGCTGCGGTGAAGCGCTATTTGGACCGGTTTCTTTTCAATTCGCATGAAGCAGTGGACGCTCAAGTGCGGAGGAAAAGTCTCTCGAGCGATAGAGAGCTGCTCCTGCTGATTGGAGCGATTCTCCATGTCACGCAGGACCTTTATTCTCACAGCAATTGGCCGGAACTGCATACCGGCAAGAATCGGCTAAGCGACACCACCTGGTTCAAGACTCGCGGAGCGGTGCCGCGGGGACTTATTACCGGAGCGTATCATCCGCCGCACTATGTTGAGGGGCAGATCCCGCTTCATCATCCCGAACATGGATCCTACGAAGGGGGATTGCACAAAGATTCCCACGACAGGGAAAATTGGGCTCAGGCCTATTTTCTCGCATACTGCGCAACCAGAGAAATGATGGAAGGGCTCCGTTCCTGGATTCCTGAGGAGCGGTGGCAACGACTGAAAACGCTGAACCTCGGTCCGCTTGCTCAAGTGGAATTGAATCGCGAAGTGAAAGCAGCCTACGGAATCTCCCAATGGATCGATGTGGCGGGAGAGCACGGTCACTGGAAAGGGGGGAAGAGCGGGGACAAATCACGCTTTCTTAAAAGCGCGATTCAATTCATCGGTGGCGTTTCGCGAAATTCCCGATGGTATCGAATGAAGCACGGTTTCACCCCTCTCCTGCCAGGTCTCTATGAATTGAGAAATGAGCACACCGTTGAAATTCCGTCGGGAATTGCAATGCCGCTAAGTACTTTCAAGCTCGAAGTCGAAGGCGCTCACGAAATTGGTGATCATCTCGACAAGGGGGCCTTCGGTGCTCCTGATTTCTATCTCCTTGGTGCCGTATACTACGGCAAGGTGGTGCCGCCGGCCCACTTAAGGGAAGAGAAAACCCTCTACGGGAAACTTGAACCTTCGCCTCCCGTTCAAGGCGATATCTGCACCCTTTACCGGGATCGAGTTCAACAGGAGCAGTCGGTTTTGACCAATCCCTGGCGCATGCTGATCATTGCCGATTCGAAACGTCTGCGCGATGCGGGAGGAGTGCTGAGCATCTACTTTAATGTGGGAGAAGAAGATCCCGGACCGGACGATTTGGCGGACCTTTCTCCCAACCCTAGGCAAAGGGGCCTGCTCATCGAGTATTACCCCGCCAGTGGGAAAGTGGTGATCCCCGGCAACGATACGAGTTTCAACGTAACCCGGGAAAACGTCACCGTGAGCGGCGATGATCCCCGGCGCAGTGTCGAGATGACTTTCTCGATCCGAGAGTTGAAAAACTAGCTTTTCAGCTCAGCGACGACTTTCTCAAGTCCTTCCGCATCAGCAAAGCTGAGACAGGTTTTCTTGCGGTCGATGCGACGCATCATGCCGGCGAGAACGCGGCCGGGGCCGAGCTCGATGAAAAGATCTTCGCCCTTGTCGATGAAGGCCTGAACGCTCTCGCCCCAGCGAACTGAGCCGCTGACCTGTGCTTCGAGCGTCTTGCGGATGTCGTCAGCTTCGCTGACCTGTCTGGCTTCGACGTTGCAAAAGACGGGGACATTCGGCGTATTCAGTTCCAGCCCCTGAAGCACTGCTGCGAGTTTTTCCTGAGCCGGAAGCATCAGCCGTGAGTGATAGGCACCTGCCACATCAAGTTTTTGAGCGATCCGGATGCCATATTCTTCGGCGAGTGAAATAGCTTTGTCGATTCCTTCGGTGGAACCGGAAATCACGATCTGGCCGGGGCAATTGAGATTCGCGACATCGACGTCGCATTTTTCTGCCAGCTTGCGGATGTCCGCTTCTTCACCGCCAATGAGCGCTGCCATTGAGCCTTTTGTCGCGCTGGTGGCCTCTTCCATGAAGGTGCCGCGTTTCGCGACGAGATCGAGTCCGGTCGCGAAATCGAAGGTTCCAGCCGCAGCGTGAGCGGTGAACTCACCGAGGGAAAGACCCGCGCATCCAGCGATTTCGAGATCGGGCACCTGTGCCTTGAGCAATTCGAGGCAGGCGAGGCCGTGAGCGTAGAGCGCCGGCTGGCAGATCGAGGTGCGGGTCAGTTCTTCGGCGGGGCCGTTGAACATTTTCTCGCTGAGAGAAAAGCCGAGCTGAGCGTCCGCCTTGTCGAATAGCGCCTTCGCCGCTTCAAATTGCTCCGCGAGGTCGCTTCCCATCCCTACGGATTGTGCTCCCTGCCCGGCGAATAAAAGTACTGCTCGTTTTCCCATAATCTGGCCGCAATTCAATCGCGAATCAGGCGAACTGCAAGCCTTTTCCGAGGAGGAAAGTCGGGACGACAGGTGACTTGTCGATGCATTGCTGATTTGATAGCCTTCCTGAAATGAATCACAGCGAGCGGAAATCGACATGGGGTTGGATCGGTTGCGCCGTGTTGCTTTCGATTCCTCTGGTGATTCTGGTCGATCGATTGGCTGAGAAAGAGCCTGAGATCATCCTCTGGTCGGATTTGCAATACGGGGATCCGAAGAATTTGGACGAATCGATCAGACAGATACGCATCACGGAAGATGCGTTGAAGGATACCATCATTCCCGAAATTGATTTTAAGGATGAGCCCTTTCTTGATTGCTTGGATTCGCTCGAAAAGGCAATGAACGAAAACAGGACGGGGTCTGACACGTTTCGAATTGTGTTAGAGGATTCGGTGAGCGCCGTGAATGTGCCGATTCGGTTGCGACTCACCGATGTCCCCGCTGCGGAAGGTTTGCGTTATCTGACTTCGCTCGCGCACTTGAAGTATCGGGTCACGAGTGAAGGTGATGTTTTGATTGTTCCTCTGATTGAAGCGGATGAGTTGGAAGAAGGGTGGTTCGAGCCGTCACCTTCATTCTTCAGTGATCTGGATCCATTCAGTGAAAAGATTGATGTGCGAGAGACGCTGGAAAGTGCAGGGATCGAATTCTCTGAAGGAACGGTCGCCAATTTCTATCCCCAGAAGGGGCTCATGTGGGTGCGGAATACACGCGATCAATTGGAGATGGTTGATGCTTATACTTCCAGTTGGTCATGCTATCAGGAATTGGGTTGGCGGGATTGGGTGCATCATTATTGGATGGTGTTGATCGATGGTTATGCTCCTGTGTCGACTCCTCCGTCGATTTCAGTAACACCCGTCCCGGATCCATTCGGAAGTACGTCGTCAGGGGCGAGGACCCCGGATCCATTTGGTGGCTCAACCTCGGGATCGGACGAACCGGATCCGTTCGGGGGCGGAGCATCCTCGAGTCGGAGTGAGCCGGATCCATTCAAATGATGGCGCTGGGCCCGGATCAATCGCCGTGAAGTGACGCTTCATTTTAGGCTGGGGATTCATCCCCCGTTTCCTGATGTGTAATGTGAGTGTCAGGAACTGGCAGTTCATCAGGGCGGGCATCAGTTCTCCCCGTCGGATGTGGCGGAATGAATTGTAGGTTCCCGGCAACCCTGAGGTTTACGTGAAGTGGGGATGTCGAAACCTCCCCTGAAATGGGTGTCACCTCGCGACAGGTGAAGCGCCTCAGCCCCTTAATCTGAGATATACCGGACGTAGACTCTCGTTCTGGTTTCGTTTACAGAAACCGAGCAACCCGAAGCAAACCACGATTGGGAGACGTGGAGCGGTTTCAGCTTGAGAAACCAATCGCTTTCGATTCTTTCTTGAAAATAGTCTTCCGCGCCGAACTCTCTTCCGCTAAGCTGTTCCTTGAAATATTCAGGGGAGATTGAGATGTCGGCGACAAACAAGTAATCGGTCCAACTTTCACCGCCTGCACCAATGACCCGAGTCGTCGGTGGCAGGCGCTTTAGATTCAGCGCGTGGCGTAAACCGGCTCTCCATCGCAGTGATTGGGCGATGAACACGACAAGGCAAAGAGAGCCGAGTATCGTAAAGCCAATCAGGAGCCGCTTCTTCATATTCAAGCTCCCTGATTACTCCGTCGAACGAAGCGTAGTTAGGAATTTCCGAATTTGAGGCAGGTCTTCTAAACTTTCGTTGCTCAATTCTCCGATTGTGACCCATGCAGCGCTGAAAGAGAAGTGGGTGATCTCAAAATTCGTGCATTCCAGACAGAGTGTTCCCTGCAGAATCGTCGAACCGTTTCGAATGAATCGAAGTTCCTGCATCGGGTTGTGGCACATCGATTGAAATTCTGTGGTTAGGTAATGTTGTGTGAGGATTTGCTGAAACTCGGACCATTGGGATTCGTCGAGCTTTACGAATTTTGAAGAGGCTCCCTCCTCAAGGAAACGAATTTCCATTTCATCCGAAGTCATTATAGCCGTCTTCAAGCGTTCCGTTGAATTGCCGCCGAGATAGGCGAAGCGAAGCGCCGTGATTGACGCGATGAGCAATACCGTTGAACAAATCAGGGCTGCGATGGATAGCCGTGAGAGTTTCATTGGTAATGACTAAACCCTCGATATGCTGTGGTTCTGTTCTCAATCATGGGTCGCTGACGCTAGTTCGTTACGTTATGCTGTGCTTTCAGCGCCCCTTTAAGCATTACCCGTTCAATTCGGTGTGTCTCTGCAAGGGCTTCGAGGCGTCTTTGAACGATATGTTTGTTTAAGGCAAAAATTCCGTAGCCGACAACGGCGAAAGTAGGCCAAACAAAAATGAATTCGGCGCCACAGGCGAAGCAGATTGCACCAATCAGAATTCCGCCGCCAAGGATTATGAAGGGCATCACGATCCAACTGATTGGAGGAATCCTGGCCTTCATTCTTTCGATTCGGTGCCGGTCTTGTTGATCTATTTCTCTTTCCATTCGCTGCTGAAAAATCATAGATATTCAGATTTGCAGTGCAAGCCTCCGTCGAGATGAATTGCCACGTCGCGAAAGATTGAATTCAGTTCGTTAAGGAAAGGGGCAAATCAATTGCTAGTTGGTTTCAGCGCCGTCCGCGTGAGATTCCTTTGGCGAGCGGATTGTTGACCTTCGTTTCCTGAGTTTTAGGAAGATGAGAAATACCGAAATGATCAGAAGGACCAAGGCAAGCTGGTTTGAAAGGTAGATCGCGCCATACGGACCAAATCCGAGTGCCCAATAGGAATAGAAAGGCTGTGAATCTTCGTCGGAGCCATTGTTCAGCCAACTTGCCTCTCGAAATGCTCCGGACATATAGTCGTGAGAGGGAACACCATCGACCATCCAGATTCCCCAGTTATGCCCTGATATTTCTACGGTCAAATCGACTGCGATTGACGGTGAAGCGTGGGAAACGAGAGGCGCCCACAGAATCACCAGCGAGAATGAAATTGCTATGATAGGTCGGTGAGTCTTCATCGGTTTGTATCATCAGGATGATTGGCTCAGTTCACTGATGAAAGATAAAAACCACATTCCCATCTCCGGCTGATTCTGCTATTGGATGGGCATCCTTTATGAATTTCCTTTCCCGCTTTTCTCTACGACTCAATCCTGTCAGGTCACTGGCCTTACCCTGTTGGGTCGCGGTTTTCTTGTTGCTTCAGTTGTCGGCCTTCGCTGAATCGAAGAAGCCGAACGTTCTTTTTATCTCGGTGGATGATCTTGCGAGTTCGCTGGGGTGCTACGGCGATCTCATTGCGCAAACGCCGAACATTGACCGTCTCGCGGCGTCGGGGGTGCGTTTTGACCGAGCTTACAATCAGTTGCCGCTTTGCAATCCGACGCGGGCGAGCGTCATGACGGGGCTTCGTCCGGATACGATCAAGGTTTACGATCTCGACCAGCATTTCCGTGAGGCGGTTCCCGAGGCTGTGACGCTGTCGCAGCTTTTCATGAAGGCTGACTATTTCTCGGCCCGTGTCGGAAAGATCTATCACTACAACGTTCCGGCGAGCATCGGGACGGACGGATTTGATGACCCTCCTTCCTGGGAGCGGACCGTGAATCCGAAGGGCCGCGACAAGGATGAAGAGGCTCTCATTTTCAATGCCGAGCCTCACCGCAAAATCAGCGGGGCCCTGAGTTGGCTCGCGGCTGAGGGGACGGACGAGGAGCAGACTGACGGGATGATCACGACGGAGGCGATCAAAATCATGGAGGAAAAAAAGGACGAGCCTTTCTTTCTCGGGGTGGGATTTTTCCGACCTCATACGCCGTATGTTGCACCGAAGAAATATTTCGCTCTCTATCCGAAGGAGACCCTGAGACTCCCCTATGCGCCGGAAAATGACCGGGACGACATTCCGGTGCCGGGATTCGCTCATAACTGCCCGGTTCCGAATTACGGTCTCGAAGAGCCGGTTTTGCTGGGCGCTTTGCAGGCCTATTATGCCTGTGTTAGCTTCATCGATGCGCAGGTCGGGCGGCTTCTCGATGCGCTTGAGCGACTTGAGTTGGAGGATGACACGATTGTCGTTTTCTGGAGCGATCACGGCTACCATCTCGGTGAGCACAACGGGGTGTGGCAGAAGCGGACTCTTTTTGAAGAATGCTCACGCACACCGCTCATCATTCGCGTGCCGGGGATGGCGGGGAACGAACAGGATTGCAGTCGCATCGTCGAGTTTGTCGATATTTACCCGACGATAGCCGAGGCGGCAGGGCTTGCGCTTCCGGATGCGCTGGAGGGAAAAAGTCTCGTGCCTTTGTTAGAGGATCCGCTCGCAGAGTGGGATGGCTATGCGATCACGCAGATTTTGCGCCCTCAGGATGACAGGCTCGATACGCCGGTGATGGGGTGCAGCATTCGGAGCGATCGCTGGCGTTTCACGGAGTGGGCGGAAGGCGAGTCCGGCGTGGAGCTCTACGATCACTGGGCCGATCCGATGGAGTTTGATAATCTCGCGATCGATCCGTCGGCTGCGGACAAGGCGGTCATGGACGAGTTGAGACCGCTCCTGAGAGCGAAGGCGAGCGGGAAGATTCCGACGACGCCGTTTAATGAGCCGAGGTTGTAGATGCGAGGGTTTTGCGGTCGGAACTACAAAGCTACCGCTCACCAACCGGTGCAGTTTCAGGACATGGGTAACACATTAGGTTCAAGACATCGGTAACACTTTCGACGGATCAAAGTGGCTGAATTAGCCTCGTT
>RCMY010004924.1_pt1 | contig 11408 bp, 6 predicted proteins | sample 2041341 | NCBI WGS metagenome assembly RCMY01 (sample SAMN09708234, study PRJNA481090) | Marine sediment metagenome, whole genome shotgun sequencing project.
CCGAAACGATATGCCGCTCACCGAGTACACCTTTAACGATGAAAACCCCGTCGACCGTATATTTTATGGTCGAATTAACATAAAAAAGGGAAGCTCATTCTTGTTTTTCACGGAAGATGGCAACATACAGCGCTTAATCCATCATTTAAAGTATAAAAATCAGGAGTCTATAAGTTATTTTTTGGGAGATTGGTACGGACAGCTTTTAAAAGAGAACGGGAAATTGGTGAAAACTATCGATATGGTTGTTCCTGTGCCTTTGCATCCTAAAAGATTTAGGCGTAGAGGCTATAATCAGGTGGCCGGATTTGCCCAAAAATTGGCCGATCATCTTGAAGCGGAATACGTAGATCACATCCTCATTAAGACCGCGAACACCAAGACCCAGACCAAAAAGGGAAGAATCGGCAGATGGCAAGACGATAGGGCGCTCTATACCTTATCGAATATTGATTATTTGAAAGATAAGAACATTCTGTTGGTCGACGATGTGATCACCACGGGCGCCACGATGGAAATCTGTGCCCAAACCCTGCAACAAGCGGCGGGTACAACGATTTATTTGACAAGTATGGCCGTTGTACCGAAGTTGTGGAATTGATTTGTTAATCGTTTCTTTGTGACCAATACTCCAGATAGATGATCCGTCGTTTTGTGGCCTTTCTTTTTCTATTCCTTTTGGTGGCCGCCCTTTGGCAGTGTGCGCGGCGGGGAAGCCCTTCCGGTGGCCCAAAGGATATTACTCCTCCTCAACTTGTAAAGACCGAGCCCGATAGCATGACCATTAATTTCAAGGCTAAACGGATACGTCTTTATTTCGATGAATTCATCAAGTTGCAGGACATACAGAACCAACTGATCGTTTCCCCGCCCTTGAAATATCAACCGGAAATCAAGCCTCAAGGTGGTGCGAGCAAATATCTCGAGCTAAAAATCAAGGATACCTTGCGTGAAAATACGACCTACACCATCAATTTCGGTCAAAGTGTACAGGACAACAACGAGGGCAACCCCAGCAGTTTTCTAACGTATGTATTTTCCACTGGCGACTATATCGATTCGCTAAAAGTGTCGGGAGTCATAAAGGATGCGTTTAAAAAGAAGGCTGACGCATTTATAAGCGTGATGCTCTATGAAATCGATACCGCCTATACCGATTCGACTATCTTTCAACGGCCGCCCAACTATATCACGAATACCTTGGACAGCACCGTGATCTTTCGGCTGAAAAACCTAAAGGAAGGGCAGTACAAACTTTTCGCCCTAAAAGACGAGGCCAAGAATAATATCTTCGATCAGAATGTCGACAAGATAGCGTTCATGGAAGACACTTTGTCCCTGCCCAACGATTCTACCTATTTATTGACCCTTTTCAAGGAAGTGCCTAACTACAACATGGCCGTTCCCAGTTTAGCAGCCCAGAACCGCATTCAATTCGGTTACTTCGGCGATGCTACGGATATAGAGATCAAGGCACTCACCCCCCTACCGGATACCGTGAGCACCAAAATATTGAAAGAGCGCGATAAAGACACGCTCAACTACTGGTTCACCCCGTTTGAAATGGATTCCATCATATTTACCATAACCAACGAAAAGGCCAAGGTCATCGATACCTTTACCGTCAAAAGTCGAAAAGTCGGTCTCGATTCCTTGCAATTGAATGCCAATCAAAATGGTTCGCTCAATTTTAACGACCCATTTTATATTGGGGCGAACACCCCACTTACGGTGCTTGATACCACAAAAATCAGTATGATGGACCAAGACTCTCTAGCGGTTTCTTTTACTACGGCCCTAGATACTTTAGAAAACAAAGTGGATTTTAATTTCAAGGTCGAACCCAACCAAAATTATCAACTTGACCTTTTGCCCGGGGCGATTACCGATTTCTTCGGGGAGACCAACGATTCCATAGTCTACAACCTAACGACCCAAAGCTATGCCGACCTCGGTAATCTACGGTTCAACATCGAAGCCGATAGTTCGGCATATCCCATGATTGTAGAACTTATCGACGAAAAGGGCAAAATGAAACGTGAAATCTTCGCTCCTGAACCAAAAGCTCTTGAATTTAATAACATAGAACCGGCCAAGTATTTTATTCGTGTAATTTTCGATGAAAATGCCAACCAGAAATGGGATACAGGCGACTTTCTGAAACAAAGACAGCCCGAAAAGGTAACCTACTATCCCGATACCGTCGAGGTTCGGGCAAATTGGGAATTGGAGGAAACATTTACGATTCGGGATTAGAATCTTGGTCGGTGGTCGGTAAACTTATTTTGAATTCAAAACTGTCCCTGTCTTCCAAAAACCGCAATTTCTCCCGCGTAGCCGTGATATGTTCTTTGGATAAGGTAGCATAGAAAACTTCTTCTCTCTCAGAAAAAGCCACCCGTTCGCCTAAGGTATCATAGACAGCAGAATGGCCTATGTATTCATGACCCATCTCATCGAATCCAATTCGGTTGACCCCAACGCAGTAGGCCATATTTTCGATGGCTCGAGCTTTCAACAAGGTATCCCAAGCTACGATTCTAGGTTTGGGCCAGTTGGCAACATAGATAAGTACATCGTAGTTTTCGGTATTCCTCGCCCATACTGGAAAACGCAGGTCGTAGCAGACCATAGGATAAATTTTGAAGCCTTTAAAATCCACTAGTAATCTTTCAGTGCCCGCCTTGTAGACCTTGTCCTCGCCCGCCAAGGTAAAGGTGTGGCGTTTGTCGTATAGGGATTTTTTTCCACTGGGTTCGACGAAAAACAAACGGTTCGTGTAGCTGCCGTTTTCAAAAAAAGGAAAGCTTCCTACTACGGCAGCATTGGTTTCCAATGCTGTTTGCAACATCCAATCCACGGTTTTTGGGCCTTCTTCTTTGGCAATATGTTCGGGATTCATGGTAAAACCGGTATTGAACATTTCGGGAAGTACGATGAGGTCGGTATCCGAAGAAATATCCTGTAAAACATCCGAGAAATGATTTCGGTTAGCTTCCGGGTCTTCCCAAGCCAATGGAGATTGTATGAGGGCCATTTTTAAGGTTGCAGTCATATCGTTTTCGAAATTAGGTAAAAGGAGGCTTTAATCTACCTGTATAAAGCAAATTCGGATTTCAATTATCCTGGCATCGACCTAAGTTAGGGTTTTTCCAACAAGGCAATTAGACCAGGACCCCCCTGAATCTTCGCATGGTCCAAGGCTGTATTGCCACGATTGTCCTTAATTGCGGTATTGGCGCCTTTTTCCAAAAGTAGTTTGGCGATATCCGGTCGGTTGAAATTCACGGCGTAGATAAGGCAAGTAGCCCCCATCCCGTTCTGTACATTTACATTGGCACCCTTTTCTATCAACTTTTCGGCACTATCGGTATACCCCTTAAAGCAAACGCCCATCAAAGCTGTATTGCCCGAGGCATCTTTGGCATCGATTTTAGCGCCGTGCTGCAATAACAGGTCGGTGATTTCGGGCTCGTCGTAATAGGTCGCCATAATTAGCGGCGTCGACCCGCGTTGGTCCTTACTGTCGAGCAGTAATGGGTTCTTCGCCAACATGGCCTTGACTTCCTTAAAATTGCCACTTCGTATTTCGTCGAAAAAAACTTCGTTCATAGTCGGGGTATTTGAGTTTATTGTTTGACAAAGTTAACGGATAAAAACGGCAAAAAGTTAAGAGGTTTGAGAGCTAAAGATCTAAACTTCGTATTTGAGATTGATTTTTGCGTTTGTGTTTGTGTTTGTGTTTATCTGCCTTCCGAAAGTATAAAAAAACGGCTTGTGTCAAACGCTTTAGAAGAGATTTTTGATGCTATCAAAATTAAAGCTTGGGAAGGCTTCTAATTTTTATATCTTCCACTTTAAATTCGTACTGAACCTTATGTCCAAAAACAACCAAGAACAGCAACGTCTCGACGAACACTATGCCAAAAAGAAAGATTGGCTCAAATGGGGACCTTACCTCAGCGAACGCCAATGGGGAACCGTACGAGAGGATTACAGTGCGAACGGTGACGCGTGGAACTACTTTCCCCACGACCATGCCCGTAGCCGTACCTATCGTTGGGGCGAGGACGGCTTGGCGGGAATTTCCGACCGCTATTGCAACATCTGTTTCTCGGTCGCCCTTTGGAACGGCAAAGACCCCATTTTAAAAGAAAGGCTGTTCGGCCTTACCGGACCGCAGGGAAACCACGGCGAAGATGTGAAAGAACTCTACTATTATTTAGAGAACACGCCCTCGCACAGCTACATGAAACAGCTATACAAATATCCCCAGAACGAATTTCCATACGAACAGTTAGTCGGTGAAAACCAGAGTCGGGGCGAAAACGATTTGGAGTATGAACTTTTGGATACCGGTATTTTCGACAACAACGCGTATTTCGATGTCTATACCGAATATGCCAAGGCAGAAGGGGAGGACATCCTCATAAAAATATCAATAAGCAACCGAGGGTCGAAAGCCGCTCCAGTTACCCTACTTCCTACGCTTTGGATACGTAATTTTTGGAGCTTTACCGGGATGCCCGAAAAACCGGTCATCAAAAAACAAGGTGACAAAGAATCACCGCATGTTTCGGTAGACCATACCTATGTCGGTAAATACAACCTGTATTTCGATACCCCGAACAAGCTGCTCTTTACCCAGAACGAGACCAATATGGAGCGGGTCTTTAACGGTTCAAATGACCATCCTTTTAAAAAGGATCTTTTTCATGATGCGGTTATCAATGATGATTATTCCCTCGCGGAAAAAAACGAAGAAGGCACAAAGTTTGCGCCATTGTACGAATTGAACCTCGAAGCGGGGGAAACCAAGACCATCCGTTTACGGCTTACTCCGGAAACCTTGACTTCTCCCTTTGACGAAAGTTACGATTCCGTTTTTTCGGAAAGGATGAAGGAATCCCGCTCGTTTTTAGAGTCGCTGACGGAAAACTCCTCCGAAGAACAACGGGAAATCCAAAAACAGGCCTTTGCCGGCTTACTTTGGACGAAGCAGTACTACAATTACGATGTGGAACAGTGGCTACATGGGGATCCAGATACTTCGCCGCCGAAAGAACGTCTTCATGGCAGGAACAGCGATTGGAAAACCCTGCGCAACCATGACATACTTTCCATGCCCGATGCTTGGGAATACCCTTGGTTCGCGGCCTGGGATAGTGCCTTTCACTGTGTCACGTTCTCCATGGTCGATCATGAATTTGCCAAAAAACAACTGCTACTGTTCACCAAGGAATGGTATATGGCCGCCAACGGACAGATACCCGCCTATGAGTGGAATTTTAGTGATGTCAACCCGCCCGTACAGGCTTGGGCGGCGATTCAAATCTTTCAGATGGAGCAGCGCAAGACCGGTAAGGGCGATATCAAATTCTTAAAACGCATGTTCAACAAACTGGCCCTGAATTTTACCTGGTGGGTCAATCGCGAGGATAGTTCGGAGAACAACGTCTTCGAAGGCGGCTTTTTGGGTCTCGATAACATTGGGGTCTTCGATCGTAGCAACGGTATACCAGGCGGCGGAATTTTAGAACAGGTCGATGGCACTTCGTGGATGGCGCTCTACTGCCTGAACATGCTCGAAATGGCTCTGGAAATTTCGATGGAAGATGATACTTTTGAGGATATGTGCCTGAAGTATTTTGGCCATTTCGTCTTTATTGCCGAAGCCTTGAACAAAATAACCGAAGATTCGTCAAGTTCGTGGGACGAGCAAGAAGGTTTCTTCTACGATAAGTTAATCCTCCCCAACGGGCAATCGCTACCCATCAAGGTACGATCTATTTCGGGGCTATTGTCGATGACCGGCGTACTCAACATCAGAAAAAAGCATTTGGAACAGCTGCCCCGGTTCAAATCAAGTATGGAATGGTACAGAAAGTACCGTATGGACACCCAGAAATACCAGGTCATCGAAGAATATGCACCCGATGAAGATTTACTCTTATCGCTGGTACCCTTAGAGCGCCTTAAGATATTAATGCAAAGCATCTTGAACGAAACTGAGTTTTTAGGCGATTATGGCATTCGTTCATTATCGAAAGCTCACGAAAACCCATATAACATAGAAATTGACGGCACAACCTATTGCATCGAATACGAGCCTGCCGAATCTTCGACCGATATGTTCGGGGGCAATTCGAACTGGCGAGGCCCTATTTGGTTTCCAATGAACTACCTGTTTATCAGTACGCTCAAGGAATATCACAACTATTTCGGGGACAACGTAAAATTCCCCTATCCATCGGGCAGTGACCAGCATTTGAACCTAAAGGAAATCGCTTTTGAGATCAGTAAACGCCTTATCCGTATTTTTAAGAAGGATGAAAATGGGAACCGTCCTGTAAACGCACTGCACCAAGAAAAGTATGCCGAAGATCATTTTAGGGAACTTATCTTGTTTTACGAGTATTTCGATGGTAATAATGGTCGCGGGGTAGGTGCCGCCCACCAAACCGGATGGACGGCGCTTGTGGCGAATCTGATCGAGGAGATTAATCGGTGAAGGGGATGTCGGATATAAGCGGTTTAAAGCAATCTGATCCGTTAACCAAAGCCAACTAGGCTTTTAATCATCTTTGCCGACCGAAATCACACAAATCAATACCAGCTACACAGAAAAGACGACCACCCATGAAATCGGGATGACTTCCCTGAACGAATTGTACTACATTGCTTCAAGCTTGCAGATAACTTAATTTTCTGCGCTCTTTACATTTTCCCCCGACAATATCCTAACTCCAAAACCTGGTTATATGTCGTTCGCATTAGAAAAACTCGTAAATAAAGCCCACGCCGATACCTCTTTCAAAACTTTGGGCGAACTACCGGTGGATAGCCTCAAAGGCGTATCCGAAAAGGATGCCGACCTAATGAAACAGGCCTTCGATATTTCCTCTATTTCAGATTTGGGAGCGAACCCTTTCTTTCTTGCCGCGCAAAGTATCTATCGGGCAAGTCTCGAAAATGAATACGATCCAGGTCCGCCGCCATTCTGGCTTCAAAAATTTTCAAGCCTATCCGACGGTTATTTTTTAGACCACCCATCGGAGCGGTTCCGAACGGCATTCGGAGGGGTTCTGTACCGGGGAAGATTGGACGATACGGCCAGAGTATTGGTCATAGGTCAAGATCCTTCAACCGATGAGGCCATTGCTAGAAGGGCATTCGTGGGATCTGCGGGACAGCGGCTGCAAAAGTTTCTCAACAAAGTGGGCATTACCCGTTCTTATACCATCATGAATACCTTTGCCTATAGCATCAAAGGTCAGTTCAATGCTGAAATGAGAGGTATTTCACTCGAAGCTCCCTTAAAAAACTTTAGGGATGACCTTATTAACACCATCCTAGAAAGAAATCCGATCCAAGCCATCCTAAGCTTCGGCGCCGGCGCCAGACATGCTGTAGAAAATTGGGAAAACAGCACAAATGTAAAGGTTTTTCACCTTGTACATCCTACGGCGCCCGAGAGCACGACGCATCCCAACTGGAACGATCAGCTTGAAGAAATCGCCGATTTTCTGGAACCCGACGACGTCACCATGGTCGACCTCACCCCCTATTCGGGGAGATGGAGCAAGACGGTACACTACACCGATATCCCAAGATACGACCTGCCATACGGCACTCCCTCCTGGCACGGCACGAATGGCACTAATAGTCGGAGAGATCCAGCCGATAAAATAAAAAACATCATCTGGGAGTCCGTATAAAATCCAAAGAAATTATGCCGAACAATACCATACACGCCCATTTTGGACTAAAATATGCCTTGGAAGGGAGAATCGTTACCATGGATCAAGCCGCCACTGTCATCAAAAGGGGACGGATATTTGTGGAAAACGGGATTATCACGGCCATACGCCCTAAAAGCGAAGGCTATCCCGAGGGATTCGCAAAATCGGATGTCATCAAATCGGGCGGCACCCTCTACCCGGGGATGATCGAACTGCACAATCACTTACCTTATAACATACTGCCGTATTGGGTCGCGGACAAACAATACCGTAACCGAGGGCAATGGTCGGGTATCAAGGGATATCGGATAAATGTTACCGGCCCCATGCAAACATTGGGGAAAACGCCAGGGTTTCCGCAGGCCATCGTGCGCTATGTAGAGTGTAAATCGATGGTGGGGGGCGTAACCACCTCACAGGGACTGACCCTTGCCAATTCGACCCTGACCAAAAAAGTATTCCACGGGCTGATTCGAAATGTAGAGGAAACCAATGAAGACGGTCTACCTGAAGCCCTTACCCGAATTGCGGACGTAAAGCCCGGAGGCGCGCAGGCATTTTTAAATTCTTTGTCGGATACCAAGACCAGGCTACTGCACCTGTCGGAAGGCGTCGATGAAAAAGCGAGATCCTTCTTTACCAATTTACAGATAAACGACACCGACTGGGCTATCACCGATAAACTCAACGGCATTCACTGCACGGGCCTGCAGCCGGAAGATTATAAGGTGCTGGGTGACCGGCAAGGCTCTATGACCTGGTCGCCCATGAGCAATCTGATCCTTTATGGTGGTACTTCGGATGTCAAGGCGGCCAAGGAAAACAAAGTTTTGATCGCCTTGGGCTCCGATTGGTCCCCGAGCGGCAGCAAAAACTTGTTGGAAGAACTAAAAGTAGCTTACCTGGTAAGCAAAAATCATGAAGCCGGACCTATATTTACCGATGAGGAACTAGTACGGATGACGACCAGCAATCCCGCCAAGATCTTGGGCTGGGAAAATGCCCTAGGTTCCCTACAAGTGGGCATGAAGGCCGATATGATCATTGTCAGGGGCTATCACGGCGACCCCTATAAAAAACTGATAAACGCGACCGAAAAGTCTCTTTTGGGCGTCTTTATTAACGGTGTTCCGAGATGCGTACAAAAACGGATGCTGGACAGGTTCGACTTCGACACCTCCGATATTGAGAAGTTCAAAATCGAAAACGCTACGCGCTATATCTATTTAAAGGAATCCGATCCCGAAAATATTTTGAACGGTACTTCCCTAAAAGCATCCCAAAGCAAAATTGCCACGGGATTGCAGAACCTAAACCAGTTAGCGAACCAATTGGAAAATGCCAACGGTGGCTCCCTATTGTCGGCATCCGACAATCCCTTAGACAGTGAATGGATCTTGGTACCGGACTTGCACGTGGATGCCGATGGTAACGTATTGGAGGAAGGCCATTTGGAATGGGGTGCGGGAATTCCGTTCAGTGAACTGGCAGAACCTTTACCGCTCGATACATTGACCGTCATTGAAGATGATGAGCATTTCCGAAGGATGTCGTTTCATCCACTGCCGGATTATATTCGCAAGGGCCTTCCGGGATTCTATGGTAGAGCGTCGCTTTCGCTTTCCAACAGCGATTACACGTTAGAAGGTTTAAAATCCATACCGTTAGAGGAGCCCATCGCTCTGGCGACCTTCCTGAAATCGTCAAGCAATCTTTCCTATACCGAAAAAGGGTGTATTCTGCAGCAGGCAAAGATCGTTCTCGGCGAGGTATATGTACATCAGGTACTGAAACAATCGATGTATGCCGTAAATCCGCTGCATCGTATTAATCTGATGATCCGTGATATCGACTACGCTGCAAGAACAAATCCCGACGGGGTGACGGATGATCATGAGTTCCATAAAAAACTGTTGGACATTTTCAGTTCGCTTCGTGATCTACATACCAAATATATCTTGCCGCGCCCCTTTCGGAACCGATTTGCATTTCTGCCTTTTCTGATTGAGGAATACTACCCCACACAGGAGGATACGGATCCCAAATACATCATCACGACCTATTTTGAGGATATCTTGGCCGACAAATCCGCCTACAAAACGGGTGTCGAGGTTTTATTTTGGAACAACATCCCCATTAAAAAGGCCATTGCGCTAAATTCAAAAAACCAGTCCGGCAGCAACAACGAGGCACAAATGGCCCGGGGTCTCGACACCCTTACGATCCGTTCGCTGGGCACTACGAGTCCTCCGGATGGGCATAAAGTCCGGCTGGAATGCTACGATCCGAGTACGGGAAAAAACTTAGAAATGGATTTTGAATGGCTGGTATCACACCATCCGCCACATTTTGAACTGGACAAGCAAGATACGAACGCGACCCGAATGTCCTATGGTTTTGATTACGACACCTTATCGGTCAATGGCTTAAAGGCCACGCTTTACGGGGGTGTACCGCGAAAGGGAAAGCCGCCCAAGAAAAGCCGTTGGGTCAGACCGACACATTATCCCGATCTCATGAAAGGAACGGTGAAAAGAACGGATAGCGAACAGGCTTTTGCCTACATCCGAATTTATAGTTTTGCCGCCTCCAACGCAGAAAGCTTTGTAGCCGATTTCAAGGAAATACTACAGCAACTACAAAAGGAAGACCTTAGTGGGCTTATCTTGGACATCAGGGGAAACGGCGGCGGACTTATTACGGCAAGCGAGCTATTATTGGCACATTTGACCGGGAAACATATCACTTTGCAAAGGGCACAGTTCATTAATTCGGCACTTACGCTTCGGCTCTGCGAAAAATATACCAAGGACCATGCCGTCATCGACCTATCCGATTGGACCCGTTCCATCGACCTGTCACGAATTACCGGGGACCGGTATTCCCGCAGTTATCCGATCACAAAAATCAAGGACATAAACAGTCTTAAACCCATATTTTCAAAACCCAAAGTGCTCATAACCGATGCCCTCTGCTACAGTGCCGCGGATATGTTCGCAGCAGGTTTTCAAGACCACGATCTGGGCAAGATTATCGGTACACACGCCAATACGGGTGCGGGAGGCGCCAATGTGTGGAGCCATGAAATCCTAAGGAAATTATTTGATGACGCAGCATCGGACACCAATCCGCTAAAACCCCTACCCAAAGGCGCTAATTTAAGTGTTGCCGTTCGACGCATATTGCGCAAAAACGATGAACCGATCGAAGATTTGGGCATCGTTCCCGACTTGCTGCACAAAATAACCAAGAACGACCTGCTTTTCGGAAATATTGACCTGATACGGAAGGCTATGGAGGTTCTTCTTCCAAAACCGGAGGTTGCCTTTGCAGGAGAAAATGAGGTTGTGGTGCATTGAGGATGTCTAAAAAGGAACAGGAGTGTTAAAAGCCCAATATCCCTTTTAAAAATATGCTCATAAACAATTCAAAACGGGGTATTTTCCCCGACCTCAAGATACAGATTCGATGCAATCTGCTGCGATATCCGGATTTCACGGGTATCGATCTGTAGGCCGAAAGAGCCGTCGAATTCCTCTTTATCCAGTATTCGGATCGAGCTTCCTATGGCTATCTGATTTTTGTCCAAAAATTTGAGAAATGCGGGGGAAGAATCCTTGAATGCCGTACAGACCCCCGCCGCTCCCACGGGCAGGTCGCTCAACA
>RCMY010004926.1_pt1 | contig 11405 bp, 1 predicted proteins | sample 2041341 | NCBI WGS metagenome assembly RCMY01 (sample SAMN09708234, study PRJNA481090) | Marine sediment metagenome, whole genome shotgun sequencing project.
TGTGGAACCGTTTTTTTAGATCCAGGTGGATTAAATAATTATGGTAATAATGAAAATGTTGTTCATACGCTATGTCCCGAGCCAGGTTCAGACTATGTAACGGTTGAATTTACTAGTTTTGACATCGAAGCTGGTTTTGATTTTCTTTATATCTATGATGGTAATTCAACAGGGGCTACCTTAATAGGACAGTATGATAATAATAATGTTCCCTCGACCATTGCGGCATCACCGGGTAATGGATGTTTAACGTTTAGGTTTACATCAGACAATAGTGTAAACGGGGCCGGTTTTCAAGCTGATATTAAATGTTTTCAAGAAGGACCACGGATTGTTATTGATGATGTTTCTGTAGATGAAGATGCTGGTACAGCCGTTTTTACGGTTACTTCTACTAGAGCAAGACATGGTCGTAATTTTTTCCTAATAGGATTTGTTGATACTCCTTTCACTGTTAATTACACAACAGTTGATGGCTCTGCGTTATCGGGCAGTGATTATACGGCAACTAGTGGAACTTTGAACTTTAATGGTTCTATTGGTCACCAACGAACTATATCGGTTCCAATAAACAACGACGGAATTCCAGAACTCGCTGAGAATTTTACTGTAGAATTTACAAGTGTCAATGCACCAGATGCTCAGGTAAATTATGATGATACAGGAATAGGAACCATAAATTCACAAATTTTAGCAAATGACCCTTTGACTTTGTTCAAGGAGTTTGACGGAGAATTTGATTATTCCTCAACTGGGGGTTCATTGAGAACACAAAGTAATGGGGCGAATGCCTGTTCTATTACTACTAGTTCTTCCAACACCTTAACCTCTCCAATACCAAATACAGGAACAGTGGAGGCCGCCTATCTCTATTGGGCACATTCAAGTCCTAATCGAGACGAACAAGTCATTTTTGAAGGCCAAACAGTAAACGCAAGTTTTGTATATCAAACAACCCTTACGAATCGTAATTTTTATGGTTATGTTAGCGATGTTACCAGTTTGGTTCAGGGTATTCCTAATATTTCCACTAATGTTTTTGATTTTTCGGGTTTAACTATAGACTCATCAAACACCTATTGTGGTTCAGCAACAGTATTGGGAGGGTGGTCTTTGATGGTATTTTATGAAGACCCAAATCTGCCTGCGGTTAATATTAACTTATACCAAGGTTTCGATGGTCTAAGTAATGAAGGTACATCCTTTACACTAGATTCTTTCTATGCCATTGCAGGTTCAGGTGCTAAGGCTACTTTTCTTTCTTGGGAAGGTGATGATACCTTAGATGGTAATACAGGTACAAACCCCGAAGCGTTATCCATAACAAATCAGGCGGGGGCAACCTTTAACCTGACAGGTGACGGAGGCAACCCGGGAAATAATGCATACAATTCCACAATTTATGATAACACCACAGTACCGATTTATAATACGCCCAATATATATGGTGTTGATTTAGATACTTATGATATATCTAGTTTTATACTTCCTGGAGATACTCAAGTTACCGCTAACGTTGATATGGGCCAAGATTTTGTAATTAATATGGCGGTGGTTCTTAAAGTACCTTCTAATTTAATTGCGGGATCTGTTTTTGAAGATATCAATTATCCAGGTGGAAGTGGTAGAAACATGGTGGCATCATCTGGAGTTGGTGTATCAGGTGCAATTGTTGAATTATTTCAGTCTAACGGTACATTTATCGAACGAAAGAATTCAGATATTAATGGTAATTACTCTTTTGCCGGTATGCCAGATGGCGATTATTTAATTAAAGTAGTAAATTCTTCGGTAAGCTCAACCAGAGGTGGAGGATTGAATTGTAATGATTGTTTTCCTATACAGACTTTTAGGAGCTATGGTACTGCTGCCGCAATAACTGAAGTTACTTCTGAAATTGGGGGCGCAGACCCTAGTGCCACTCAAGATGCAGCATTGGGTATATTAGTAAATGCACAATCAGTATCTTCCGCGAGTGTTGCCAGTAATGGGGTAACAGGAGTAGATTTTGGGTTTAATTTTAATACGATTGTAAATACCAACGTAGACGGTCAAGGATCTTTGGAACAATTTATACTTAATTCTAATAAATTAGACGAATTACTATTGGATGTGGAACCTAACAGTTTGTTTGACCCTGCCGCAGGTGAAGATATTTCTATTTTTATGATTCCACCTACAAGCGATCCTTTAGGAAGATCAGCAGATGGTAATTTTGCTAATGGATATTTTGATATAGAAATCACAAATAGTGATCCTTTGTCAATAATAACCGATGATAATACGATAGTAGACGGGATAACCCAAACTTCATATTCTGGAGACACCAATTTAGGAGCTGTTGGTTCTGGTGGTAGTACCGTAGGTGTATCAAATATTGTATTACCTAATTATAATAGGCCAGAGATACAGGTTCAACGTCAGGATGGTAATGTTTTTATTACCGAAGGTAATAGCGTAGGAATAAGAAATCTGGCAATTTTTTCAGATAAGAATTCAGTTATTCGTACAGATGATGGCTCTGCTAACATTATACAGAATTTAATAGGTGTCGATGCAGAAGGAAATGATGGTGGGGCAATTAATATTGGTATTGAAAACCTTGCAGCTGATGTAACTATTGACGGAAATTATATTTCATTTATCGAGGACGCGGCGATTTTAATCGACGGGGGCTCATCCACAACAATCACCAGTAATCATTTTACAAATAATGGAAACGATAAATGCAAACCTTCTATTGAAGTAAGTGATGGGGCAGGCATTTCAATTCAATCTAATCTTATAGAAAATTCAGGAGGATTTGGGATAGACGCGGAAAATGTTTCTTCCCCAATAACCATTGACCAAAATACAATAACTACCTCTGGTATTATGGGAGGGAATTGTCTTGCAGGAATTATTTTGGGGTATAACGATGCTTCAATAACCGGAAACATAATATATCAGAACAGTGGAGCTGGTATCACTATAGTAGATGGTACATCAAATTTAATCAGTCAGAATTCAATTTATGCAAATGGAACAAGCGGAGATGCCTTAGGTATCGATTTAGATGATGATGGTGTCACTTTAAATGATAATGCCGATGGGGATTCTGGGCCCAATGGATTAGAAAATTTTCCAGTTGTTTCAGGAGCATATTTAGCAGGCAATACTTTGGTTGTCACGGGTTGGGCAGCACCAGGTACAACGGTTGAAGTCTTTTTTACCGATATAAATGAAGGCACAGCTGTATCAGGAGATAATCAGCTAGGGTTGATGCAAGATTATGGCGAAGGTCAAGTGTTTATAGGTACTGCTGTAGAAGGTAGTGCTAGTGATCAAGATGGCTCTACTTCTTCATATTTAGATGACGATGGTAATACTGATAATACCAATAAATATAAATTCACCTTTCCTTTACCACTTGGTACGGCTTTAGGCGATTTAGTGACTACTACAGGAACAAGGTCGAATTCAACTTCTGAATTTTCACCTATGATTGAAATTACGGCGTATACCGTAATCACAAATAGACGAATTACGTATCGGGTAAAGAGTAATTAATGTATCCAATTCGTAAAACCTAAGGTGTTATTTTCTTATGGGTTCTTTAAAAGTAAGCTTTTAATGGCTTCATAAAACCTATCAACTTCTCAGATGAGGGTCTATACAATGCTATTGTGGCCTTACACAACATTTATTTTCCAGTCCTCCTTACTAAAGTATTTTTGTAATCTGGTAGGTGTTTTTGAAATATTATACACTCTTTCCATCACTTAATTAAACCGATTGTATGCGGAATATGACTTTGCGTATTATAATTTTTAGCTTTTTTCTACTCAATGTAGGCTTAGCTTCTGCTCAGACGACCATTACCTCACAGGTGGCTCAAGATAATGATGATGCCGAAGAGCGGTTATCCAATGGAAATATGGATTTAGGCAGTTCCGATTTGGAATTGACTAGTGATGGGGGCACCAACCAATTTGTGGGTATTCGTTTTCAAAATATCAACATACCACAAGGAACCACTATTTTGAGCGCCAGTATTCAATTCACCACCGATGAGACCGATTCTGGTAGCACGTCGGTAACCATAAGAGGTGAAGATTCTGACAACGCCAGCATTTTTTCCAGTTCAAATTATAATATTTCAAGTAGAACATTGACATCGGCATCCGCTGCATGGAATAATATTCCTGCTTGGAACTCAGTGGGACAATCTGGCGCTAACCAACAAACACCAAGTCTTACGGCCATTGTACAAGAAATTGTAAATAGAGGTGGGTGGAGTAGTGGCAACGCCATGGCTTTTGTAATCAATGGCTCAGGAGAGCGTACTGCCGAATCACATGATGGGGATTCATCCAAATCACCCGTATTAACTATTGTCGCAGATTTTACACCACCGCCATTAACACCCTTGCCAACCATAATACCAAATTTAAATAGGGGACTTCCGTTTATTTATTTTATGGCCGATAACAGGTCAGAATTGTATTCCGTGTCACCAGATCCAACAGCCATTCCTTTACCTACCCCAACGATAACCAATACTACATATGGGGGGTCGTCCATCACCTTTTCAGGGGAAGGTGGAGGGTATAGATCTACCGATAGACAAGTTTACGTGTTCGAGGGAGATGAACCCACAACAAGTTCTGATATGTACTCCATAGATCCCGCTACCGGTATTGCAACCTTGGTAAAAACGGATATTGTACCTGGACATGTAGAAGGGGCAGAATTTTATATCAACAATGATACAGGCGAAGAGGTGCTGGTTATCGTATATAATAATGGTACCAGTGGTGGTTCCGATCGTATAATGGCAATTAATCCCAATGTAGACGGGGCACAACCGGCATGGTCTCCCTATGCAGGATATCCAGTGGTGATGTCAGGAGCTAGGAGTAATGCCGATGGAATTTCCTGGAATCCAGATACAGCAGAATTTTATATTCAGAATGACAACAACGTTGATTATTATACGGTAGACATTATAACTGGGGTGACGACATATGCCTTTAGTACAGCATCGGCAATAGATGGGGAAGGAATTACGTATGCGAGTGACGGAACCAATTATATTGAAGATGAAAATAATGTGGGATTGGGTAGGACTATTTTTATTGTTGATACTTCTACTGGTGAATTAACACCAGCAGCTCAATTGGGAAGTACCGGTGATGTTGAATCCATTATGGGAAACCTTGGGACACGTAATGATGCCGGTGATGCGCCTGCCTCTTATGGCTTTGCAGCTCATTTATTGCCTGTATTGACCACTACACCACTTACCATTTATTTAGGGTCTGTACCACCGGATAGTGAAAACCCCTTTATGAATTATAGTATAGGTAATAGTGATGATATTACCGGAGATGATGAAGATGGTGTAACTAGTGGAGGTATCGATTTTGCAGGCCAAGGTTTAGATCGTGGAACTACTAAGGTAATTGATATAGCTACTAACGGTACAGGGGTGCTAAATGCTTGGATAGATTTTAATAGGGATGGTGATTTTGAGGACGCTGGTGAACAAATAGCTACCGATGCTAGCCCTAGTGGAGGTACTATCACAATAAACCTAGCTGTACCGGCAACCGCAACTTTAGGAACATCGTATGCCCGGTTTAGATTTTCTTCGGATACCGGATTGCCACCAGGCAATTCAGAGGCAAGTAATGGCGAAGTGGAAGATTATCAGATAATAATTCAAGATGATACGGCTTGTCCTTCAGGAAGCACTACGGTTGAATATACAAGTATCATGAATGTGTATGCTTCAGGTGTCATTGTCGATGATAGTGTAAACAATGAAGATAATGCCTTGGGAAACAACGATGGTAACAATGCAACATTTAATAAGGAGAGCGATGAATTGGTATTAGAAATGAGTGAGTCCATAAATAATGGAGATTCTGTTACCGTAAATGGTGAAGACGGTGATGATTTCGATATTTGGATATCTTCTAGCGCCACAGGGCCATGGATACAAGTAGGCAACAATGCACAGCTTGATTTTACCTTTACTTCTCCCATTGATTGGTTGTATATTCGATTTAAGAGTAGCAACGATGATTCTGACGATAACCTTAGCTATGTAGATGCTAGCAAAACTGTTATAACATATAATTGTTCACCAGATGCTGATGGCGATGGTACTCCTGATGACATCGATTTGGACAATGATAATGATGGTATTCCGGACGATTTTGAATTAAGTACCATTATCAGTAATTCTCAACCTTCCTGTGGAGGGGAAACAAGTCTTGATTTTAGTGCTACCCCTATCTTGATATCGGGTACACCCTTGACTCAAGGAGCGGTGTATAGAATTACAAATATAACTGCAGGTACAGACGCACTAATCACTATAGCACAAACGGTTAATGCAAGTGTAGCTGATTTGGATAATAATAGTACGGAACCTGCTGCTTTTAAACCACAAACAGCTTTTAACTTTGCTAGCGTAGGAGAAAGAGGATATATAGAATATAAAATTGATTTTGTAAATGCTGGTGGAGTCTCCCCTGTTATTATCAATAAATTCTTTATGAACTTTAATGATATTGACGGAGGGGCCAATTATGCCGAAGAAAACTGGGCAGATAATCCTTCTACCTATATCATTGATAATCCTACTGAATTAACGATGTCCAATGATGGGTCATGGATCATCGCAACTGGATCTATTTTAGATCATTCGGGATCCGGGAATGCTGATCCTGAAGTCAATTTTGGGGTTAACTATAATTCTAAATCACAAATTACAATACGAGTCGGTGCAGTGGCAAGGGTTGCAGGGGCTTCTGCTGGAGGAAGGCAACATAATATAGAATTCTTTTGCGTCACCAATTATCTAAATCCAGATACTTATGGTCTTGATTTAGATTCGGACGGGATTGCGAATCACTTGGATTTAGATTCAGACAATGATGGTATTTATGACGCCGAAGAGGCTGGCCATAACCAATCTCATACAAATGGGGTAGTCAATAGTGGATATGGAGCTAATGGTTTGGCAAATGTTGTTGAAACCTCGCCAGAAAGCGGTGTGATAAATTTTAGTATTCGAAATACGGATGGAACCGCTCCACCCGATTTTTTGGATGAAGATAGTGATAACGATGGTTGTAACGATGCGAATGAGGCATATGCCAATTCAATGGCAGATGCTGACGCTAACGGATATTATGGAACTGGAAATCCTCCCACTACTAATTCCGATGGTACTGTAACTTCCGCAGCGTATCCTGTTCCCGCTGATGGAGATAGTAATGGCATTTATGATTATAGAGAAGTTTCTGTGGCACCGTCGATTTCTACACAGCCTGTAGATTCCTATGCCTGTGTATCTGGGGATACCTTTTTTGAGGTAACGACTTTAAATGCTAACAGTTATCAATGGCAACAGTTAATTAGTGGTACATGGACCGATATCACGGATTCAGGTATTCACGGAGGAACAAATACTTCAATATTAACCATTACAAATGCACAATTAACGGATAATGGAAACCAGTATCGGGTAATCGTTTCTAATACTAGTTATATATGTGATTCGGAAACCTCTAATCAAATTACATTGTCGGTGGCAGAACCAACAGCTAATGCAGGACCAGACCAAACCATATGTGATGAAGATTCGGTAACTCTGACGGCTACAGCTTCTGGCGGCGTACCTGGATATACGTATCTATGGAGTACGGGTGCGACTTCGGCAAGCATAACCTTTACACCTATAGGCGACCCGAATACCGACATTTTCATTGATTATTCAGTGACGGTAACGGATCAGAATGGATGCCAAGATACGGATACGGTTAGGATATTTATAGAGTCGAAACCTACGGCATCGGCTTCAAAGGTAGACCCTTCTTGTAATCTCGATAATGGGTCCATAACGTTTACTTTTCCCAATCATCCGAATAGAACGGGAATTGAATTTAGTTTGGACAATCAAACAACATATGAAACACCGGTATCTGATAGTAGTGGTACTGTAACGTATTCAGGACTAGCAACGGGAACCTATAATCTATGGGCGCGATGGGGAAATGATGAATGCCCGGAAAATGTAGGTACAATAACCCTTTCTGATACAAATGGTGTCCCGGATGCCCCACTTTCGGGAGGAGATCAAGTAGCGTGTGAAACCAATCCGACACAGACACTTACAGCAAGTGCAACTCCACCAGCTGGGTCGTCCATTGTTTGGTACGATGCCGCATCAGGGGGTAGTATAGTTGGCAGCCCTAGCTTAAGTAATGTAGGCACTATTGTTTATTATGCGCAATCACAAAATGATACAACTGGTTGCCCAAGTGATACGAGAACTCCAGTTTCTTTAACAATTCAGCCACGTCCAACGATTTCAGTTTCAGATGCGCCCAGTTGTGTCTTCCGCCTTTTTCAGCCAACGACCTATGCTTTAGAAGTTACGGTAAGTTCGGGTACTGTTAATAGTACGGCAGGTACGGGGACAAATACCTCTGGTAACATATGGGAGATTGTTGATGTGCCGTCGGGTACCGATATCATAATAACGGTAACAAACGCGAATGGCTGTAGTGAAGACCTTCCAGTGACCGCTCCCAATTGTAGCTGTCCGGTAGTCAACGCTCCAACAAGCGGTGGTAACCAGAGCTACTGTGCCGGCGACACTGTACCAACGATTACGGCAAGTGTAGGGTTAGGACAAACGGTAGATTGGTATAGTGAGGCGAGTGGGGGAACATTGTTATTACTTGACAGTACAAGTTATACTCCTGCGGGTCCTGGCACCTACTTTGCAGAAGCAAGGAATACGACCACTAACTGTAAAAGTGGTACAAGAACCCCACTAACGGTTACAGAGAATACACCATCCACAGCAATTATTGGTCCTGATAAAATTGCATTTGTTGGGGATGACGTAAATTTTACTGCCACCACCACAAATGCAGATACCTACCAATGGCAGGTTAGTTTGGATGGAGGAGTTGTTTTTAATAATATCGCTGATGGCGTTGACTATAGTGGCACACAAACGACCACATTAACAGTTCAAAAAGTTGAGATAGATAATAATGAATACTTATTTAGAATTGTTGCTTCAAAAACTGGGTCTAGTTGTGGTTCGGTAATGTCTTCGGCAGCGCTTCTTACCGTTCAAGTAAAAACAGTAATTACAAATAGTCGAATTACATATAGAATTAAATCAAACTAATTTCTGTTTTTTGATTTTCAACTCTAATAATAAAATCACTCCTATTTTTCTAATTAACCTGCTCATTTAAAGGGAGAGATTGTAGCTCAATTTCATCTAAAAGTGACAGAATTTTTAAACTTTTAAGATGAAATTTTAAAGTTTAATAATGAAAAATGACTTATTGTTATAGCGCTCATAAGTGCTGAAATGACAGTACATTGTCGATAAACAACATTTATTTTAATAGGAAAAATAAAGACCCTTACCTCATATTTATCTACGTATACTGTGTAAATATCTCTCTTCACAACATTTATTTTAAGGTGCACTACTTATAATGAATATTTGTGTATTGTGTTTGCCAGTGATCCGTTTTGTTCTAAAAATAATCGGAACTGTCTGGAAACCACAACTTGAAAAACCTATATGACCAACGAATTATTGAAGGTGGAATTGAATATTAAAAGTATGAAGAGTCAAACTACTACAACCCTAGGTAAATCCATTAAATCCTTAATGGTATTATTTGCTTTACTGTTGTCAGGCATTTCTATAGCACAAACCACAGTAACATTAGAAGATCAATGTAATTGTGAAGTTTTGCAAGGAACAGATGTTTCTGGTTCAGGAGCATTAACACCTGCCGGTGCAGATTTAGGTGATCTATATGTAAATACAGATACCGGAATCATTTACTTTTGGAATGGAACAACTTGGGAGTTGACATCAACAGATGATCAACAATTACAAAATTTCACTTTTGATATCGCTACAAATATTTTGTCTTTAGAAATAGAAGATGGAAATATTGTAACAGTAGATTTAGCTTCTTTAGATAGAACTGCTGCTGAAATTGATTACGACAATACGACATCCTTGTTGACTGCGACGAACGTTCAGGAAGCGATCGACGAGATCAATGCCGCGGCCGGAACGGTTGCCTTGGTGGATAATTTGGACGGTACGTACACATTTACGAACGCTGCCGGAGTACCGACAACGATATCCGATACATCGATATCGACGATGTTGGACAATGGTGACGGAACGTATACCTATACCGATGAAGAAGGTACGGTCAGTACCATCAATACGAACGGAATAGCTGTTAGTAACCTTGTTCTTGGTAACCGAATCGCGACTCTGACTGAGGCGGACGGTACAATTTCTGATATCAACGAAACGATTACTAGCATCGCAGATAACAATAATGGTACAATAACATTTACGCGTGAAGATAGCAGTACACAAACTATTTCTAAATCTCAACTAACCGATAACGGAGATGGTACATTTACATTTAATAATGGAGATGGCGCTCCAGTATCCTTTGTTGGGACAGATGACCAAAATGCAACAGAAGTTGACTTAGCAACTCCTATAGATGTTGATGGTGATGCTATTAATGAAACAACAGTCGAAGAAGCAATTGCTGATATTGTTGCTAACAGTAGTGATAATCAGAACTTAACAGGAGCAAACTTAAATAAATCTAATCAACTTCAAATTGATATTGAAAATGGAACCTCTACTACTGCTGATTTATCAACTTTAAGTGAAACAGTAACTGCTGGTACAGGTGCTGTAACTGTTGATGATGATGGTAACGGCAACTACACGGTAAATTCTACGGATACAGATGAAGATGAAACCAACGAATTAGCGGTATTAGCATCAGGACCTCCAAGTACAAATGGAGTAAATTCTGGTGATACTTATGTTGATACTGATAATGGACAGTTATATGCATGGGATGGAACAACTTGGCAACAAGTAGGGGGTAGTGCAGCACCAGATGCTGATCCAGATCCTAAAAATGAATTGTCAGACTTATCCTTAATGGGTACTACATTAGAACTTACCAATCCTGCACCTGGCGCAACGGGAGTTGATTTGAACAATACGTTCGCTACAGATCTAGAATTATCGGATGCTATTACAGCTAGTGATGCAGCAGATTTAGATAAAGACCCAAGAAATGAAATTACAACTGTTGGTGACAATGGTGACGGAACAACAACTATCGCAGATGTTGATGGTAATGCCGTAACGGTCGACAATGACGGAGTCGATAATGTTGACGATGCGGATAATGACCCAAGAAATGAGATTACAACTGTTGGTGACAATGGTGACGGAACAACTACTATCGCAGATGTTGATGGTAATGCCGTAACGGTCGACAATGACGGAGTCGATAATGTTGACGATGCGGATAATGACC
>RCMY010004927.1_pt1 | contig 11405 bp, 3 predicted proteins | sample 2041341 | NCBI WGS metagenome assembly RCMY01 (sample SAMN09708234, study PRJNA481090) | Marine sediment metagenome, whole genome shotgun sequencing project.
GAGTAAACTGACCGTATGTTGTTTTCTCCTAAAAACCTTAGAGTTAACGCTTACGGACTTTTGATAGGATTAGAGCGTTTGAGGCATTGAGATGTGGCTGATCTTGGTCATTGTAAAACTTAAAATAAAGCTATAAGTTAGTAAAACGACAAAATACACGAACCTTACAAAAAAATATTAGAGATATGAAAGCGGTTATTACAACAGAAAAAATACCTATTAAATTATGGTTGGAAGAAGATCAAATTGAAGCGGGTGCTTTAGATCAAGCCCGCGATCTTGCAAATCTGCCCTTTGCCTTTAAGCATATTGCCATCATGCCCGATACCCATTTAGGTTACGGGATGCCCATAGGTGCCATCTTGGCCACCAAAGGAGCTGTGGTTCCAAATGCTGTTGGGGTGGATATTGGGTGTGGGATGTGTTCGTTACGAACAAATTTAACCGACCTCGAAACACCTGAATTGAAGGAGATCATGACTATTGTAAGAAAAACCGTGCCAGTTGGTTTCAATCGACATGAGGGCCGCCAAGATGAATCTTGGATGCCTGAGAAAATTGGGAATTTGCCCATTGTCGAACAAGAATATGATAGTGCCCTTCATCAGATTGGTACTTTGGGTGGCGGGAATCACTTTATCGAAATTCAAAAAGGGTCTGATGGCTACATTTGGATCATGATCCATTCGGGGTCTAGAAACATCGGTTTTACCGTGGCCAACCATTATAACAAGATCGCTATGGAGAAAAACAAAGCTCTTGACCAACAGGTTCCAAAAGACTTGGCATTTATTCCAGAAGATTCTGAATATTTCGACCTGTATTGGAATGAAATGAACTATTGCATCGATTTTGCATTGGCCAACCGAAAACTGATGATGGAACGGACAAAATTGGCGTTTGAGGAAATTATCCCTGGGGTTGAATTTTCGCATTTCATTAATAAACCCCACAATTTTGCTGCTTTGGAAGAACATTTCGGAGAGCAGGTTATCGTCCATCGTAAAGGGGCAACTCGCGCTCGAAAAGACGAATGGGGGATGATTCCAGGTTCACAAGGCACCCATTCCTTTCTGGTAAAGGGGAAGGGAAATGCCAATTCGTTCGAATCCTGTTCTCATGGCGCTGGTAGATTAATGAGTAGGGCAGCGGCGCGTCGGAACCTTGACCTAAAAGAAGAAAGAAAATTTCTTACGGATCAGGGCATCCTACATGCCATCCGCCATAAAGGCGATTTGGACGAGGCACCAAGTTCCTATAAGGATATTAATGAGGTCATGGCAAACCAAGAGGCTTTGGTGGAGGTGCAAATCAAATTGCAACCCTTGGCGGTTATTAAAGGGTAATTTGACATCTAACAATTGTTTTTTAATCACTGGTTAATTATCGATATCTCCCAATTTATTAAGCGATGAAGTTAAAACTAAACATTTTATTTATTTCGAACGTTTAAAATTCACCCAAAGAGAACACAAGAGAGCTAAACCCGCTAACCCGACGGTCAATGCATCCACCAATTTAGCCTCGGGCAACCAACCTGTTAGTTTTTCCACCAGAAATGCGATATAGCTCGATGGCATATCCCGTTCGCCCAAGGATCTTAGCACCTGATAATGCCAATCCGTCAAAAAGCAGTATCCCCAGCCTTTCCAAAGTCCCAATAGAAACCATGAGCCAAAGGTCACCAACAAGGAAAATAGGTTGAGCTTTCGCAGTTTGGGATGGAGCCATCCAAACAGGTTGAAGACAATCAATCCCGTATGGAATACATAGAAAATGAAATTAGCGGTATTTAGTCCAAAATCCATCATGTCGATTTGCATAGTTTAATAGTCATTTTCTTTTGAACGAGGATAAAATAATCGATTTCTTATACACTGAGCTTGTACTTAAATTCAATTTTCATTTTAAATTTTTTTACCTGTTTCGTTAGTTGTCATAATCGAATCCGCCGGGCGTTTATCACTGATGCCATCCTAGAAAGATCGTGATAAAAAATGTCGCTTTCTAATTCACAATTACATCAGACTTTCACTCTTGATTAAAAAACTTCAACAGATTGTCGGTCGGGCTATTCCATCTTATAGAGTTGGGTAAAAATCACTACTTATTCTAGTATGGCTTTCGCTACGAGGCTTATTTATCAATTATTTAATCTTGTCTAAACTGCCAAATTAAAACTGAAATGTTTATAAACAAAAAGATTCCTAAAAGATAGGATTTTTCAACCTCCTTTTAGGAATCTTTATCATTCCAGATCTAAACCAAGAACGGAAAATGTATAATTACTCTTTTATAATAGTAAAACTCACTTTAGTGGTGACGCGATATTCACTCACTTGATTGTTATCCACTGTTACTTGCATATGTTTTACAGTCACAGATTTAATGTTCTTTACTGTCTTTGAAGCTTCCTTAACGACATTTTTAATAGCATCTTCGAAACTCGTTTTAGAGTTCCCCATAATTTCAATCACTTTTAAAATTTCCATAATATCTAATTTAAATTATTAATACAAAGCAAAAGTACTGAGAAAAGGGCTCTTACGAAATGACCCAGGTCAGGCGGTAGATTATTGTCCAACTGACCGGCATCATTTGGAAGCCGCTATTGTAGCAGTACTTTTGGATGTCGTATCTCCTAAATGATCAGCAAAACCATACCGAATTGTTCAGCGGTCCATTGGTGCTTTTTGGAAATATGAAATCCAATAACCATAATAGGTGTATGAAAGGATCATAATTCACACACGCTTACATTCCGTTAAAAGGTTAACACATTATTGTAAAAATTATGACTATCTTATATTTTCCACTTCTTCAAATTATAATCACTTGAATATGAAAGTTAAAAGCACAACAGTTTTCGAAATGCTATCTCGTATGCGCGACTATTTTCAAAAAGGTGATTCTTTTTTGAATTCCACTGCCGCAGTTCCCATACGCTCTGAATTATACAATTTAGATCAAATGAAAGCCCATGCCTGTGCAGTTGCTCGGTCTCATAAACTTCTAGAAGGCAAAAGGAGTGACAGGCTTTTGAAAAGACTGGATGCCAATGAAAAAATCCTGATAGAGGTGCGCAACCTTTTGGTGGAAAGCATTCAATCTGGAAAGGCGATAACTCCTGCAGCCGAATGGCTTTTGGACAATTTCTATTTAATTGAAGAACAAATTGTTACTGCCAAAAAACACTTACCAAAAAAATATAGCGAAGGCTTGCCCTATCTATCAAATGGCCACTCCAACGGGATGCCTCGGGTTTATGATATTGCTCTTGAAATAATTTCGCATAGTGACGGTCTGATTGACTCAAAAGGTCTAAAGGCTTGTATGTTGTCTTACCAATCAGAGAAAATTCTGACCCTTGGTGAGTTATGGGCCATTCCCATTATGATGAAACTCGCTATTATCGAGAATCTTAGAAGGATTGCTGAAAAAACAGCACTCGATATGATTGACAATAATATCGCAGATTATTGGAGCGATCGGATGATTGAAACTATAAAGGATGAACCTGCTGATCTGATTTTGACCATTGCAAAGATGGCGATATCCAAGCCAATTTTAAATAGTCCATTTGTGGCGAGATTTACACAAAAGCTTCAAGGAAAAGGCCCAGTTCTTGCGTTACCTCTAAACTGGTTGGAACAACAATTGACCAAGCAAGGATTAACTGCACCTGACCTGATTTGGCATGAAAATCAAAAACAGGCAGCAGATCAGGTATCCGTTAAAAATAGTATTGGGACCTTGCGATTCATTGGTTCCACCGACTGGCGAAAATTTGTAGAAGCCTCAAGTATTGTTGAGCAAATATTACGAAAAGACCCCACGGGCATTTATTCGCAATTGGATTTTGCCACTCGGGACAGATACCGTCACGTTATTGAATCCATAGCGTCTAAGAGTTCTTTTTCTGAAAGTGAGATCGCTGAAAAAACTATTGAATTAACAAAAAGGACAGAATTGTCAGATGGATCCATTCGGGAGAAACATGTGGGTTATTACCTCATTGATAAAGGTTTTGATCAATTAAAAACAGCGTCTAAGATGCGTTTTAATCTAAAACAAAGTCTGACCAGTTTTATGGAGAAAAGACCTGTTTTTATTTACCTTTCCTTAATCACGCTTCTTACTTTCGCGAGTGCTTTTTGGATGTTCTCCATAGCCTGGAAATACGGGGATTTTAATTGGCCGTTTCTGGTTCTTATAGGGTTATTGTCCATGACAGGGACTGCGCATTTGGCAATTACGTTCACCAATTGGTTGGCAACCCTATGGATAAAACCCAAAATCTTACCCAGATTGGATTTTTCAAAAGGGATCCCCGTTAAATACCGCACCCTTGTTACCATTCCCACAATGCTGTCAAGCAAAAATGATATTGAAGACGACGTTGAAGCACTTGAGATTCACTTTTTGGCAAACCGCGATAAAAACTTACACTTTAGTCTGTTAACGGATTTTACCGATGCAGACTCAGAAACCAAACCGAATGACCGTGCATTTCTTAATTTGGTGAGTGAAAGAATTCAACAATTAAATGAGAAATACAACAAATCAGGACAACCGGATATTTTTTACCTTTTCCATAGACCACGACTATGGAACCAGACCGAGGGAAAATGGATGGGATACGAGCGAAAAAGAGGTAAACTTTCTGCCTTAAATGAGCTGTTGAGAGATGAGGATAAAAAGGATTTTAGTCGAATTGTTGGCGATTACGGCGTTTTAAAAAATATAAAATATATCATCACTCTCGATTCTGATACGCAACTTCCAAGAGAGGCGGCCTGGAAAATGATAGCCACTATGGCACATCCATTAAACCATGCCGTATATGATGAGACAAAAAATCGGGTGGTTGAGGGTTATGGAATTTTACAGCCCCGGGTAGCTTCCGATTTTCCAAAAGGGAAAACGTCTCTATATTTACGTTTACAGGGCGATATGAAAGGGATAGATCCTTATACCCGAGCTTCTTCTGACGTTTATCAGGATATTTTTCATGAAGGATCTTTCATTGGAAAGGGTATCTACGATCTGGATGTTTTTGAAAAAGTTTTGGGCGATCGTTTTCCTAAGAATCGCATCCTCAGCCATGATTTATTGGAAGGGTGCTACGTCCGCTCCGGTTTATTGAGCGATGTACTATTGTATGAAACAAATCCCTCAAATTATGAAGCGGATATCAAACGCCAACACCGTTGGATCAGAGGAGACTGGCAAATAGCAGCGTGGATATTACCATTTGCACGGGATAAATATGGAAAATGGGTACGGAACAGATTATCACTTTTATCCCGTTGGAAAATTGTAGACAATTTGCGCAGAAGCCTGTTGCCCTTTTCGCTTCTATTAATTTTTGTTTTGGGTTGGTCAGTCCTTCCTAAACCCTGGTTTTGGACTCTTGCCGTGACCATAATTATATTGCTTCCGGTCATGGCGGCAGCGTTCTTGGAGCTATTTCGCCGTCCGGAAGATTTAGACTTTAAAGCGCATGTTTCTGAAGTAGGAGGTTCGGTTAGGGAAGTGTTATTGCGTTTTATATTTGGGATTGCCGTATTGCCATACGAAGCTTACCGTTTTACGCATGCCATTCTCCTAACCAACTGGAGAATGATTGGCACCGGTAGAAAGCTATTGGAATGGACACCATCTGCCACCGCTTCCCGTCAATCAAAAGATAGTATTTTGTTCATTTATAGAAAGATGTGGATAGGCCCTATATTGGCATTTCTATGTCTTATCCTGTTTCTGAGCTCCAACTCACCTGCCTTTTTTGTTTCCATTCCTATTCTTATCCTATGGTTTGTTTCCCCTTCCATTGCATGGCGATTAAGTCAAACGGAAAAAGAAGAAGTTCCCAATCTTAGCAAGAGCCAAAAGGTGTTTCTTCATAAATCGGCAAGAAAGACCTGGAGTTTTTTTGAACAGTTTGTGACTGAAGGAGATAACTGGCTTCCACCTGATAATTTCCAACAACATCCAAATCCGATAATTGCCCACCGAACCTCACCTACCAATATAGGGCTTTCGTTACTGTCGAACCTTACCGCCTACGATTTTGGATATATTACCATGACGGAAATGGTTTTGAGATGCAGCAATACCATCGAAACTTTATATAAAATGGAACGCTATAAAGGCCATTTTTACAATTGGTATGAAACACGTTCCTTAGCGATCATGAGACCGGCCTATGTATCGACCGTAGATAGTGGGAATTTGGTAAGCCATCTACTTATTTTGCGACAAGGCATTTTGGCCTGTAAATCCGATCTGATTTTCAATATGGAAAGTTATACTGGTCTTAACGCTACGGTAGGGATCATAAAAGATTTGTTGAAAGAGGAAAAGGACGAAACTATAGATAAAATCGAAAATTTTCTGGTTCCTGTCATTCGTGATAAAAACAATTCGTTGTTAGATATTAAAAGGAATTTAGATGATCTTTTAGAGCTTAGCACGGAAATTAGCTCATCTGATGAGACGTCAGAGACCGGGAAATGGATACAGAAGTTAAAAAATCAAATTGCAAACAATCGAGAAGATCTTTACCTTCAGGTTCCATGGTTGAAGTTATTGCCCATTCCGGAATCATTTAATGGTTTGTCCCAATTAGATGTGAATCAGTCGCTTTTTTCCCTTTATGACATGAATGGAGAACTGAGTCAGCAGATTGACCTCTACAAAAAGGAAACAAATGATGAATCGGATAGGGAATGGCTGATTAATTTAGAAACCGCTTTAAAATCCGCAAATGCTGCGATTCCTGAAAAACTTAGCTATTTTGAAGAACTAGCGGAAAAGCTTGAACAATTGAGTATTGTTGATTATGAGTTTTTGCTGGATAAGGACAGGAGCCATCTTTCGATTGGCTATAATGTGGATGAACTCAGAAGGGATGATAGCTTTTATGATATGCTCGCTTCAGAAGCAAGGATGGGCATTTTTGTGGGGATTGCACAAGGCATGTTGCCTCAGGAAAGTTGGTTTTCCTTGGGGCGGTTGCTTACCGATTCAAAAAACGGACCGGTCCTATTATCCTGGAGTGGTTCCATGTTTGAATATTTGATGCCGCAATTGGTCATGCCCACTTATGAAAACACCTTATTGCATGCCACCAATATTGCCATGGTAAAACGGCAGATAGAATATGCTAAAAAGCGTGATGTACCTTGGGGCATTTCCGAATCGGGCTACAACAACGTCGATACCAGTCTTAATTATCAATACCAAGCTTTTGGTGTGCCCGGATTGGGATTAAAACGAGGGTTGGAGGATGATCTTGTCATCGCGCCTTACGCCAGCATGTTGGCTTTAATGGTTGCTCCTAAAAAAGCAGCCTCTAATTTAAAAGTTTTATACGAGAAAGGTTTTGAAGGAGAATATGGATTTTTTGAGGCTATTGATTATACCAAATCACGACTGCCACGTGGTGAAGATCATGTGGTCATCAATTCGTTTATGGCCCATCACCAAGGGATGGGATTCTTATCGTTTGCCTATGTGTTGCTAAACAAACCTATGCAAGATCGTTTTGCTGCAGAGTTACGTTTTCAAGCGGCCTTATTGCTTTTGCAGGAGCGCATTCCAAAGAAATCTATTTTTTACGCACATACCGCTAAAGTTGCGGATATACACACTACAGGGGCAGAAGCACAATTAAGAATTATAACCACGCCAAATACGACCATCCCAGAATTGCAATTACTTAGTAATGGGAATTATCAGGTCATGGTCACCAATTCAGGAGGCGGATACAGCCGTTGGAAAGATGTAGCCGTCACCAGATGGCGAGAGGATGCCATAAAAGATAATTATGGAATCTTTTGTTATATAAAAGATGTCGATAGTGGAAACTTCTGGTCCAATACTTACCATCCAACACTTCAGCCTTCTAAAAATTATGAGGCGATATTCTCTCAGGGATCCATTGAGTTTTACAGAAGAGATTTTGGATTTGAGACCAAAACCCAAATTGTGGTATCTCCTGAAGATAATGTAGAAATAAGAAAAATTAGGATTACAAATAGATCGCAGGCGCCTAAAGTTCTGGAGATCACCAGTTATACTGAGCTAGTCCTAGCCACCCAGGCCTCTGATGAGGCACATCCCGCATTCAGCAACCTGTTTGTCCAAACCGAGATACAGCCAGAATACAATGCGATTTTTGGTACAAGAAGACCCCGGTCCAAAAATGAAATGCCACCCCATTTCTTTCATTTAATGGATGCCTACGGTGGAAGAGTGGAAGAGGTTTCCTTTGAAACTGACCGCATGCAATTTATTGGCAGAGGAAGAACCTTAGCTGATCCGCAGGCCATTGATGTTGGTAAATTAGCGGGTAACCAAGGTGCCGTTCTGGATCCTGTAATGTCTACAAAGTGTCGTATAACCATTGAGCCTTACAGCACGGCTACTATTGACCTTATCTATGGCATTTGTGAAAGTCGTCAAGAAAGTGAAGCGCTCATGCATAAATATCGCGATAAGAATCTTAAAAAACGTGCGTTGGATCTTTCCTGGACCCATAGCCAGGTTTTGTTAAGGCAGATTGATGCCACGGAAGCCGATGCCCAAATATTCGGAAAACTGGCATCTTCAATAATTTATTCAAATCCTGCCTTACGAGGTTCTGAGGCAGTAATCAAGAGTAATTTCAGAGGTCAGTCGGGACTTTGGAGCCATTCGGTTTCGGGAGATTTGCCGATTGTATTGTTGCAGATATTTGATATGAAAAACCTTGATTTGGTTACGCAAATAGTCAAGGCTCACGGGTATTGGCAATTAAAGGGACTGACCGTAGATCTTGTCATCTGGAATGAGGATCATGGCACTTACCGCCATGAATTACAGGATCAGATCTTAAACATGATTTCCGCAGTGAACACCTTAACTGGCCATGTTCCCGGAAAGATATATGTAAAATCAACCGATCAAATTTCTGTGGAGGATCGCATCTTATTTGAAAGTGTTGCCAAAATAATTATCACCGATAATAATGGCACCTTATCAGAGCAGATAGCTGGACTTTACACAGAAATGGGATCATCTCCATTATTGGAAATTACTGCTAAAGCTCCCAAAGACACAAGCCTTGAAAATGTAGTGCTGCCGTCAGATCTTAAATACTTTAATGGAACAGGCGGTTTTACGGCTGACGGGAAAGAATATAAAATCTTAACTGATAATGAAGTCATCACCCCAGCGCCTTGGGTGAATGTCATTGCAAATACGACTATGGGAACTGTGGTTTCTGAAAGTGGGTCAGCCTACACCTGGGCAGTAAATGCACATGAATATCGCATGACGCCCTGGCAAAATGATCCCGTGATGGATGGCAGTGGGGAAGCCTTTTATTTACGGGATGAAGAAAGTGGAGTGTTTTGGTCACCAGCACCGTTTCCGATAAAAAGTGAAGCAAATTATATCACGACGCATGGTTTTGGTTATAGCAATTTTGAACATATAGAAAACGGCATAGATTCCAAAATGACGGTGTTTGTGGACAAGGAAGCACCGGTTAAGTTTGTCGTACTGCGCTTAAAAAATAATTCAGAGCGCTCTCGAAAACTATCGGTTACTGGATATTTAGAAATTATTTTAGGCAATGTCCGCTCTAAAACCAATATGCATATCCTTTCAGAACACGATACGAGTAACAGGGCCTTATTCTTTAGAAACAGGTACAATGATGCATTTGCCAATCGTGTGGCATTTTTCAAAATTATTGGTCTAAATACTTATAGTTATACCACGGATCGATCGAAATTTATTGGACGGAACAGAAGTCTTTCCAATCCTAAGGCGATGCACCACCAAGACTTAAGAGGAAGAATTGGTGCCGGACATGACACTTGCGCAGGGTTGCAAGGTAAATTTGAATTGCTGTCAGGAGAAGAAAGAGAACTTGTTTTTGTGATTGGCAATGGTGAAAATACAGAAGCGGCCATTAAGCTCACCCAAGATTTTTCAGACTTGACTACCGTTAACCAGTCTTTTAATGAGGTTAAGGCTTATTGGAATGAAATCGTCACGACGGTGCAGGTTCAGACACCGGATGAGGCTTTAAATCTGCTGGCCAATGGATGGCTTACTTATCAAACCATTGCTTCTAGATTATTTGCCCGCAGTGGATTTTATCAATCTGGAGGTGCGTTTGGTTTTAGGGATCAGATTCAGGATGTGCTGTCCTTATTGCACAACAAACCTGAATTGGCCAGAGAGCAAATACTTCTAAATGCTTCCCGTCAGTTTAAGGAAGGCGATGTACAGCATTGGTGGCATCCACCAGAAGGTAGGGGGGTGCGTACCAATTGTTCTGATGACTTATTATGGTTGCCATTTGTGCTTTATAGGTATTTAAATGCTACTGGCGATATGGAGATATTGAAAGCGCAATCCAGATTTATAAACACCAGGACGTTGCAGGCAGGTGAAGATACCCTCTATGATTTGCCAACGCGTGGCAGTTCAAGTGTTGATTTGTACCACCATTGTCGTCTCGCCATAGAACACAGTCTCCGTTTTGGAGCACATGGATTGCCGTTGATGGGATCTGGCGACTGGAATGATGGGATGGACCAGGTAGGAAATGAAGGTAAGGGAGAAAGTGTCTGGCTCGCATTTTTCCTATATGATATTCTTTTAAATTTTGAAAAAGTAGCCCTTCAATATGGCGATCACGAATTTGCGGCAACCTGTAAAGAAGAGGCCATTGAATTGCAAGCGAATATTGAAAAATCGGCTTGGGACGGCAACTGGTATAAACGGGCCTGGTTTGATGATGGAACGCCTCTGGGATCGAAGATAAACGATGAATGTAGCATTGATGCCATTTCCCAAAGTTGGTCTGTTCTGACCAATGCGGCACCTGAGGAAAGAAGAAATCAAGCCATGGCGTCTTTAAATAAACATTTGGTCAGAAGGGATATAAAAATCATTCAGCTGCTTGATCCGCCTTTTGATAAATCTGATTTGAATCCTGGTTATATCAAAGGTTATGTACCTGGAGTAAGAGAAAATGGAGGCCAATATTCCCATGCCGCCATCTGGACCTTAATGGCCTTTGCTGCACTTGGCGATAGGAAGACAGCCTACGAACTGTTTAGTATGGTCCAACCCATTAATCATGCTTTGAATGCTGAGGAGGTGCAGACCTATAAAGTAGAGCCATACGTCATGGCGGCCGATGTTTACGCTAACGAAACCCATCGTGGTCGTGGCGGATGGACGTGGTACACTGGCTCTTCAGGCTGGATGAATCAATTTATTATAAGTTCGTTGTTGGGCATGGAACTTCTTGTGGACAAACTGAAATTCATCCCTTGTTTTCCTGAGGAGTGGCCTTCTGTTACGATTAATTACCGTTTTAAAACCAGTACTTATAATATCAC